>Ga0209692_10004933_pt1 | contig 11739 bp, 12 predicted proteins | sample tdDd472_FD_187129 | JGI IMG/M metagenome (GOLD analysis project Ga0209692, IMG submission 187129) | Marine sediment microbial communities from the Atlantic coast under amendment with organic carbon and nitrate - tdDd47.2 (SPAdes)... | ecosystem: Environmental > Aquatic > Marine > Coastal >...
GGGGGACAATAGATGCAAACTCATAACGGGATAGGACCCCTCATCACTGAAGGGCCCTCCCACACCACCTGGCATACGGATCGCGTACCTCGGCGGTTCGGCTGATCAGGAAAGTTATACTCCCGGAAGGTATAATCCGCGAGAGAGGAAGTATCGGGGTGGAAGGGCGTAATTTATCCACTTGATCTTGCTCATGCGCCAGTACTTCTTTCGTGCGTTTCCGCACATCACGGCAGGACCATGAGGAATTCCAAGCTTCTTTAAATTACGTATCTTGGTCCTTGGGTGTTGTTTGCAGGGCAAACGTAAACAAAGGGCATTTCATGCCCAATCATTTTGGCTTCGCTTCAAAATGATACCATCCATAAAAACCGGATGGTTGTTTATGCCACGGCTTCCAGACGACACATCGAAGCCGCCTGATAATCCACTTGTTCAGGGCTTTGAAGATGTACCTGGCTTCTGTGAGACGGTAATAGTTCCACCATCCCCTGAGGTAATTGTTCAACTCCTCAATTATCCTGTACAGGCTCTTTCCGCAGTTGCGGCTTGTCAGCTCACGAACCCTCTCCTTAAATCGTTTGATCGACTTGGGGTGGATCCGGATCTTTGTCTTCCCATACATTTGGAGAAACGTAAAACCAAGATACTTGCGCAGCCACGGCCTGCTGACTGCACTCTTTTCCTCGTTGACCTTGAGCTTGAGTTTCCCGGTAATAAACCCCGTAATGCTCGTCTTAACCCTCAATGCAGCTTTTCTACTCTTGGTGTAGATCACGAAGTCGTCGGCATACCTGACAAAGCTATGCCCCCTCGCCTCCAGCTCTTTGTCCAGCTCGTCAAGGACGATATTGGAGAGCAGCGGTGAGAGAGGGCCACCTTGGGGCGTGCCTTCCACGGACGGCGAGACAAGCCCACCAATCATCGTTCCGGCGGTCAGGTACTTGCGGATCAGTTTCAGGACACGCTTGTCCTGGATCCGTGCCGCCAACCTGCTCATCAGACGATCGTGGTTTACCCTGTCAAAGAACTTCGACAGGTCCATATCAACAACGTGAGTGTACCCCTCAAGCAGATAGCCCTTCGCCTGACAGATGGCGTCACGCTGGCACCTTTTCGGCCTGAATCCATAGCTGAACTCAGAGAACGTCGGGTCCCATACTTGCTCCAATATTTGACCAATGGCTTGCTGAATGAGTCGATCAAGCACTGTCGGGATACCCAGCAACCGTACCCCACCATCCGGCTTATCTATCTCTTTTCGCCGTACGGGAAGCGGGTTGTAGGTCCCATTCAAAAGCTCTTCCCTGATTTTGGGCCAGTGCCGCCTCAGGTACCCGCCAAGCTGGCTGACGGTCATCCCGTCTACCCCTGGAGCACCCTTGTTACTGCGGACCCGATTCAGGGCTCTGAACATATTCCTCCGCTCAAGGATCATCTCCATGAGCCGGGGGTTGCCTCCCAGACGTTCGGCTATCTGCGACGCTACGAACATTTCCACCTGCTGGGGCATAATGCTCATAAGTACACACCTCCTACTTGTCATTTTCATTTACCCGTCCCATTCGGGCCGGGCACCGTTCAGGCCTTCACCAGGGTGAGTCCTCCGGGTATACTTCTCCCCTTAGGGGAGGCCCGGCTCGTTTCCTCTGACTACTATGCCCTCGGCTGAGTTGATGAGCTGCGCCCACCCTGCGGGCTGCCTCCGGCAGTCGTCTCACTCCGCTCGTCTCTCCCATGCGGTCAGAGCGGGTTGCCCCGCCCTCAGCCAATTTCCGTCGCACGCGACGTCCCAGGGCACATGGGAGGCCTCCCGGGGTAAACACACGTCTTTCGGTACGTGAGCGCCGAGTATACGGGCAGAGCTTATAGTGGATAGAGGACTTCGCCTTGTGTTGCAGGCTCGTCCCACTCATGCACGCCTCAACTCGGTTTCTGTACGTCACCCCGTACCTTCGCGGTACCCTGCCGCAGCAGGACGACTGCCTTCCGAAGCACCGTCACCGATACCTCGTTGTTCTACCGCTACACCGTGACCGCTCACTTCGTTCACTCTCGCCTTCGCTCGTGTCTGCGCTTCGCTCCGCCTCGCCTCCACCTGGCTGGGTCTAAGACTTGCCAAATGCTCATAATAATACTACCATTCGGCTCACTTTTAAGAATGGTCTAATCACATAGGAAGAAAGCTCATGAGATGGCTTAATATTTTTCGGCGTTTCACCAAACAAAAACCTCAAAGTGAAAACGTCAATTTGAAAAACGATAACTTGGATTATGATCCAGAGGGGCACCACAAAATATTAGATTACATTAAAGATCTATGGGAGGGAGGAGATGTCGACGCGGAATTTGAAAAAATATCACTTCGGAATGACTTGCACTTAAATTCATTAAATTTAGCTTCTTTATTTTTTCACATTTCTAATGAACGAAATGTTCCCATAAAACAAACCGTTCATTTTCTCCGTGTGGGTACTGAAGGCGGAGTAGATCCAGAAATTGCTAGCCTTATTGAGCGTATTGACATCCTTGCTAAGGAATTTAGTGAGCCAGAATATTTGAATCTTCTTTCAAGTGGCTTGGTTGGTGATAAAAAAGAGATTATCGAAATAAGAGAGGCCTTTGATTCTGTCGGATTAATTATAAAGTTTTGTAATGCAATAGCATCACTATCAGACTTGAAAAATAATTAAGTTGAAGTGAGATATTAAAATTTAAGATTTGTCCTATACTACAAATCATAACGGGATAGGACCCCTCATCACTGAAGGGCCCTCCCACACCACCTGGCATTCGGATCGCGTACCGCGGCGATTCGGCTGATCAAAGGAGTTACACTCCCGGAAGGAACAATCCGCGAGAGAGGAAGTATCGGGGTGGAAGGGCGTCATTTATCCACTTGACCTTGCTCATGCGCCAGTACTTCTTTCGTGCGTTTCCGCACATCACGGCAGGACCATGAGTGATGCCAAGCGTCTATAAATTACGTCTCTTGGTCCTTGGGTGTTGTTTGCGGGGCAAGCGAAAACCAAGGGGCACCTGCCCGATCATTTGGCTGTGTTTTCAAATGATACCATCTTGAAAAACAGATGGTTGTTTAGGCGACTGGCCCAGGCGACACATCTTAAGTCGTCTGATGATTCATTTGTTAAGGGCTTTCAGGATGTGCGTAGCCCCCATACTTCGTAACGTTTTTCTTCACGACCTTCATGCTCGTCATGGTCAAAGGTTTTTTCAGTGTTCTTCCAAGTGCCTGTTCGTCCGCTCATAGACCTACCATAGAGTGACAAGTCCCACCGGTCATCCTCGCATTCACCCGTGATTTTGCAACCCTACATTTCCTTCATACGGAACCTCAAGACCCAACCCTTGTCTTAGGATAGTACTTATGCTAAACTGCTGTAAGCTTTGTGGATTTACATAGAGATAACTTCCGATAAAACGTACGGATTACCTCATAAGATTACGCTCATGCCGCACGTACACATTCAAAGCCAGCGACCACATTAAGCCGCATCACTGATTTAAGCGTTAAAAATAAAGGAATTATGATTTATGAGAGTAGAGTTTTCTGTAGCATCTGATTTTGATTCTTGGATTTCCCTCGCTCGAGAAGTTGAATATCTGTTTGGTCCAATGGCTGATGATACGTCTTTCCAAGGCGCTTTAAAGCAGGCCATCTCCGGTAGAGTTGCATTTTGCATTCGTAGCAAGGAGGCTAACCCCCGGCATTTAATGGGGGGAGTTGTTATTTCTAAAGAGACTAATGAAATTGTTTGGATGGCAGTTTCAAACAGTTATAGAGCCAAGGGAAATGGAAAAAAGCTATTAAGCTTTGCAATGGAACAATTAGATATAGATAAAACTGCATATGTTCAAACATTCAACAATACTGTGCCCGAGGGGCTACCTGCCCGAAAACTATACACAAAGTTTGGTTTTAATGATCATGAAAATGGTGGTTTAAACCCAGCAGGAATACCAACTGTCATCATGCGACGAATAAGACACTAAATTTATACCAAATCGCAAACAAAGGACCGCAACAGTTAATCCACTTCGCGAGGCGGACCCACATTTCACGGTTATAAACCCCTTAGAAAGAACCATGCTGGTACGCAGACCTACAATGTAATAAAACCAGCGAACCAGATATATAATATAGTGAGGAGTGAGTAAGTTGATAAAATTCAGAAATGCTGACCCAAATGAGTATCCTGAAATTGAACAGCTCTTTAAAGCGCAAGGATTAGAGAACCACAAAAGCGGCGTTGCCATTTTAAAAGGATTTGTGGTTGAAAAGGGAGACCAGTTAATAGGTGGTGCAGAAGTCATACTTCAAGATGACGAATATACGTTTTCAGTTGCTGTAGATGATGAGTTTAAAATGTCAGGAATCGGCACCTCGTTATTTCAGATGATTTCAAAAGAAATTCGAAATCTTGGGGCTGAGAGGATAATGATTCAAGCCAAGGTTCCGGACTATTGGTCAAAATTCGGATTTGTAGAAATCGATGATCCAAAAAATGCCCCAAAAACGTTTCGGTGTGATGGCTGCCCACAATATGGAATAGATTGTTTTCCCATAATAATGACGTTGAGCTTATAACCAATCACTGGACGAAACCGCGAGCATTGGAGCCGCCTTTTTTCATGAGGTATAGCGAGGCCCGTCAGCTCAAGCATCAGCTTTTCCACTCATAAAGAAGGCACAATAATGGTTACTTGCTATCTTAAATACGTGATTGATCCTTACAAAATTGATGACTTTGAAACGTATGCAAAGATGTGGATTCCGTTGGTTAATAAATTCGGGGGTACGCATCACGGATACTTCCTGCCCCATGAAGGTGCAAATAACATTGCAGTTGCACTTTTCAGCTTCCCCACGCTTGCTTCATATGAAGAGTACAGATCAAAGATGGGAAAGGACCCAGATTGCACTGTCGCATTTGACCATGCAGAAAAAACCCGGTGCATTGTCAGTTATGAAAGAAGCTTTATGAAACCAATTTTTCAATAGATTCAGCAACGAACAATGGGCTCATGGATAGCCCCCAAAAGCTGACCACGTCTTTCGTCACTTCAATCAACGCCCCCCTCAGCTTTTTGGGTTGGCATGGCCAGGTGTTATGCTTCAAACGTACTCCGAAATGAAATAGCAAATGATTGATTATTTCACAGATCAAAGTAGATCACGTTCCAGAGTCATAGTGCCCTCACAACAATCCTGAATTCAGGGATGGTTCCCTCCCCTACTTCATGCCGTTTTTCTTCATGATCTTCATGATCTTCATGGTTCAAAGGTTCATTCGGTCGTGATTCCACGCCATCTCTTCCAAACGGAACCTCACGCGACCGCCTTTGTCTTAGGGCAGTGCTTATGCTAATATTCTGTAATAGCCTGATGATTCGCGTACAAAGGACGTCCCGACAAACCTTACGGGTCTCCTCATAAGATCACGCCCACTCCGGACGTACACAATCGCTGTTTTTCAACTGATGCACGTTTGGCGTCCGGAGCAATTCAAACATTTTCACGACTCCGCACCCGTCGGGTGAAACGCGGCGTTGAACAGGAGAGTCATGCCGTCACTAATGAATGCAACTCTGCCAGACTTGGTTCATCTGCGTGATATTGCCGTAAATGCATTTGCCGAAGATGAAATATATAGACCGGATAGCATTAATCACGGTGACCCTCCCGGCATTGACTCCATAGAGAAGCATGAAGAATGGCTTCATTCAAAAATCTATCTCAAATGCATAAAGAATGGCAACATTGTCGGAAGTTGTATTCTGCTAATTGATGGTGAAAATGGAACGCTTTTTGGCCTGCATATCGGTCAGCAGCACATGAATAAAGGTATTGGCTCGTGGATCATTCATGAAATTGAGCGAGTGTTTCCTCAGGTATCGACCTGGACTCTCGAGACGCCCGATTATGCAACACGGAATCATCATTTTTACAAAAAGAATGGATTCACCTTACAGCTTATAACGCCGAAGGATCCATCTCTTGGGTTTGGATTTCACAAATACACAAAAAAGCCAAACAAATCGGTTTAAAGATCAGCTTGGGGCTTCGCTCGGCGGCACCACATGCATCATGTTATCTGCCAACAGGGTAAAGGCAGAAACTTGCAATTGACCAATGAGGAGACTATGGGATGTTCACTATCAAAAAGATGTTAGGAATAGCACCCAAAATCGAGAGCGATGGGTCGTGTAGCCCTTCTCCAATCGCACTGAAATTGGCCACAAAAAGTAAGACTGATTATGATCACAGGGATTATCCCAACGCTTATACGGGTGGGAAACATAGAGTGATGATGATTTGCAGCGAGCAACGAACCATGGCCATGAAAAATGGCAAATACTTTTCCACAGGAAATCACCCTGTAGAAATGCTGGTGCCCATGTTGCATTTGGAACAAGCTGGGTTTGATATTGATGTTTACACCCCCACAGGTGAGTCAGTAAAAATTGAGATGTGGGCAATGCCCCGGGAAGATGACTCTGTAAAATCACTGTATGAGAAGCATAAGTCTAACCTTGAGAACCCTGGGTCTCTAAGAGAGTTTGTTCACAATGCAATGGATGGTACGTCACCGTATATAGCGGTTTATATTCCGGGTGGTCATGGCGCAATGTTGGGGTTACCAGAAAACCGCGACGTGGAATCCGTGCTCCGGTGGGCGCATGAGCAAGATAAATACGTGCTTTCTATTTGTCATGGTCCCGCAGCACTCCTTGCGGTTAGTCTGAGCGGTGACAAAAATGATTTCTTATACCGGGGCTATAAGATGGCTGTGTTCCCCGACAGCTTAGATAAGATGTCTCCGTTATTTGGGTATTTGCCGGGCCAATTGCCCTGGTTTCTTGGCGAAACGCTGCAAAGCCTGGGGGTGGAGATCGTCAATAAGAAAGCGAATGGAACTTGTTGCCAAGATAGAAAACTGATAACCGGTGACAGCCCGGATGCTGCGAATGCGTTTGGTGTAATGGCTGCGGAAGCACTTCTCTCTGCTGTCTCTGAATAATGGCCACATAGCAAACGCGCCAATTTTGAAAATTGGTTGCCGCCCCCTGCCTCACTGGTAGTGTACGTTTTGTTTCAGTTTGTGCCTCCGGCAGCCCTGCCGGGGGCCAAACTTTTGAAAAGTTTAATAAACAGGGTTTAAACCAGCCTCATCAAGGGAAAAGAAAAGAATGAACGACGAAGTACGGGTTGGAGTTGGTGTCATTATGTTGAGAAATGGTCGGTTCTTGTTGGGGCATCGCATTGGGTCCCATGGTGCAGAGACCTGGGCACCACCTGGTGGTCACTTGGAAGTGGGTGAGAGCATAGAATCGTGCGCACGACGTGAAGTTTTAGAGGAAACCGGCTTAAAAATCGGGGCCGTCAAAAAGCTTGGATTTACCAACGATATCTTTGAAGCAGAAGAAAAGCACTATGTGACGCTCTTTGTCGTGGCTTCGTGTGATGAGGGTGAAGCCAAAGTGATGGAACCGGATAAGTGCACGCAGTGGCGATGGTGTGAATTTGACGACCTTCCCCAACCACTCTTTTTACCATTGGTTAACCTTCTCAAAGACAATCCGGATTTCAACGGAATGGCCCAACAATAAAAATCAGACTCCAGAAGGGCCGGTATTGGAACACCCCTAAAAGAGATAAAAAACCTTACTCCTGGCAGGGTGAAAGAAACAACATTCACCGTTCTTCGTTCCGTTTTATGGCGGATGTGATGTGCCCCGAGGAACGAGGGGCAAAGAGCATCCGCTACCTGCTTTCAAGGTGGCTCACCTTGCCGCCGGAGGCTGCTTTTAAGGACCTGGGTCCGTCCCCGTACCTCAATCGATCTCGGCGGTCCCGTATGCATTTTCTATCTGAAATTCGTAAACCGGACATGATCCGAAGGGTAACAATGAACCACAAAATTCTCGACAAAACCAACCTCGAAGACATTGCCTGCCTTTTCATGTCTGTTTTCACCGCATCAGAGGGTGAGGACGAAGGAAAGGTGATTGGCAAGCTTGCCTCAGAGTTGGCCTCAGGCATCGACAACCAAGACATTATCTGTTTCGGGACATACGATAAAGAGTCGCTCATTGGATCGATATTCTTTACTCGCCTTCGGTTCACTGAAGTCATCCAGGTTTACATGCTTGCCCCTGTCGCCGTCAGCACAAAACACCAGGGCAAGGGCGTCGGGCAGGGACTTATTCAACACGGTCTTCATGAGTTGAAGAGCAGATCCGTGGCCGTCGCTATTACCTATGGAGATCCCTCTTACTACTCACAGGTGGGATTTCGAGCCCTGCCAGAAAATGTTATCCAGGCTCCGCTAAGGCTTTCAATGCCAGAAGGATGGCTGGGCCAATCCTTAACAGAGCAACCCATTCCACCGATCCATGAACGCCCCACATGCGTTAAGGCGTTTAATGACCCGGCCTATTGGTAAGTTCAATTCCTGATGTAATCAACCATATGGGTGCACCCAACTCGTGAAATATCCGGGCTATGCCCTCCTTACAAACCTCACAGCACTGCTTGCCCTAAGAAAACCCACATGCTAAACTTCTGTATTCTTGAGAAATACAACAATACGGATATCTAAAAAGAGCATCCCATAATGCATACTGTACAAAAATCATTGCAAACATTCAGTATCAAGAAAAAATTGCTCGGTCTTTCAACCCTAATTTTCTTAGGAATGCTGGTTTTTATTTATTTTTCATATCAAACATTCACTATCAGCCTGGAAAATGAACGAAAGTCTCAAACACAAAACCTCTCATCATCGGCCATGGGGGTAATTCAGCATTTCTATAGCCTTGAATTGTCGGGCAAGTTAAAGTCCATCGAAGCGAAAGAGTATGCAATGCAAGCGCTGGAATCAGCCACCTATGGCGACGTCGGCTATTTCTGGATAAATGGGGGAAACGGCGAACTGTTGATGCAGCCTTACACACCGGAACGTGTGGGTATCAACCAGACGGACTGGACTGATGCAAATGGCAAATACATATTTCGAGAATTCATAAACAAGGCAAAGTCCGGTGGTGGATGGGTTTCTTACAGCTGGCCCAAACCCGGAGGCATGAACGAATACCCCAAAATATCGTATGTAAGCTATTTCCAGCCTTGGGACTGGATCCTGGGAACAGGAGTGTATTTGGATGACATGCAGAAAAGCATATTCCAGGTTGTGGCCAAAACGTCTGGGATATTGCTTGCTGTATTTCTAATATTTATTACAGGAGCCATGGCCTTTATAAATATTTTTGTCAGTCAACTCGAAAACCTTGCCATTCGGGATGCACTGACAAGCCTCTATACCAAAAGATTTCTATATGAGGTCATTCCTGATATTTTGCGTAAGAATTCGCGTTTAACGAACAAGTCTCTTGCCATCATTTTTATGGATATCGATCATTTCAAAGGGGTAAACGACAATTATGGTCATGCCATGGGAGACGAGGTCTTACGAAGCTTGGGCGATATCATTTTTGCACAAACAAGGGCTGATGATTACTGTGTTCGCTATGGCGGAGAGGAAGTCGTTGTTGTCGGATTTTATGATGATCTTTCCGCTGCAATCAGCGCTGCGGACCGAATCAGGATCTCTTTCAGAAAGCAACTTTTTGTCAGTGATCAAGCAAAATTCAATGTGACTTTAAGTGCTGGAATCGCCACACATGATGGTGAGTCCGAAACGTTTATAGAGACGTTGGAACGTGCGGACAAAAAATTATATGAAGCCAAAACATCAGGTAGAGACCGTATTGTTTCATAGTTGCCAGGGCGGGTAGCCAAAAACCTCCCACATGGCATGCGAGCCTACCCATGGGCACACCCTTCGGTCTCTACCTGGCGGTTCATAACACCGGCCGCGTCGTAACGAGGAGTAGAAGTTCTTCCCTCGCACCGTTCATGAAAAAAGACTCGCGCAACAAACAAATGAACACGTGTTACAGCATGATTGTTGTCCTTTGCCCCTCTATCCCGACTCACCCGAAGGGTGAGAAAAGCGAACAGAAAACGGTGCATTACATGTTGTGATTTTGAGATACCTTAATTTTTCACAGCACCTAATCGGTAATAAATAGCCATTGTTTCGGTCTGGATGCTGTCTCATGAAATATCCGGCTATGCATGGATTTCAGCGCTACGGCTAACAGCTTTCAAGATATTACCCAACGTGGCTTTGCCACCCGTATCGCCGAAGGCTGCTTTTGGGAGATCGGAACAGTAACCTCCAGCGCAACGCCCCCCCGTAAATATCAGTTGTCATTTGAAAGGAGTTGTCGATGAAAAAAGCATCATTCTCCTGGATATCCGTCATCATACTGCTGACATTCCCATTGTCCGTTTATGCGTTTGATAACGGGCCGACCTGGTTCGGCTTCAACTACATCCTGAACACCTCGGGCGCCCGTACCATTGGCATGGGCGGGACATCGGTCGCATCGGTTGAGGATGCCAGCGCCACCCTTGCCAACCCGGCTGCACTGGTGCGACTTGAGAAAACAGAGTTCCGTTTTGACAGCACCTTCCGACATCTTGAGGAAGAGACCAGACCGGGTGCAACCAATCTCGGCACGGGAGAATCGATCCGTATGGGGCTCCACGTTGACGAGACCAACCAGATGGACCCAGCACTGATGGCATTGGCGACACCCCTGGGAAACGAGAAAACCGTTATCAGCCTTTTTTATCATCAATTTCTGCCATACGACCGTTTCGTCACCGTCACCGACCCGGTCAGCGGGGGCACAGCGGAGACCCACAACGTGATGTTCGACCTCGACGAATTTGGATTGTCCGCTGCGCATAGCCTGTTTGGCGGGCAACTCGCAATCGGCCTGTCGGCGAGTTGGGTAACCCCCAACATGACGATCACGGCAAACAAGGCCCGAACCCCGCAGCCCGGCAGTTTTGATGGCGAGGAATTCACAAGCTACGGAAGCAAGACAGAGCAAGAGCCCCTGTGGCGCTTGGGGCTGCTCTATCGTCCCAGCGAAACCATGGCGTTCGGTCTCAATTACACACTGACCCAGGATCCCCAATACACCATGACCACCGTAAACTCACCTGCCACCGTTGACAGCGCCCCACAAAACGGCTGTGCCGGTGACATCAACATCGGGGAACTTCCCGATGGCACCCTGACAGGAAACTGGATCTGCAACAGCTCACTGCCAATGCCCGAAAGCCTGTCCATCGGCTTTGCGTACACGCCAAACGACGTTTGGACCTTTGCCATTGATGCGGTTTACATCGACTATGGCCGAACCACCATGGAATTTGTCGCACCGTATGCCTACCCCGGCGGTGACGTCAGAGTTATTCAGAGGAACAGCGACTTCAAGGCGAAGGATGTAATCGAGGTCCACCTCGGCCTTGAGTATCTCACAAGACTCTTTCACCGCCCGCTGGCGCTCCGTGCCGGGTACTACTTCGATCCGGCCCATGACATCGAATACCGCGGTGCCGATGCCACCTCCCAAGTCATCTACCCCGGCGGCGAGGATGTGCAGCACCTCAGCGCCGGGGCCGGATTGGTGTTCAGGGACTCGTTTCACATCGACATGGCGTTCGATGCTGCCGATGACAGCAGTTACCGGAGTGCGATTTCCCTAGCTTACAGATATTGATATGGCTGTCGGAAGTGGAAATACCCGCTCAAATTCAGAGCATAAAAAAGCGATGCCTCCTGCGGCAAGGTGAGC
>Ga0209692_10004934_pt1 | contig 11736 bp, 10 predicted proteins | sample tdDd472_FD_187129 | JGI IMG/M metagenome (GOLD analysis project Ga0209692, IMG submission 187129) | Marine sediment microbial communities from the Atlantic coast under amendment with organic carbon and nitrate - tdDd47.2 (SPAdes)... | ecosystem: Environmental > Aquatic > Marine > Coastal >...
GGAATGTGTCGAACCCGCGACGATCCGCCGATCAGATGCGCTTGAAGGTCCAGGACAGGAGGTCGACCATCACCTCGTCCAGCGCCCGGTTGAGGCCGTCGACGACGGCAGTCGGCTTGTCGTTCGCGGTGGCGATCTCGCTCGAGATCAGCCGCCGCGCCAGCACCCGGCCGTTGCGTTCGTTGAGCAGCCTGACGGCGAACTCGATCCGCGCCCGGCGACCTCCCTCGAGCTCCTGCTGGAAGGCCCGGATGTCGATCTGCAGCTGATAGTCGATCGACAGGCTTTCGCCCGGCCGGCCCACCGCCCGGGCCCGGGCCAGGGAATCGAAGGACTCGATCACCCGCGCCTGGATCAGCTTCGGCAACTGGTCCGTCCACACGGATTCGGCCAGATAGCTGAACTCGTTGGCCGTCGGCTTGATGGCGATCCGGTCGCTGTCGAGCGCCCGGATGGCGGAGGGGACCGGAATCAGGATCTGCGCTCGTGTGCCGCCGCGCACCGCGCTGAGATCCGAAGGAGCGTTGAGGTCGTAGGCCTGCGGCGCCGGCTTCAGCACCTCGCAGGACGCAAGCCCGAAAGACGCAATCAGGCCGACGCAGGCAAGCCGCGCCCACCGCCTCACGTTCCCCCTGGCCGGAAAAGTCCCCACGATTGCCGCCTCATCAGTAACGCAATACTCGAAACCACGACCCGCGAAGGGCCGCCTGAAAGCCCCTATCGGCGCCGGTACGAGCGCGGCCCCGAATCGCCAAACAGGATTCCCTGCGGGTTCCGCTCGATCTTCGAAACGGCCCGCTGAACGCTTCGGGCCGTAATCTGCCACTCTTTTACCATGGTTTCCACTTCCCGCAATCCACGCGTGCTGAACCGGGCGATTCCGGCGGCGATGGCGTCCGAACGGCCCTCAAACGATTGAGCGACCTTGCGAATCGACCGCGCCGCCTCCGTCGCCTCGGTGATCAGCCCCTTGGTGTCGCCGCCGTCGAGCATGCCGTCGACCTTTGCCAGGATGCTTTCGACCCGGACCGAGGATTTGTTGAGTCGCTCGGCGAGTTGCCTGGCGTCCTCGATGATCTTGAGCACGTCCTCGCGCTTTTTCTCGATGTCGCCGGTAACCGTCTTGACGCTGCTCATCGTGTCGCGCGTGTCGGCGATGATCTTCTCGATATCCTCGCCGCGCCCGGCGATGCGGCCGGAGACCGACCGGATGCTCTCGACCGTCTCGGAGACCTTCCCCGGGTCGATCGCCGCGATCAGCTTGTCGGCGCCCTCAAGCGTGTTCTCGAGCTTGCCCGCCGCGGTGCGCACGTCGGTGATGATCGCCTTGATGTCCTCGGTCTTCTCGGCGACGCCGGCGGACACCTTGTTGATGTTGTCGGCGGCGGAACCGGCGTCCTTGAGGAACTTGTCGATCTCCGTGCTGCGCTCGGCGAAGATCGCGGTCACCTTGTCGACGGAATCGACCGAACGGCTGACCTTTTCGGTGTCGACGGAGGCGAGCAGCTTTTCGGCGGAGGCGAGCGAGGTGTCGAGCTTGGCCGAGGCCGAGCGGACATTGCCGATAATGGTGTCGATATCTTCGCGCCGGCCGGCGATGCCCTTGGAGATGGTATCGATATTGTCGGCCGCCGAGGTCGCCGACTTGATGAACTTCTCGATGTCGCCGCCGCTGTCGCGGAACAGCTTGGTCACCTTCTCGACGCTGTCGACGGTGCTGGAGATCTTGTCCGGGTCGACGGCCGCGATCACCTTGTCCACCCTGGCGAGCGAGCCGTTGATATTCTCGGCGAAGGTCTTGAGTTCGTTGGCGGCCTTGGACGCGTCGGCGATGACCTTGTCGACCTCGCCCGACGCCTTGACCAGTTCCTCGGATATGGTCTTGACGTTGCCGACCACGGTCTTGACGCTTTCCGGGTCGACCGCGGCGAGGATCTTGTCGGCCTTGCCGGTCAGCACCTCGAGCCGGCCGGCGAGGCTGGTGATCGACTTCGCCGCTCCCGAAATGTCGCTGACGAAGGTCTCGATCTTGTCCGAATTGGCGGCCAGCGCGTCTGAGAACTTGGCGGCGTTGTCGACCGTCTGCTTGATGCCGGGGCCGATATCGTCGACCACCTTCTGGATGCTGCCGACCGCGTTGTCGGCCCGCGCCATCAGTCCGCGGGCGCTGGCCATCAGGTCGGAGACGCCCGAGCGACGCGCGTTCAGCGACGGATCCTTCTCGTCGAAAACGCTCTTCGCGTCCGGGGAGCCCCCCGCCAGGGAGACGAAGGCAACGCCGGTGAGGCCCTGGAAACCCAGTTCGGCGACCGAATCGGTCTTCAGCGGCGCCTTGGCGTCGACGGTGACGATCGCACGCACCTGCCCCGGACGGTCGTGATCGAGAATCAGCTCGACCACCTCGCCGACCTTGATGCCGTTGAACAGCACCGCGCCGCCCTTCACCAGGCCGGTGACGGAGCCGGGAAAATTGACCGTGATGCGCTTGTGGGTCGTGCCGTCGCCGGTGACCGCCAGCCAGTAGACGAACACGAAGGCGGTTGCCAGGACGGCGATCACGAAGGCGCCGACGGCAATGTAATTCGCCCGTGTCTCCATCTACCCTCTGCTCCCGTGGCGCCGGTTCCGGCGCGCACCGATATCCTTCAATCGGGATAGTCCCGCGGAAATATCCCGAATTCCCCGCCCGCAACCTGTCAGGCGTCGACCCGCTGCAGGGCCCGCCGTCCGCGAAAATATTCCCTGACCCAGGGATGATCGAACGTCATCATCGTCTCCATGGGCCCCTCGACCAGGACCTTCCGGTCGCCCAGCACCGCTATCCGGTCGCAGACCGCGTGCAGGCTATCGAGATCATGGGTTACCATATAGACGGTGAGCCCCAAAGTATCGCGCAATTTTGCGATCAGCTCGTCGAATTCGGCCGCGCCGATCGGGTCGAGCCCGGACGTCGGCTCGTCGAGAAACACCAGCTCCGGGTCGAGCGCCAGCGCCCGGGCGAGGCTCGCCCGCTTGATCATGCCACCGGACAGTTCCGAGGGTAGCTTCTCCGCCGCCGAGCGCGGCAGGCCGACCAGATCGAGCTTCAGATGCGCCAGTTCGTCCATCAGCCGCTGGCTGAGATTGAGGTATTCGCGCATCGGCACCTGGATGTTCTGCCGGACCGAAAGCGACGAGAACAGGGCGCCCTGCTGGAACAGGACGCCCCAGCGCTGCTCGATGCCGGCGCGCTGGTCCGGCGCGGTCTGGTCGAGATCGACGCCGAACACCTGGATCTTGCCCGCCCGCCGGCGATTGAGGCCCAGGATGGTGCGCATCAGCACCGACTTGCCGGTGCCCGAGGCGCCGACGAAGCCGAGAATCTCGCCGCGAAACACGTCGAGGTCGAGATTTTCGAGCACCAGCTGGTCGCCGAAACCGACCGTCACCCCGCGCACCCTGAGGATGACCGGATCAACGCCGCCCGCCGTCGCCTTTGCCGCCTCGATCGCCATGTCAGATCCCAATCGCCGCGAAGAACATGGCGAAGATACCATCGACCACGATCACCATGAAGATCGACTTGACCACCGACAGCGTGGTGTGTCTTCCAAGTGACTCGGCGCTGCCGCCGACCTTCAGCCCCTCGACGCAGGAGATCAGCCCGATGATCAGCGCCATGAACGGCGCTTTCGCCAGGCCGATCAGCATCGTCTGCACGTCGATCGCCTCGTTGAGCCGGATCAGGTAGGTCTGCGGCGGAATCCCGGCATAGAACCACACCACCAGCGCCGCCCCGAACAGGGCCGCGAGATTGGCGAGGAAGGTCAGGATCGGAATCGCGATCATCAGGGCGAGGATGCGCGGCACCACCAGCACCTCGACGGCGCTCATTCCGATCACCCTGAGCGCGTCGATCTCCTCGCGCATCTTCATCGCGCCGATTTCGGCCGTGAAGGCGCTGCCCGAACGGCCGGCCACCATGATCGCGGTCAGCAATACCCCGAGCTCGCGCAGCGACAGCACGCCGACCAGGTCGACGACGAACAGGTCGGCGCCGAATTTCCTGAGGTAGAAGGTGCCCTGCTGGGCGATGATCGCGCCGATCAGGAACGACATCAGCATGATGATCGAGGTCGCCTCGAGCCCCGCCCGGTCGAAATTGTGGATGACCGAAATCCCGCGCAGATGCCGAGGCTGCGGGATCGAGCGCACCACGCCGGCGGCGAAGGCGCCGAGGATGCCCAGCACCGAGCGGGCGTCGTCCAGCACCCGGAAGGCGGTCTTGCCGGTGTTCTCGAGGAAACGGACGAGGCCGTTCGACTTGCGATAGGTCGGCGCGGGCGGCGGGTGGTGCTCCTCGATCTTGTCGATCAGCACCCGGTGCTGCGGCGCGATGCCGACCATCTCGACCCGCGCGCCGGCGAATTCGAGCCGCGCCCGGAACCGGTGCAGCAGCCAGGCGCCGGCGGTATCGATGGAGGTGACGCCGGAAATGTCGAACCGGACCTCGTTTTCCGGCGGCACCTCGAGCGTGGCGAGCAGGTTCTCGGCGAATTCGCCCGAGCGGATGGTCCACGGGCCGCCGATCACGAGGTTGAGCGCCTTCCCCTCCTGCCGGACCGCGATATGCGGCTGGTCGCTCGTCTGATGGATGTTCATCGGTTCTCCCGGCCCGCCGGTTGGAGGTCCCTGGTTCCGAGCCCCCGGTTCCCGGCCCCTTTCGGCGCGGCTGCTGACACCAGCGGTTCCCGCAAATTGGCGATTGCAAACTATCCAATTGTTCGGCCATAGAGAACCGACAAAAGTGTGCAATCGCTCGCCGCCGTTTGCAAGTTACCCTTCGCGCATGCCGCTGGCATGCGGCGCCGGGCCGGGGCACGCTCCCGGACCGGGCCGTATTCTCGAGGACCGACACATGGAAATACCGCATCCCTACCACCTGTTTCTGGGCGACGTGGCCGACCGACTCGGCGCCAAGACCGGCATCGGCATCGTCGACTGGCGCCGGGAGTGGTGCCTGGGCCAGTTGCGCCTTCCCGGCTGCAAGGCCGATGCCGGTATCTCCGACATGACCGTCGCCGAGGCCCGCGCCGCCGGCGCGAAGACATTCGTCATCGGCTGCGTCAATTCCGGCGGCTCGCTGCCCGAGCACTGGGTCGATACGATCATCGAGGCGATCGAATCCGGCATGAACGTCGCAAGCGGCCTGCATATCCGCCTGTCGGCGGTTCCCGGCCTCGCCGACGCGGCCCGAAAGGCCGGCGTCGAGCTTTTCGACGTGCGCCATTCCAGCGAGCGTTTCGGCACCGGCACCGGCGCCAAGCGCCCGGGCAAGCGGCTGCTCACCGTCGGCACCGACTGCTCGGTCGGCAAGAAATACACGGTATTGGCGCTCGAAAAGGGCATGCGCGACCGCGGTTTCGACGCCGATTTCCGCGCCACCGGCCAGACCGGCGTGTTCATTTCCGGGCGCGGCGTTTCCATCGACGCGGTCGTCGCCGATTTCATCTCCGGCGCGGCCGAATATCTGAGCCCGGCCGCGGACGAGAATCACTGGGATCTGGTCGAGGGCCAGGGTTCGCTCTTCCATCCGGCATTCGCCGGGGTTTCGATGGGGCTCCTGCACGGCTCCCAGCCCGATGCGTTCGTCGTCTGCCACGAGCCGACCCGGACCACCATGCGCGCGGTACAGACGCCGCTGCCCAGCGTCCAGCAGGTGATCGACCTGACGATCCTCGCCGGCTCGGTGACCAACCCGGATATCCGCTGCGTCGGCATCTCGATCAACACCAGCGCGCTCGACGACGACGAGGCGAAGGAGTTCCTCGCCCGCATCTCGGCCGACTACGACCTGCCGGCGACCGACCCGGTGCGCTACGGCGTCGAAGTGCTGGTCGACCGGATCGAGACGGAGTTCGGCAAGCCATGACCCGGACGCTTCTGACAGCCACCGACATCTTCCCGATCAGCGGCGGCTTCACCATTTCGCGGGGAACCCGCACGGACGCCAAGGTGGTCACCGCGACGATCTCCGATGGAACTCATACCGGCTGGGGCGAATGCGTCCCCTATGCACGCTACGACGAGACGGTCGAAAGCGTGATCGCGCAGATCGAATCGATCGCCGGCCTCGTCGCCGACGGCCTCCCCCGCGCCGATCTGGCGGGCGCGCTGCCAGCCGGCGCCGCCCGCAACGCAGTCGATTGCGCCATGTGGGATCTCGAGGCGAAGGCGACCGGCAAGCGGGCCTTTGAGCTCGCCGGCCTGCCCGCGCCCGAACCGCGCGTCACCGCCTACACCCTGAGCCTCGGCGCGCCCCAATCCATGGGCGAGGCCGCCCGCAAGGCCTCCCACCGCGAGCTTCTCAAGGTCAAGCTCGGCGGCGACGGCGACGACGCGCGCATTCGCGCGGTGCGTGAGAACGCCCCCAATTCGCGGCTGATCATCGACGCCAACGAGGGCTGGAACGACGACAATCTCGTCGCCAACATGGCGGCCTGCGCCGAGATGGGGGTTTCGCTGATCGAGCAGCCCCTGCCCGCCGGCGCCGACGGCAAGCTCGCCGAGGTGCCGCATCCGCTGCCGATCTGCGCCGACGAAAGCGCCCATACCAGCGCCGATCTCTCCGCGCTCGTCGGCAAGTACGACGCGGTCAACATCAAGCTCGACAAGACCGGCGGCCTGACCGAAGCGCTGGTGCTGGCCGACGCGGCCGAAGCCGCCGGCATGACCATCATGGTCGGCTGCATGATCGGCTCGTCGCTGGCAATGGCGCCCGCCGTGCTCGTCGCCCAGCGCGCCGCCTTCACCGATCTCGACGGCCCCCTGCTCCTCGACACCGACCGCGACCCGGGCCTCCGATACGAAGGCAGCCTGGTCTATCCGTCCGACGCGGCGTTGTGGGGCTGAACGGCGGTCAACCGCGCCCCGCCTCCAGCCTTAGCGCCAGCGTGTAGAGCGCCAGCGCCGCCGCCGACAGCACCGCCATCAGCGCGAAGCCCCAGCCGCCGAAGGCCGCGTAGAGCGGGCCGGAGGCGAGCGTCGAGGCGGCGAGCAGGATCGCGCCGATTGTGGCGTTGCCGCTTTGCGCCCGCGCCGACAGCCGGTCGGGAATGGCGCCGGAAATGAACTGCACCGTGCCCAGATAGGTGGCTCCGAAGGTCAGCCCGTGCAGCGCCTGCAGCGGCAGCAGCAGCCAGAAATCGCCGACCAGCGGGAAGACGAGCCAGCGCACCAGGCTCGCGATCCCGCCGATCAGGATCAGCCCGCGCGCGCCGAACCGGCCGAGCAGCCGGCCGGCGACGGCGAAGACGAAAACCTCGGCGACCACGCCGATGGCCCACAGGCTGCCGATCTGCCAGCCGGGAATGCCGATCGAACTCCAGTGGATGGTGCCGAAACCGTAGACCATCGCATGGGTCGCCTGGATCAGCGCAGCCGTCAGCAGCATCGTCAGATAGGCGGGACGGGTGAGCAGCCGGAAGGCCGAAGCGGAGGTGTTGTCGGCGGGATGCGGCGCGCTCACATCCGTCGCCCGCGCCCGCGGAGCCACGAGTGCTGCGAAGCCGGTGGCGATGCCGCCGCCGAGCAGCAGCCAGAAGATCAGTTCGCCGCTGTCGGGCGCCAGCAGGCTGCCGACGCCGACATTGGTGACGATGAAGGCCAGCGACCCCCAAAGCCGGATCTTGCCGTAGCTGTGTCCCTTGTTGCGTTCGAGGCTGAGGGTCACCGCGTCGATCACCGGCACCAGCGCCGTCCAGAACACCGCGTAGCCGAGCGTCACCGCGAGGATGGCGACGAATCCGCCGGCCCAATACAGAAGCCCGAAGATCGCCACCGCCGCCCAGGCGAACGCCACCAGCGCCCAGCGCTTGTCCGGCATCCGGTCGGCCGCATAGCCGGTCGCCGGCGCGAACACCATGCGCATGGCCAGGGGAATCGCGAGCACGATGGCGATCTGGGTCTCCACCAGCCCGCGCCCGGCGAGGAAGACGGGAAAGAACGGAAGGTAGATGCCGTGGGTGGCGAAATAGGCGATGTAAAAGAGCGCCGCGCCGAACGGTTCGCCGCGCCAGGGCGGGGCGACAACCATCGGCCTTGTCCGGGCGGCCTCCATTGCGATCTCCTGATTCGGCAAGGTCGGGGGTCGAGGGGCGCTCGTTAACGCCGGCATCGGCATTTGGCAATCTTTCTGACGCCGGAAATAGTTCCTCCGCCGTTCCAGTTCCGCGAAAGGTGTGGGAAGCAACGCTCTGGCGGAAGGGAACAATATTCGAATCGCCTTTCTTGCCCTAGTCTGGTCACCGGACCGGTGGACGATACCGGCTCTGCGCGCCGACGCGGCCGCCCGACGGGTCTTCGAGTTCCGGAGAAGTGTTCCGATTTTCAAGGCCTTGCGGCAAAACGTGACGATATCACGCGCGCGGAGATCCGGAATATCGGAGATCCGGCGAAAGGGCGTGGTAAGTTCCTGTTAATGCGGAAATACCAAGATGGCTTGTTTGATAAACCGGTTTGAAGTTCCAGAGGCGGCATGAGATTCGCACCCCCGTCACCGCTTCGAGAGAGCGATTACGACGCCATTGAACAGGCGGTTTCCGAGACCGACCGGGGCCGCTGGTTCCTGGCCGAATACGCCCGCCGCAACCGCAACGCCGATACCGACGTGCTGCTCGAGGCCATCGCCCGGCTGGAAAGGAACCTGACTACCCGCGACGCCGGCGCGGCACCGGACCTTACCGGCATCCGCTTGGACATCGTCGACATGATGGAGGCGATCGAGCGCACCAAGGTGGAAATCGCCCAGATCCAGAACGAGAACGCGGAGCAGTCGAAATTCGAACTCGCCTCTGCCGAACTCGACGCCATCGTCGAGCAGACCGAGAAGGCGACGTCCGAGATCCTGACCGGCGCCGAACATATCCAGGAAGCGGCCTGGACCCTGCGCGAACAGGGTTTCGACGACAAGATCTGCGACGATCTCGACCAGCACGCCACCGATATCTACACCGCCTGCTCGTTCCAGGACCTCACCGGCCAGCGCATCCAGAAAATCGTGCACGTGCTCTCCTATGTGGAATCGCGGCTTTCTGCGATGGTCGCGATCTGGGGCCTCGAGGAATCGCAGGCGGTCAAGGACGCGGCCGGCGTTACCGGCGACGAGCGCCCGGACGCGCATCTTCTGAACGGCCCCTCGGACGACGGCGTCAGCCAGGAAGAGATCGACCTGGTCATGGATATGGGCATGGTCGAGTCCGACGAACTGATCGCCATCGATTCCGAAGTCGACAATGACGCCCCCGTCGACCTCGTCGATGCTCCCGAAGACGAACCGGACGAGGACGCGTCAGAAACGTCACCGGAAGCCGGGGAAATGCCGGAGCTTGCGGCGGAACCGGAAATCGGCGCCGAAACCTTAGCAGAACCAGAAATTTCCGAGGTACCGGACACCGAAGAAGAGTCGGACGCAGGCGAATTGGCTAACGCGGCCGACGAGGCCGCGGACGGTTCCGAGGACGCCCCAGAACCGGAAACGGCAAAGGAACCGGAGACTGCGGCCGTACTAACCCCGGACGTAGAAGCCGAAGCCGCGCCGGTATCCGAAGAATCGCCGGAGCGCGAAACGGAACCCGAGATCGCCGAAGCGGTGGCTTCCGAAACGCCGGAGCCCCCCGAAAAGTCGAAGGTCGAAGAACCGACCGAACCGGTCTGGGAATCCGAGGCCGTCGAGGACGCCGTCGCCGCCTTCGAAGCGGACCGTGCCGCCGACGAGGCCGAGGCGGCGGCGAGCCGCGCAACCGAGGCGGAAACCGCCGAACTCGTACCGGACGATCTCAGCGGCCTCGCCACCGTCACCACCGACAAGAGCGGCTTTCCCACCGGCACCATCCGGGTGACCGATCCTGCCGACGACGGACTGACGGACGCCGATTTCGACGAGGAAGACCCCACCGCCGACCTCACCTACGGCGAACGCCAGGCGATGTTCAGCTAAGCTGGCCTTCCGGGCCCAACTCAATTCGCGGCCGAGCGTCGGCCGCCCGGCAATAATCCGCGAATTCCTTCAGATAGGTCCGCATGTCCGACTGGCACTTGTGCCCGGAGAGACGGGCATGGATCTCCCCGGGCGATAGCGCCATCAGGTCGAACCTGAGAAACGGCGCTTCGGTGAACCGGTCGCTGACCGTAGCCAGCACGATCCTGAGCTGCCGCAACATGTCCTCGCCCCGGTGCGAGGCGTGGATCAGCGCGATCGGCTTGCCGACCAGTTCCTCGCGCGAGACGAGCCAGTCGATGGCGTTCTTGAGACCGCCGGGGATCGAGCGGACATATTCGGGGCATGCGAAGATCAGACCGTCGGCCTGCCCCACGGCCTCGGCGAACGCCGCGACGGGCGCAGGCGGCGCCGGCGTCTCGAGATCGGGCGAGAAGACGGGCAGGTCGCCGATCCGGTCGAACACCGAGACGCTATTCTCGTCGCCGGCCGCCGCCTGCAACGCATGCAGCAAAGCCGTGTTGGTCGACGCCCGCCGCGCGCTTCCCGAGATCGCCAGAAACCTCATGCGGACCGCCTTCCCTGTCGAATCGCCACGAGCCGAAGAGTCTACAGGGAAGACAGAGGAGCGGCCTACGAATCCCGGCGCAGCGCCTCGGCGAGAATGTCGGGATCGACATTGCCGCCCGAGATGACGATGCCGACGGTCTTTCCCCGCGCATCGAACCTGCCCGAAAGCAGCGCCGCGAGCGCGGCCGCGCCACCGGGTTCGACGACCAGCTTCAGTTCCCGCGCGGCGAATCCGATCGCGTCGAGCACTTCGGCGTCGGTGACCTGGTAGCCCCCTTTAACCCGCGACCGGTTCACGGCAAAGGTCAATTCGCCCGGCATTTCGGACAGCAGCGCGTCGCAGATCGAGCCGCTCGCCTTAGGATTGCGCTGCCGCGTTCCGGTTTCGAACGACCGCGCCTGATCGTCGAAGCCTTCCGGTTCGGTAACGTACAGCGCGCAGGCCGGCATCCGCGCTTCAAGCGCCAGCGCGATCCCCGCCGTCAGCCCGCCGCCGCCGGCATTGGTCACCGCCATGTCGAAGGTAACGCCGCGCGCCAGAGCCTGTTCGGCCATTTCGAGCCCGACCGTCCCCTGCCCTGCGATCACGAACCGGTTGTCGAAGGGATGGACGAGAGTCGCGCCGGTGCGCTCGGCGAGGTCGCGGGTGATCGCCTCGCGATCCTCTTTCGCCCGGTCGTAGGGAACGATCTCGGCGCCGAGCGCGCGGGTGCGGGCGAGCTTGATCGGCGGCGCGTCGGCCGGCATGACGATGGTCGCGGCGATGCCGAGCAGCTTCGCCGCCGCCGCCACGCCCTGCGCGTGGTTGCCCGACGAGCAGGCGACGACGCCGTTAGCCCGCTCGCTCTCGGGAATGCGGCTGATGCAATTGTAGGCGCCGCGAAACTTGAACGATCCGGTACGCTGCAGGCTCTCCGGCTTGACGAACACGCGCGCCCCGGTGGCTTCGTCGAGTACGGGGAAATTCAGAAGCGGCGTTAAGACCGCGAGGCCGCTGATCCGTTCGGCGGCGCTTTCGACGTCGGAAATGTCCGGGAGCTGCATGGGTGTACTTTCGTTCGAGCCAGGCACAGCGCTTTAGCAATCCCGCCTGCCGAAAGCAAACGCCTCGCGGTTGCCTTCCCGCCGGTTCTGTTCCAAATTGCGCGCCGCCCATAACCGAGCGGTTACAAGACGGGGGAAACGAGGGG
>Ga0209692_10004935_pt1 | contig 11735 bp, 10 predicted proteins | sample tdDd472_FD_187129 | JGI IMG/M metagenome (GOLD analysis project Ga0209692, IMG submission 187129) | Marine sediment microbial communities from the Atlantic coast under amendment with organic carbon and nitrate - tdDd47.2 (SPAdes)... | ecosystem: Environmental > Aquatic > Marine > Coastal >...
GCGTTCTCCCAACAATTTCAGGTGCTGGTTATGCGGCCCGAAAAGCTGGCTCGCCATATGGCCATTGTCAAATTCAAGTTTGGTGGAAGACAGAATCTTTTCCTCCGGTTAATCTTTGGTGCGCAGAAACATCCACTTGCACGCCCTGCGTTCTAAAAAATTCGCAATTTCATACAGGGCTGCGCCCATCATGCTCATACCCAGAATACCGGAGAACATGGTCAAATAATCCATGGCTCCCCAAGCATCCATTATCATATAGCCCAGCCCTCTGGTCGTGGCAAAAGATTCCACAAAAAAAAGCACAGCCACAGCCACACCGGTCCCCAGACGCAGCGCGGTAAATCCGTGCGGCAATGCAGCCGGAAGCAGCACCTCGCGCAGGACATCCATGCGAGAGCCACCGAGCGAACGGACGGAATCGAAATATTTTGGATGAATGGAACGGACACCATCCCGTGTCGTGACAAGTATCTGATATCCGAGAATCAACCCGATCATAGCGATCTTCGCACTGTCACCCAGCCCCAACAAAAGCAGAAAGACCGGAAGCAAAACGATTTTCGGAATGGGATACGTCAGAAAAACAAATGGCGCGACCACGGCGTCAACACGCTTCATGCTGCCCATGATCAATCCAAGGGGAAATGCCGTGCACCATGCCAGAACCATTGCCATGACCGCACGATATCCGCTGACAAAGAAATGTTCCCAAAATTCACGAGTCGCCATGGCCGACAAAAAGGCCCGGAAAGCATCCTCGGGATGTGGCAATATAACCCCGCCCATCCCCAATGCAGCAAGCTTCCACAGCACACCGATGACGAAAATAACCAGTCCATATCGCACACAGGCTTTAAACAGACCTACCATAGATCCTCCACGGTATGCCTGAGCTTTTTCAGGAGAGAAAAACACGCCTCGGTATCACGGATGGACGCATCGCCAAATCCTGGATTATCGAACACAGCCACAGGACTGGCCGGACGGCCGGACATGACCATGATCCGTTTGCCAAGCACCACGGCTTCTTCCAAAGAATGTGTGACAAGAACGAACGGCACTTTGCGCACCTTCCATGCGTCGAGCAAGGCCCGCTGCAATCGTTCCCGCGTCAAGGCGTCCAACGAAGAAAAAGGTTCGTCCAGCAACATAAGTCGAGGTCTGGTGACAAAAGCACGAGCAATGGCCACCCGTTGCTGCTCACCACCGCTCAAATTGGCGGGATAATCGTTATCCCGACCGACAATGCCTACCTCGGTCAACTGTTCACGAGCCCGCTCCATGCGTTCTTTCCTGCTCACGCCTTGCACCTTGAGACCAAGGGCCACGTTTTCGATGACGGTTCGCCACGGCAACAGGCCATAATCCTGCAAGATGATGGAAATATCAGAAGACGGCGCATCAATGGAACGCCCTTCAAGCAAAGCGCGCCCAGTATCAGGAGTGGCCAGTCCGCTCAGCAGATAGAGCAAGGTTGTCTTGCCACACCCGGAAGGCCCGACAACTGCCAATGTTTCCTCTTGTCCAAGAGAAAAGGAAACATTTTCAAGAACGGCCTGCCCGTCGTACGATTTTCCCAGATTATCAGCCGTCAGCATACGCTAGGGGATGATCGGGGAGAGCGCCGTCTCATCCGGCACTTTGACCTTGAGAAGGCCTTTTTCCACCATCCAGGTCTGGACTTCGTCCAACTCGGCAGCAGATGGCAGCGAGGGCATGGGATACGGATATACAGGGAATTCCGACATCAGCGGTTTGGGAATGCGACAGGTCTTTGCCATGAGAGAGCGGTACTTTTCCGGCGAATCAGCCAGGCGTTGTACAGCCTCTTTGTATGCTGCTATGAACTTGGCATATCCTTCGGCATCGTCAGCAAAATATTTGTCATGCAAACAGAGAACGGTCAGTGGCATGTCAAGCTTTTCGGCAGTCGCCAAAGTTCCGCCACCCTTGAGTCGGGCCAGAGAAAGCAGCGGTTCGGGCAGCAACGCGCTGTCCACCTGATCGGTCATGAGCATCTGAAGTCGTATGGGGATTTTCTTGATCTCAAGCAATGAGAAATATCCACGGTTTACACCAAGATGGTCTTCCATTTTGTCAGCGAGATATTCCATGACAGAGGATTTGGACAGGCCCAGAGTACGCCCTTTCATGTCGCCCATATCACGATCCTTGTTGGCCGGGGACAACGCGATACCGAACATGGGGTAACCGGGTGTCGTACGCCAGGAAGTCAGGGCAATACGCATGGGCACGCCCTGATTGATCAGCAGGTAGGTGGCAACGAGATCACCAAAGTATCCGTCCAGTTGCCCTGCCTGCATGGCGGTATCGCGCTCCAGCGCAGACGCGAACCGGATCAGTTCCATATCAATGCCATGCTTTTCAAACAAGCCATCCTGAACACCGACCTGCAAGGGCAAGGTGTCGATAACAGGAAGGATGCCGAATCGAATCTTCATATTCTCCGCATAAGCGGACGCGCTCATCAGCAACAGCAAGACAATGGCTATACAGACTTTTTTCATTAATTTCTTCCTCTTGATTTCGATGACGGACCTTTACCATGCCCCAAAAGGAAAGAAAAGGCGAAGAGACAAGTTGCCCCTTCGCCTACCATTTATCATCCATACGACTTTATGAGGAAGCAATTCGTTCTGCAAATCGTGTCCTCAAAAATGTTTTAAAGCCCTCTTCGTCTTTCAACACTCCATCAGGCAAAAATTGGCAGTTGTACGCATACGCTATTGTCATTTGCGTTCTTTCATTCACATTCCGAGTGGCATAGTAAATGACATACCCAAGCCCGGTCGAAGTGTATCCCTGATCTGACAGATGCTTGGCAATAGCACTGTTGATTCCATATTTCTTCAGATCGTAAAATCCAAAGCCTTCACAATAATCCCTTCCGCCGACTGTCACGGCCTTCCCTTTCAACGGAGACCAACGAGTACGAGATTCGCCGACTACCCTCCGAATGAAAACACATATTTCGACCGGAACCTTATCAGCTTGAGCGGCAACATACGTGTCCACAAAAGCCTTCACGCCGATCGATGACTGAAAATAATGGCAATCAGGACTATTGCAATACGCATTTTCACTCCACGTCGGACTCCCTGTATACACAAAATCATCCGGCATCGTGTAAACAGGACAACCGGAAGCCTGATACGTATGGGGGTCAACCTGCTTATTATTGCAACCAACCAACACCAAAAGGAAAATAGAACTCAAAAGGACACTTGATTTCATGATATCAACTCCAGAAGTATAAAAACATTCGGAGAGTGTGTATCATGCAATCAATATACTGCAAACAGCTGAAAGAAATCAGATTTAGCCGGTAGGAATAAACCTCTCCCCATTGAATCGAGGAGAGGCTTATTGCTTAATGATCGTGAGAATGGGGACGCACGAAACTCCATGCGACCAAAAGCAAGGTAATCACAGCAGACGTAACACCCAACCAATGCGGGGTCACTTCGTTTACTTCACCGACAACCGCCGTAATATCGAGCCCGAGAGAAGCATACAGCATGTCCGTGGCCCAGGCCAACGCCAGTGAACAAATCACGATGGACAGGACATACAGACCGGCAGCACGCTTGCCCAACGTCTTAAGCATAACCGTGATAGTCGCACCGTTGGTAGCGGGACCTGCGAGCAGGAAGACAAGGGCCGCGCCCGGAGACAATCCCTTGAGCAACAAAGAAGCGGCAATAGGAGTAGATGCCGTGGCACACACATACAGCGGCAAGGCCACGACCAGCATGACGAGATACGACAGGAAGCCAGTCCCTACATATTGATCCAGCGCATCAGACGGCACTACGGCGGAAATGATTCCGGCAATGACCACACCAACCAACAACCAACGGCCAATATCTGCAATCATTTCGCCAAAAGCGTAATTCATACCCAATCGGAACTTGGCACCAATGCCCGGATTCGCATCAGCGTCACAATGTCCATGACTGCATCCGCAGCCCCCCGCTCCGCACTCATCCTGAGGTGCGGCCACGTTTGCCATGGGCAACGGCTCCTTCTTATCAGGAAACATGTTGACCAGGACACCTGCAAAAACAGCGGTAATGGATGCGGCAACAGGCCGTATGACCGTCATGATCGGGTCAATGAGCGCATAGGTCACAGCCATGGAGTCCACACCGGTTTCTGGAGTTGAAATCATGAAGGCTGTTGTCGCACCCTTGCTTGCCCCCTGCCTGCGAAGGCCCAGTGCCGTAGGTAAAACGCCGCATGAACATAATGGCAAGGGAACACCGATGACAGCGGCCTTGAATACGGACCCCACAGATTTTTTGCCAAGGTGACGTGCCATATACTCGTCAGGCACAAATCCCTTGAGCAAACCTGCCACAAAAAAACCAAACAAAAGGTACGGTCCGGCATCCACCAACACGTGCCAGGATTCAACAATAATCTTGATAAGCATATCCAACATAGTTAAGACTCTTCAATGGTTAATAAGTTCATATATGAGTAAGTATTCATAAAACAAGATAAAAAAAGGGGGCAAGGGCCTATTACCCCTGCTCCCTGACATGATCGAGTCCCTGACTGACCAGATTGCGTACATGGTCATCATCCAGGGAATAAAAAACGTTCTTTCCTTCCTTGCGATAGCGAACCAGCTTTGCAGCTCGAAGCAATCTCAACTGATGGGAAATGGCAGACTGGGACATATCCAGAACTTCAGCCAATGCACAAACGCACAACTCTCCGACGGACAGGGCATAAAGGATTCGAACGCGAGTGTAATCACCAAGAGCCTTGAACAATTCTGCAAGAAAGAGAAAATCCCTCTCTGACAACATTTTTTCTTTGGCCATGGCCACATTCTTTTCGTGTTGTACCGTATCGCTACACGCCATATTGGACATAATTTGCCTCGCATGAGTAGTTGTTCATCTGTCGTCAGAGTACGATCTGCTCATATGTTTGTCAAGACTATTCCCTACCAACAAAAGAAAGAAAAAAGCGGTTCCTGATGAAATAAAAATCATCAGGAACCGCTTATAGTTATGATTCAACGTTGATTAGCCTAGTCCAAGTTTGCCCAAAGTAAGCTGCTTACGGCCCGAGTTATCCAGAATCTCCGCAATCAGTTCACCGTGTTCCAAACCGGCCTTTCGGACCTCGGCCAACAGCCCTGCCACGGTCTTTTCCTGAGCCAGATAACTAAAGACCACATCGCGGACATCACGCAGCTCAACCAGATGATCGGCCCAGCCCATGCCTTCCTGATACAACATCTTGGCCGAAACGAACGAAGCCAACAACGCAAGTTGATGCCCACGCGGGATATCATTCACGATCCGATCTCGATACTTCTCGACAAACACTGCCGGGCAGTACGACAAAAGAACCTCGGCCAGTTCAGGATCATCCGCGACCTTATCCACGGAATCGTTCAGGACCAATGCCACCCTGTCTGCAAGGGAATTGATGGATTCTGACAGTTCAAAGGAAAGCTCGGTGATGGTCCGTTTTCCACCCGCCAACTTGAATTCCCTCATGAGAACACGAGCCTCGGACCGAGCTCGATCCCGCAGGATGTCGATCAACTGAGCAACATACTCATCCTTGATTTCCAGGAACTCCTCTTCACTGAGAATAAGTCCGGCCAGGATTTCATAAGAAGAGCAGATGACGCCGGTCTTGTTGGCCGAAGGACCGGGCACGGCCAAGACACCAGCTTTTTCCATCTCGGCACGGGCGTCGGCGGATATGAAGATGTTTGCGCCTTCCACCAAACCTCGTGCGGACGGAGTACCGTCCGCTTGCAGGAACTCCTTCCAGTTAGACATATTGATAGTGTCAGGCCGCCCACCGGACGGAATGAAGATGTCCGCCACTGCCGTGTTATGCAGCGTGTTACGAATACGGGTGCCTTCCGGTTCATCCGTGGACACCACGAACGCGCCCTCGCCCGTCAGCTTGGATTTATCGAAATGGGAAGCCTTATACTCTCCATCCATAAGTCGGATAAGCTCGGCATGATCCATGCCATCCGGGTCATAGGCAGCACCATGCCCATCGGTCATGGCTACTATCTTTGCGTTTTCACCATAATCACGCATCAGGAAACGCATGACATTGGAAGCCACATCGCCCGCAGGTCCACCGGTTATCTTGACTGTAAACGACTCGTTGTTCGGGTCGATTCCGAGTGTACGTAACAACTCGTCGGCAAAGACAATGACGCCCTCGGATGTCACACCATATTCCTTGTGTGCAATACCTGCGCCGGGCTTGGAACTCATAAACGCACTCGGCCACTTGTACCCGCGTTGTTCCGCCCGTGCTGCGATCCATCGAATATGATCGGGAGTAATATTCTCGTCCGGACCGAGGAAGATAATCTCCTCGCGTCCCAAATGGTCCACGATACCGGGCTGGACAAAACCGTCCGTCCCCTCAGGGATGACTAGAAGATCCAGGAAGGAATCCACCATGGACTTGACGGCCAGGTCGATGTCTCCTTCTGGGCCAAGGAGAATGACTGCTTTGGAACCACCTTCTGGAATATCCTTATTCTTGAACTGTTGCGCCGAAGCGAGCTTGGTCACTTCGTCGAACAACCGGTTGGACTCCATCTCGAATCCTTCCTGACTCCAGGTACGCACCACACGAACGCCACCACGAGCCGTATCGCGATACCGAACCTGGAAGGCAAAGCTGTACGGACCATGAAAGCAGTAAATGCCAAATGGCCGCTCTTCCTTGGGCATAGGAGCCAAAATCAACGGGTCAAGTCGGAAGCTCAGCCCAAGCTTATTTTCTAGATAGTAATTCGTCCGCAATGTATAGCGGAAGTATTTATAGATATAGGTCAGAATGTCGCGATGGATGGCATTGCCGACATCCCGGATGGCTGTGCGCACAATCATACGCTTCTCGGCCATCGCGGCCTCGCGATCACCCGTAAAGGACGGGTCGAACCGAGCCTCAAAATAATCGAATAATTTTTGAGCTACGTTCCTATGCTTGAGAATGACATACACGATTCGACTGGATGTATAGGCGTGCATATCCCTCCTGATGAGGAACTGATGGGCAAACTCTCCTGCCGCCTGCATCAGCATGACTTGCTCCAGTTCCCAGCCTTCTTCATATGCCAAAGCCTCAAGTCCATGAGGAGCAAACCATTTGGTCATTTCAATCTGCCGCTTGAGCCGCAACCACTTCTCACTGGATTCATTAAGATCAATGCGATTCTTATCCAGATAAAAACTCATGATAGCCACTGGCGGTTTTTCGCCCCGCTCGAACTGATCGGAATAGGCACGATCAACAGGAATCTTTTCGCGGGCAAAGACATTGACGACCCGCAACAGCAATGATTTCCGCGGCGGATTACCCATGGCCACACTGATACGATCAAAACCGGCATGCACATCCTTTTCCAACAGGACCTGCACCCGTTCCTGATTTTCAACGCACCCACAGGTCTTGAAGTGTCGCAGCACCCGACCCGGTTCAAATTTCTCGATATAGTCTTCGCTCACGGAACCAAGGAAATTGCTGAACTCCCCGGCATCTTCCGATCCAAGATCAACGATACCGTCGCGGACCATTCCCATAACATCCTTGACGGATTGATTATCTGCGGAGCACAAAGGCTGCGGATCAAAGACAAAAGTATCGAGCCGTAATGAATCGTCGCGGCTGGAATAAATTCTGGCGATCTGAATATCCCTGTCCCGGTATCCCTTGAGGACACCGGCCAGGGCATCCATATCACCACCCGGGGTGATATGCGTTACTTTGGTGCCGCACGGACTGTGCAGAGCCAAAGACTGCTTTTCCTTGCGAACCATGCCGGAAAGCAGAGCCATGACATGAGTAATCTGCTCCTCTTCGCCATGCGTAAGGAAATAATATTCCGGCATGTCGCTGTAGAACCAGGGAACAAGATCAGAAGCTGACTTTTGAAGTCGATCAACAACCTTTTGCTGAACAATAGTCGGGTCAACGGTGACTTTTTCGCTCATTATGCATCTCCATTACATTTTATGAACATTTTCAACCAATATCCTTGTGCATGGGCTGATGGAAGACGTCAAGACATTGCGAAAAAATACATCATGATTTTTCAAAACAGGAATCAACATGAAGGCATTATAAATTAACAAGAATTCCTCGAACGACATGGACATAAATTTTTTGACAGCGTATATAACTGACACTTGGCTGAAATCGTCGATATGAACCTGATTGGGAGACCATTCATGAGCAAGAGTGCAATAGACACCGGAATCCTGTTGGAAACAGGGACCAATGAACTTGAGATTCTCGAGTTCTCCATCAATGAAATCCGCAAGGAAGGCGAAGAACCTGTCCCCAACTTTTTCGGAATCAACGTGGCCAAAGTCATGCAGGTCATTGAAACCCCGAACCTTGACCCGCCGGAATCAGCCCCCCATCCCTCATTTATGGGGACCATCCCTCTTCGTGACCTGATTCTCCCGGTCCTCGACCTCTCCGTTTGGCTGGAACTGGATATGCCAAAGACCGAACGTGACATTGTCATTGTTACGGAATTCAGTAAATCCGTCACCGGATTCCTGGTTTCCGGGGTTACAGAAATTCACCGTGTAGGCTGGGGCGAAGTCATACCGCCTTCAAATATTATTTCCAGTAATACCGACGCCATCGTCGGTCTCATCGACAAGGGTGATTACTTTGTCCAACTCCTTGACCTGGAAACCATCCTGACACAATTCGAACCCGCAAGCGGCGAAGAAGTCACAGTGTCTGATGTCCAATACAACGTGCTTGTCGCAGACGACTCTGCCACCATCCGGGCCATGATCAAACAAAACCTTACCGATGCCAACTTCAACCCGATCATCACCAATAACGGCGATGAAGCCTTGAGAACCATCAGGAGACTCAGGGATGAAGCCGAGGCCGCCGGGAAGGATATTAGCGAGTTCGTGAATATCGTCATTTCTGACATCGAGATGCCGCTCATGGATGGATTCAGCCTGACAAAAAACATTAAGGACGATCCCCTCTTGCACAAGCTGCCGGTTATACTGTATTCGTCCATCATTACGAAGGAACTGAAGCACAAAGGCGATTCCGTCGGTGCGGATAGGCAAATATCCAAGCCGGATTTACATACGATTCCAGAAATCGCAATCAACCTCATTGAAGGTGGCATAGATTGATCCAACGTGGCGATGAAGTAGTTGAAATCTTTATTGAAGAAACAGCCGAACGGCTCGACTCCATCGAGTCGGGCCTTTTGCATTTGGAAGAATGCGGGATAAATTGTGATCAGGAGACGATCAACTCAATCTTTCGCGACGCCCACTCAGTCAAAGCGGGGTCCAACCTGCTCGAACTCACCAGTATCGAAGAATTGTCCCATAAAATAGAAAACATACTGGAAATGATCCGCAAGAAACAACTCACTCCGAACGAGTTGATCATCACCGCCTGTCTCGAATCCGTCGACAAACTGAGAGAACTCGTCGACAACATTGAGAATTGTGAGACCATTTCCATCCGACTCCACAAACGCATGTTGGAAGTAGCTGTAGAAAGGGCTCTCAGCTCATAAACGTATACACCAAAAAAAAGGCCGTGCTTCAATGAAGCACGGCCTTTTTTTTGGTGTATACGTATTAATTTTTGATAACTTCCAAAAACTCTTGTGCCTCGCTCATCTGAGAGAAGGACGTATTCTTGAAAACTTCGCTTTCAATGGCGGTAGTGAATTCTTCATAATTCATTTTTCTGAAATCGATCATCACGCCTTTGACCTTGAAGTACATCTCCAAAAAGGCCAAGAGCGGTTCGTCGACCAGATGTCTGACCATATCCTGCCCATTGGTCAAGGTAGTAAATGGTTTGTTCATGCCACCGAGGTAGAACATGTCCAACCCGCTTTCACCATCAGTGATCACGCCAAGCAGGTTAAATGTATGCAGCTTAGCCACAAACTCTTCAGACATATTGGGAAATTCCATTATATCCTGCTTGGGAAACATCCCGGCAAAGACCATCTGCCCGTCTTCCTCGGCCATGGTATGACGAAAGACATGCTCATCCCGATTCTTCCGGGCTGCCTTGACCGTCTCGTACACATCGCAGGCAAAGGCGAGCTTCAATTCCTTTAAGACTTTCTCGTCCATTTCTATCTCCACTGCTAGATGATTCCGTAAAGAGGGCCGCCCTTCGCACCGAGTTCGTCGACTCGCTTCTCCACTTCCGGATCAGAGTCGAGCGGCGGGGCGTGATACGTCTTGAGACGAGCATCAACGACAATTGCCTTGTCTGCGCCCCAATGCTTGGCATGAGTAAAACCACCCACACCGTAAATATCCGTGGCCGGATCTGAGCGGGTGAAGGTCACCCACAGGAAATTATCCCAATCCCTTGCAGTAAAACCGGCATCGTCGGCCACAACCACCATGGGGAATTTCTCAATGCCCCGCACCGTATTCAACATGTCGCCGATGCGATCCAGCGCCGGGTCCTGCTGATCACGCTTCCGGCGGTGTTTGGGTCCTTTAATGACCAAAATACCCGGTGCAAAGACCTTCGGATCGCGGAAGCCGCGCGGCAGATCGATCCCCGATGGCAGCTCGGTGCCGAGTTCACGCTTCACGCTTCCGGCAGCGGCAAATATCAACTTGGATCCCTGATTCAGACTGATGCCGGAATAATCCAAGGTATCAATGGTCGTCCTTGTAATGAAATGCAAATCGCGCGTCAGGTCCGCCCGTTCCAACATATGCCGGAAAAATCCAGGAATATCGTGGCAGGACGCCCCGCTCGCCATGTCTTCACGAGCCGCTATAAGTACGTACTTTGACAGAGAAGTCTGAGTATTACCCAGCAATCCAAGGGCGTTGGTGAGCAACTCCTGAGGCTGACGCTCTTCGGCATAGGGGACATAACGTTCACTCCCCACGGCCAGAAGCAAGGGATGCACCCCAGCCGCGTCCACGGCATGAACCTCATGCACGCCAGTAAAAACAGAAGGCACTAAATCAGCGGTCAGTTCGTGGATGAATTCACCGAACATGGTGTCTTCCTGCGGCGGACGGCCTACCGTGGTAAATGGCCAGATAGCGTCATCGCGATGATAGACCTTCTCCACCTTGAGCACCGGAAAATCATGAGCCAAGCTGTAGTATCCCAAATGATCGCCAAACGGCCCTTCGGGTTTTTCCACGCCTTCGACAATCGTTCCACAGATGCAGAAATCCGCCTGGGCCGGGATAGGCAAACCGCCATCCTGTTTGATCATGGATATACGGTGTCCGGCCATGGCACCGGCAAAAAATATTTCGGCCAATCCTTCGGGTAATGGCATGACGGCTGCCAAAGTCATGGCAGGTGCTCCCCCCACGAAAACATTGACCTTGAGAGGTTCTCCCTTGCGCAAAGCCTGGGCATGATGATGCCCGATGCCCCTATGAATCTGATAGTGCAGACCAATTTCCTCATCCGGCACGTAGTCGTTACCCGAGAGCTGAACCCGGTACATGCCCATGTTGGAACCAGCAAAACCAGGATTTTCCGGCTCCTCCGTGTACACCTGCGGCAAGGTGACATATCCACCACCATCCATAGGCCAGGACACGAGTTGAGGCAGTTTGGAGATCGTGGTTTCATTCTCCATAACCGGCCCCGAAGAAACTCGCTTGGGCATGGTGTGATACCCGGTCACAGGCGCACCAAGATATTTC
>Ga0209692_10004936_pt1 | contig 11733 bp, 7 predicted proteins | sample tdDd472_FD_187129 | JGI IMG/M metagenome (GOLD analysis project Ga0209692, IMG submission 187129) | Marine sediment microbial communities from the Atlantic coast under amendment with organic carbon and nitrate - tdDd47.2 (SPAdes)... | ecosystem: Environmental > Aquatic > Marine > Coastal >...
AGCCGCCAAGCGACATCGAATTAGAGTAGGGCAATCCGAAAAAGAATGAATAAATGGTGTCGGTGATTCGATCCATATTCAGATATTTGCCCCAGTGGATATTCAGGGTTTCATCAAGGGCCGCTCCCATGCCCAGAGCAATCAGCGGGAGCGTAATCATGGCAAATCCGGCAACCGTCTTCCATTTCAGCCAGGCAGACAGGGCGAGGGCGAGAAGTGCAATGGTGATGATATAGATATTCGCGCTGAAGAAAATCCCGATCAGGATTCGGAAATGGTCCAAGAACCAGGTGCCACCAGCCATCGAGGCCTGCGTGATGAACAGCAGGGTTGAAGAGACCCAGGTGACCCCCGAAGTAAGAAGGTAAATGACTGCAAACTTGCCTATGACGTAATCGCGTCGCTCGAAAGGCCTCGATAAATAGAGGGGAAGAGCATTGTCGGTCAGATCCGGGGAAATAAGCGGTGGTCCCAAAAAGAGGGTTACCAGAAATGCGACTCCGGTTTGAACATGAATGATCTGCATGAAAAAGTCTGCATCGATTTGGATCCAATCCTGTTGGATGTTCATCATTTCGATGATACCCGAATTGTGATAGACGTAGAACATGGAGCCGAATATCAAGAGAGGCAAGTAGCATAGGACATAAAACCCCGTAAATAGCCGCGAGGCGAACACGCGCTTAAAAGCATAACGTGGAATGATGAGAAATCGGGTCCAGACTGGAGTGAAGGGGCCTTTGAATAGTTGGTACTGATGGTTATACACGCCCATTTTGTGCCTCCATTGCGTTCATGAAGATATCCTCGAGGGAATCGCGTTTGAAACTGAGTCTTCGAAGTTGAGCATCGGCCCTGGCGGCTCCTGAGAACACATCCTGCACACTCACGTCATTGTTAAGGATGATTTTGAGATGGTGCTTGCGAGGGATGGCCACTTCACAGCCCATGGCGTTGAGCTCCCGAGTTAGTTTTTCGCGATCACCTACATAGGCGCATTCGATGAACTTACGGTTTTCCTTGCGCTCTTTTTCCAGGTCGCAATAGACGGCGATCTGCCCGTTCTTAAGGATTAATACCTCCTCGCAGCACGTCTCAACATCGCGCAGTAGGTGAGAGGACAGGATGATACGAGCCTTCCCCTTGCGGCTGATTTCCCTGATGAGTTTGAGCATTCGGGAACGTGCCGGTGGATCCAGCCCGTTGGTGGGCTCATCCAAAAAGATGAGTTCCGGCCCATGTACAAGAGCCTGAGCCAGTTTGATCAACTGTTTCATCCCCAGGGAGTAGGTTTCAATCTTGCGATAGCGAGCTTCGCCAAGTCCAACATAATAAAGCGCCTCATGAGCCTTTTCCAGCGCAAGGCCAGGTGGCAGACCGGAGAGCTCTGCCATGTACCTGACAAAATGAATACCGGTCATATTAGAGATAAACGCGTCGCGTTCTGGCATGTAACCCAACAGCTGGCGGATCGATTTGCCGACACTCAGGTCCCGGCCTAGCACCTTGGCGGTACCCTCGCTGGCCGGAAAAAAACCGAGAAGTGTGTGAATAAGAGTGGTTTTGCCTGCCCCGTTTGGGCCCAGCAATCCAATCGCTCGACCGTACAGTGAGGTATCCAGGGATTTCAAAATGCGTCTACCGGCCAGGTCCACCGATAACTGTTTTAACTCAATAATGGCTTCACTCATTGGGCCCCTCCCAAGGCGTTGAACCGAGGTTCACGACGTTCCAGATCTATGCGGTCCCGTTCGGTGGTCCGCAAGACGGTCTTTTGCCTGGAATAAACCGGGATTTCCTCAATTGGAACGTAGAGCGTTCCCTTGAACCTCAAAACCCTGGTGAGCATGAACCTTTCGGTAAGATACGAACCACCTGCATGGCATTGATAGATTGGTCTATGCGAGGTTGGCTTCGTGATCAAATATCATAAACTTATTAACGAATTTCACCTAGAAAAGGTTCGGTTTCTGAGAAGAAAAAGCAAATTTTTTTCGATTTGAACTGATTGATTCTAAATTGGATAGGAACTAAACGGCAAAAGGCTGTCCGACGCATCCTGTTTTGCAAAGATGCCGCGGACAGCCAAGTTTTTTAAGTGGTTTTTTTATTGGATGGTTGGTTGCTGAAGGAGCAGATCCATGAAATCGGCGTGCTGTGCGTTGGGCTGCAGCAACTGAGCCATGAGCAGGTTCAAGATCGATTCACCGCCCGTGGCCGCAACGGCGATTCGCTGTTGTTCAGCGTAACCGTAGACAAGCTTTGGTGCCAATGCTTCTTGGAAGGTCTTCATGAGTTCCAAATCCTCTTTCGAAGCATTTGGGAATACCTTCGAGAGCGGATCCGAGATGGCACTCAAGTCCTGATAGAACAGGAAGGAAAATTCGTTGTAGCTGTTTGCTGGCAATATACTGAGGAATTTCTCCGACGTCGCGATACTGAGGTTGAAGTTTCGATTCTTCAAGGTTTGGTCCAGCAGTCCAAGGTTGGGAACTGCTACAAGGTAGCCATCGATGATCGCGTAATAGAAGTTCCAGCCAAAGCGCTGACTCTTGACTTCGAAAACGCTGTAGCCATTGAAGTCGGATGGAATGCGCACGAGGTCAAAGTCGTTGTGCTGGTTGGAAAGGTCAAGGATCTGATCGATGGTTTCACCCAGGAGGGCACCATCGTAGAGTTCGGCGATGACCTTCCAACTTGGAATAGGAAAGAGTGGGCCATCAAAGGCGACGGTCACTTCACCACCGAGTGCGACGGCAATGTCATGGATCAGTTCGAAAAGGTCTTCTTCTTCCTGCGAGACCAAGGTTTGAATGTTTTCTGATTGGCTCATCACCTGTATCACATCGTTCAGCATGAATTCGGGGTCGATGAGTGAGATGGAAACGAATCCGCTGGCATCAGGTGATACGAAGCTCAGGCTCTCCATGGGAGATGGTTCTGCCAACCAGCTTGCGATTCCCTTGCGGTCGCTTTTGAATGTGATGTTGAGTTCGAATGAGGAGTCAAACACGGCCTCGCGTTTGACGAAGATGAAATCCTGGACATCTGCGAAGCCTGAAGCTTCAATCATCTCTTTTTCATCGGCTCGTTCAACAATCGTGGTGACATCAATTCCAAAAACAATGCTGACGCCTGTCTGGTAGAGTTCATCGAGGGTTCCGAAAAATTCGGTTGAAGTGAAATTCGGGTTGGATCCCGTGGTCATGTAGCCTTTGAGATCTTGGAGAATGGCAACTTGGCTGCTTGCTGCTATGTAGGGGGATGTTGCCCAGATGTAAAGTGTGTCCTCACTTTGTGTTTCGGATTGGGGGTCGTTGACGAAAACAATGTGGTCGAGAAACGCTTCACCGGTCTCCGCCTCGATTGCCTGTAGTTCAGTTGTTAAAAATGCTTCAAGGCCGGCTTTTCCAGATGCTTCAGCTAAGAAAAGTGGCGCAGCAACCTCTCCGTCCTGGAAGGAAAGACCGAAGGCAATTTCGTTTCCAAGGTATGAACTGAGCTCACCCAGAAGGTGGATGGCACGATCGAAATCTTCGTTTATTGGATTTGTGTTCTTTTGATTCATTGCGGCATTCAATTCGGGATATTTGCGAAGTTGCTCCTGAATGGATTCCACGATGTTGAGTGTGGGGCCACCAATGTTTGGTATGGCACCGTAAACACTGGTTTCACTGGGCATCAGGGGAAGGAGTTGACTCTGGTAACGTGTTCCATCTTCGAGGATTTCGGCTTCAAACTGAGCTTGTGCTTTGCTGAGCGAGGAGAGGAATGGCTCCAGGCGAGAAGGCGCATCACTCCAGGCGACTTCGCGTTCCAGCGGAACGGGCTTCAGGCTTTCTCCTGAAGAGAATTGATTACCAGGAAGCAGAACTGATGTCGTTTTTCCGCGTTGGACATGCACTTTGCCTTCGAGAACGGAAACTCGGGACCCCTTCGGTCCGGAATTTACTGAAAAGACAGTGCCCTTAACGGTTACTTTGCAATCGGGCGTTTGAACGAAGAAGTGGTTCTTGCCCTGGTCGGCCGCTTCGATAATGGCTTTGCCAGCCAGCAAATTCATGGTGGTGTCTTCCCCAGAACGTTCCATGCTGAAAATGGATCGACGCGCGACCTCAACGACGGTGCCGTCAGGCATTTTTACCATGGCGTTGCGATCACGAGGTGCTCGGATTTCTTGGCCATAGGAAAGTACCTCTGATGAAGTATGTCGAACCAGTTGGTGGTTGGAGAGGGAATAGAGGTCTCCATCCACGATCTGGATATCGGCTGCAGGTGTGAACCAATTGCGAATATCGAGGGTTTTATAACCGAGTCCGACAACCGAAAATAGGATGAACACTGCCGCGATCCGCCAGACATAGGTTAATGGCATGCTGGTTGGAGCTTTCACGACACGTTCCGGCCGTTTTACCTGACCAGATTCCTTTATTTGATGTAGATATTTGCGACAGGGAACGCAGGAGCTCGTGTGGTCCTGGACCAGGGTCATTCTCGCTTCACTCAGTTCCTTTTTGACGTAGGCAGGAATGAGTTTCTGGAAATCAGTACATCCAGAAATCTGTTCGACACCCGCAGCATCGAGTGCGGTGTCACTGGGCTTTTGAACCATCTTGCTCAGCGCCCTTCGACGGGCCTGTTCCAGGTGGCCTTCTGGGATTGGATCATTCTTAATTTCATTGACGATTTGGTCGAAAAGATGGCGGTTAGACATATTGGCCTCCCATTTGATTTCCAAACATTTTGGAAAATCGGTTTTTTATTTTTTTTCGTGCGCGATAGAGCAGGACGGTGGTGAAGGTGTGTGACAAGTTCAACATTTCAGCAATGTCCTTGTTGCGATAGCCTTCAAAATATTTCATGGCGAATACGGTTGCCATTTGTGGGTTCAGTTCGGCCAGGCATTGTCGCATCATCCATTTGAGCTCTTTGTTGCGATGTACTTTCTCGGGATCGGTATCTGGAAAGTAGCTCTTCAGGTCGGGAAGCGACTCCAAAGAGGTTTGGTTGCGTGTTTTTCGTGACTTCAAAATGTCGAGCGACGCATTGATGGCCGCTTTCCTGAAGTAGGCCTCGGGGCTCGGCGAAAGATCAGGGAGCTGATAACGAGCTGAAAGCCTCAAGAAGACGGTTTGAAGTACATCCTCTGCATCCATGGGGTTCCCACAGATCCGGTAGGCTGTTTCATAGACTTTGCGGTAGTTCTCCACAAAGAGGGCTTCAATTTCCGTCTGTCTTAATGAGGAAGGTTGTGAAGCTGATTTTTCCAAAGGATCCTCCATTCGTTTGTCCTATACATGAAAAACGAAGAGGATCTCGATTTATGACCAAAAAAAAGAAACTTCTTTCCGAATTTCTTCGGCTGAATCGACCTGGACTGGAGGTAACCAATGGTCCGGGAAGAGCGGGCGATAATCGTCGGAAGCAAATCGATCGCCTAGCAGGATGACAAATCCTCGATCCTTTTCAGAACGAATGACGCGTCCTGCAGCCTGCTGGATCCTGACCCACCCTGGCAGGCGGTAGGCATAAGCGTAGCCATCTTCTCCGCGTTGGTTCACATCATCCTGGATCAAGTCGGATGTCAGCGAACGGGGCGGGAGACCGACTCCTACAATGATGGCCCCGTCGAGTTTCGTCCCGGCAAGGTCCACTCCTTCTGAGAATATTCCGCCAAGGACTACAAAGCCGACCAGACTCTGTTGCGGAGATTCATCGAATCGCTCTAGAAAAGTGACGCGATCGGAATCGGATAGGTTGCGCTGTTGCCGAATACTGGTACATGTCGAATCGGGGACTTCCTCAATCCATCGTTTCCAAGCGCCTTCCAAGTATTCGAATGATGGAAAAAAGAAAAGGTAATTCCCGATCCGGGGTTCAACCGCTGCGCGAAGGGAGGCGACTAGTTCTGACATGGAGGCATCGCGCTTGCTGAAACGGGTGTTGACGTTTCGCCCTACCAGAAGCAGGAGGTTTTCGCGAGGGAATGGTGAGGGAAAGGCAACGGCCTTGTGCTCCTCTTGACTGCCGAGTTGAGACTTGAAAAAGGACAGTGGGTGGAGCGTGGCCGAGAAGTAGATGTGACCCGTGGCTTGCTGTGCGCACTTGTTGAGCCGTGAGCCTGGATGGATACAAAGCAGGGTCCAAGTAAGCTCTTTTCCGGTTCGCTCCAGCAGTGACCGGTAGGCCTCATCCCATTGATCCAATAATGTCTGAAGGCGATTAAAGAGGAAAAAGGCTTCCAGCAGGGATTCTTGAATAGGGTCAGTTGGCGATTGGGCAGATTCGCTGGTCAGCAAATGGGAAAATTCACGCGTTAGGCTTGAAACCGCCTTGTTCAATTCCTCAGGAGGAAGGTGGTTCACGCGGTGGGACTGGTCATTGTGTTCCATGTCTCGCCGTGTGGCTAATAAAAGGCGGTTGAGCCGGTTTAAAGCTTTCTTCACGCCCTTTGGTAGGTCGCTCAATTCTTTCATGAACTGAAGAACCTGACTCTTTTTGAGGGCTCCAGAATGCATGGCCCGACCTCTGTCCGGTAAATTGTGCGCTTCATCTACTAATAAAATAGTGTGCTGCTCTGAATCCTCCAATAAGCTGGCAGCACGTACATTTGGATCGAAGGCATAGTTATAATCACCAACGATGAGATCAACCCAGGGAACAAGTTCCAGTGATAGATAGTAGGGGCAGACATTAAAAGTTCTCGCCAGATCTGCCAGTTCTTTTGGCGTGATTCGGTCCAGGCACAGGGCAGACTCCATGGCTTGGTGAAGATGATCAAAGAATGTGGTTGCAAGTGGACAGATTTTTGGTTGGCAAAATAAGTCGGGTTCAAGGCAAACGGTTTCTTTGGCTGTCAGCGTCAGTAAGCGGAATTTGGCACCGACTCCCTGGAGTATTTGAGCGGCTCGTTCCACTTCTTGTTTACCTGTATTTTTGGCTGTAACATACGCAATACGGTCCGCATGGGAACCAAGGGCTTTGAGGCTGGAAAATAGGGTTCCCAGGGTTTTGCCTAGGCCCGTAGGCGCCATAATAAACGCACCTGACTTATCTCGAATGGTACGATAACAGGTCGCTGCATATTCGCGCTGGCCCCTTCGAAAAGGATAGGGGAAGCTCAAATCCTTAAAGGACATGTTCCGGGCGATGCGATGCTCAAGCCTTCCTTTTATCCAGTGATGGTAGTCCGTGAGGCTGGTTTCTAAAAATTGGATCAACTCCTCGTGTTTGAAGCTGAAGTATGAGACCGAGGTTTCGCCGTCTTTCAACTGGAAGTAGGTCATTTTTACCCAGACAACCGGTTGCGGTGGCGCGTCTTCGGAGGGGGACACTGAATCTGATTCCTCGCTGCACGGAATCTGTGTTGCAAACATAGCCCCATACAGTTTTGCCTGGGCGAGGTCCAAAGAATCTGGAAGATGGGGCGTCAAGCGATGAACGGTTTTGATTTCTTCAATCAGGACGCCGTCTTTATAGGGCCTTTCAATGCCATCTGCGCGGCCTTGTAGGGTGTATGTTATTCCCTCGATGTCGCAACTGTGGGTGAGGGCGACCTCGGACTGGTAGTTCTCACCTCGTTGACTCTGAAGTTTGCGATGAACTCGTGAGCCTGCATGGGCACGCTGAATACCAGCGAACCCACGTGCATCGCTGCCCAGACCGCCCTGACGGAACAGAAAATGGGCCAAATGGCGCACAGAGATCGTGGTTCCACCTAAATGTTGGTGGGCGCTATCACTGGCCACCACCTTTATTGAACGATTCTTTTTCAACAAACAAACCTTATCAGGAAGATGGGTGAGTTCTCACCGATGTGGTACCTTCATCAGCGAGAAAGGGGCTAAAATGGAATTATGACTCCAAAAAGCTGCATAAAAAAAGATTTATTTTTTCCTAAAGTCTTGAAGAATTCATTTCGATACATTAAAGTAATGTCAGGAGTTCGCCCCAAAAAATGGGATACAAAGGAGGGATTCCATGAGAATGATGTTGGCCGTGTTGGCCGTTTTTGTTGTAGCACCTCTCTTCGGGATGCAGGAGACAAAACAGGTTGGTCAATACACGTTTACGTTCCAAGATAACGCTTGGGTCATGACTGGTTTGCCTCAATCATTTGAAATTGAAGCTGGTTACGCCTGTATGCATAACGATGATACTTGGAATAAGTGGTACAATTCTGGTGATGACATGCTGCGCCAGATTCTTGATCTGGGTCCAAATATCGTATTTAAAATGAAAAGTTCGGTCGATGGCCAGGAACATATTTTCTCTGTATCAGAAGACGGCAAACCTATCATCGGTGTGATGGCTGGTACAAGTGGTGCTGGAAAAGGTCTTGCTGGTCTTTCCACTGCTGCTAAAGTCGGCTTGGGGGTAGCTGGAGCAGGTGCTGCAGCCCTTATCATCAGCAATGCCGATGATGACGATGAAGCATCAAAAGCAAAACGATAACATTCGCATTTGGAAATAAGAGAAAGGTCAATATGTGCCCACATATTGACCTTTTTTAATGTGAGGTATTAAATTGACTCGAAAACCGCAAAAGAAAATCCTGGTTGTTGAAGATGAACCCAAAATTCTTGAAGGTGTTAGAGATGCATTGAGCTTTCAGGGCTTTCATGTCGTCACTGCAGTGCGCGGTGACGAGGCAATATCCAAGGCCCTTATCGAAAAGCCCGACCTGATCATCCTCGATATCATGATACCCAAGCTCAACGGTTTGGATGTGTGTGAGAACTTGCGGGAAAGCGGCATCAAATCTCCGATCATTTTCCTTACCGCTAAGGGCAGCGAGGAAGATCGTATTGTAGGACTGGAAAAAGGTGGCGATGACTATATCACCAAGCCCTTCTCCATCAAGGAGTTAATTGCCAGAATCCACGCTCATCTTCGACGCAGGGAAATCGATGCATTGGAGGCTATCAGTAGCGAGACGGGTAAGCATGTTTTTGAAATTAAAGGGCTTACTGTCGATTTTCAGAGCAGGTCCTGTTGGTCTCAAGGACAAAAGGTACATCTTTCTGAAAAAGAGTTTCAGATTCTCAAAGTGCTGTTCAAGAATATCGGTCAAGTTGTAGATCGGGAGACGCTTCTGAAAAAAGTCTGGGGATACAAAAACCTTGATCTTGAGACTCGCACAGTCGACGTGACCATCGGAAAACTGAGACAGAAGATTGAACTTGATGTGAACGATCCCAAGATTATTAAAACGAAACGCGGAAAAGGATACATGATCGAGGGGACCATCTAATTAGGACAAGCCTGGCGGCTTCCTATAGCGGACAACGCTAAATGTTCTTTCGAAAGAAACTGCCATGAATCGATCCAAGCTGGTCCCAGCACTCTTCGGGCATATTCTTCTAATCATCGTGCCAATTGTGCTGATGATCATTCAGGGCATCCAATCCCTGCAAGACAAGAAAGAGGACCTTGTTCACTCATCGCGTGCCGAATTGGTGGGGCAAGATGAGCATTTGCGTTACCACCTTCAGAAGGAGTGGGATAGCTTTCTGGATGGGGAAGTGTCGCGTCCGGCCAAAGATTATTTCCCCTATAGCTTCCCCATGAATGAGCTTTTTTGGACCCAAGAAGATACCTTGGCCTACCAACGATCACCACTGTGGAATGAACTTTCCCGACTCGAGCGACACGACGAAAGCGTGGATCGCAGGAGTCTATCCCTTTTCCAGGTTTCCCGGTTAGGTTATTTTGAATATGATCCAGGTGAGGAGGCACTCTCCACTCCACATGATCCGATTTCCTTCTTCAAGGATACTTCTGGGCCCTATTCTGCTTTTCGTGGATTCCTTGAGTCGAACGTCGTACCCCAGCTCAATCAGTTGTTAGATTTAAATGCTTTTGAGTCTTCCGACCCACTTTCACTGCTCCTTCGTCTCAAGACGCACCGGATATACAAATCCAACGAACCGTTAAATCAATATGTTCAGGCCTTTAAGCCGCAAGATTCGTTCACTCGTGATACGATCGAGATTGGGTATTATGGTTTTCAGTTTCATTCATTCACGAATGCTTCCCGTCACTATCTCATTGGGTACCGCGCTGTTCTCATTGAAAACCAGCAGATTCGGCTTCAGGGTTTTGTCCTGGACCTATTTGGCCTTCTCCAAGAGATTCAGGCCTACCTTGAGCCTTTGCAGCCCGATTTCGGGCAAGTTGTCATTGGTTTTGGCCTGGATGGTGCAGAACCTCTATTCAAACCGTTTGATATGTTGGGTTCTAACATTGTCATTCATCAGCAATCAAAGGCCCTCGAAACATTCAAGAAAGACCGCAACCGGTTCTGGCAAGTGATGATCACATTAATTGTGATTCTAATGGTCACCTCCTTTGCCCTCGCAAAAATGATTGTTACCGAAACCCAATTAAACCAGAAGAAAACTGATTTTATTTCGGCTGTAACGCATGAATTAAGGACTCCATTAACCAGTATTCAAATGTATGCTGAAATGCTTGAGGAGGGCTGGGTTCGAGGAAAAGAACAGGTCTATTACCACCATATCAGCAGTGAATCCAAGCGCTTAAATCGAATGATTTCAAATGTGCTCAACTTTGCGCGGCTCGAAAAGGGCTCTTTCGTTCTGAATATGCAACGCGTTGAATTTGGAAGCTTCATTTCTGAAACGCTCGATGCCTGGGAAACATGGCTGGACGAATCCAAGTTAAAAGTGTCTTGGGATTGTGACGACGAAACCTGGATTTATGTCGATCCAGATGCGCTGAAACAGGTCTTTTACAATCTGTGTGACAACGCCATAAAATATGCCCGCCAGGATGGAGAAGCCCAACTCTTTATTGAATGTGAAACGATAGAGGATGAGGTTCTAATACGTGTTTTTGATAACGGACCTGGGGTTCCAAAGCGCGAGCGACCCCATATTTTCCAGCGATTCTATCGCATTGAAAATGAGTCAACTCGTGAAACCACAGGAACTGGACTGGGCCTCGCTATTGTGCGCGAAATGGTGCAGGAGTGTGGTGGTAGAGTCACACCCTTCATGCCTGAAAAAACGAGCGGATTCGGTTTGATTTTCTATTTCCCAACATTGGAATCCGCAGGGCAGGGATTTGAGTGAGGTTCATCCTATCAATCTGATGTGCGTTTGGCCTGATCATATAGGGAACCAAGTCCAACCCAATTCGTTGTAGGCTAGGTTTTGGGTGTTGAACTGGTTTGGAACAGGATTGGCAGAGGCACGCCTGTCTAAAGATAAAAATCACAATTAATTGATTAGCGGGTCGTCTCATCAAAACAAGGTTGCTTTGAAGAAAACAGAGTGATATATAGTCTGTATACCCATACAACTGATGTTTCCTTCCCCATTGTTTTTTAGGAGTGTTCCGATGAAACATTTGATTGAATCCTTGCTACTCATTCTGGTCTTGATCTTTTCTATCCTTGTGTTTGGTTGTGCATCAAATGAACCGACTTTAAGTCAAAAAATCAGGGCTATCAAAACGCAAGTCACATTAAGTGATGTAGTTGAGAAAATTGACAGGATGGTGCCGCGGTCCGGAGAGAATGCTGTTCTGTACTTTCGCGATACAGAAAAATGGTATGGATGGTGTAATGGGACTTTAAGCGATTTTCAAGCGAAGCCTTTTCCCATGAGTGGCAGTTACGGCCAATCAGGTTCCTCGTTGCTTCTCTTAGATAACCCGTTTACGAATAAGGTAGACACGTATTCGGTCGATGAGTCGAGAAACACAATG
>Ga0209692_10004941_pt1 | contig 11725 bp, 9 predicted proteins | sample tdDd472_FD_187129 | JGI IMG/M metagenome (GOLD analysis project Ga0209692, IMG submission 187129) | Marine sediment microbial communities from the Atlantic coast under amendment with organic carbon and nitrate - tdDd47.2 (SPAdes)... | ecosystem: Environmental > Aquatic > Marine > Coastal >...
AACAGATATTAGGTGTGATGGAGGGTATTGTGTACAGGGGACTCAGCCAAATTAATAGCAATAGAAATAATAAATACAAGTATAGAATATTGTGAATTATCACAGATAAACATGCAATCAGTGCGATGCATAATTTATTACAGAATAGAGATTAAAGAAGTGTTTATTTTACGTGTTAAACATTTTAATTAACTAGATTAATGCTATATCCATTAAAATTTGATCCCATATTGAAAGAAATGATATGGGGAGGGAAGAAGATACCTCAAAAGTTAAATGTTAAAGTGGGGGATGACGCCAAAATTGGCGAAAATTTCGCCATTTCCGGTTTAAAGAATGATTTGTCGGTTGTTAGCAATGGAACTTTAGCTGGAAAGTCAATCTTAAATTTGATTGAAGAATATAAAGGTCAACTTCTGGGCGAGAAGGTGTATCAACGGTTTGGTGCGAATTTCCCTTTGTTGATTAAATACATCGATGCGAATGATGATTTATCCATTCAGGTGCATCCTGATGATAAGTTAGCTGCCTATAAACATCAGTCATTTGGAAAAACAGAGATGTGGTATGTTATGGACGCCAATGAAGGAGCCAGTTTAATTTCAGGGTTCTCTAAAAATACAAATGCTAATGAATTTGAAAACTATCATTCCAGTGGACGATTGATGGAGCTGATGGCAAAGCATCAAACAAATGAAGGAGATTCCTTTTTTATCCCGGCCGGAAAGGTACATTCAATTGGTCGAGGTAACTTAATTGCTGAGATTCAGCAGACATCAGATATTACCTACCGGATATTTGATTTCGAACGTAAAGATAAGTTTGGTAACTCGCGCGAATTACATCATGAATTGGCCATGGATGCCATCAATTTTAATGATGCTGACTCGGGAAAAGTAGATTATCAGGATGTTGATAATAACTCTACAGAAATTGCCTCTTGTCAATATTTTACAACCAATCTGTTGAATGTTAAGGGAAAGGTTTGTAAGGACTATACAGAACATGATTCATTTGTTATTTTAATGAATGTGGGAGGTCAGTGCGAAGTACAAGGCGGTGATCTGTTATTTAGTTTAAATGAAATGGAAGCGATGTTAGTTCCGGCTACTTTTGATTCGATTAAAATAACAGGTGAAAATGCGAAAGTCTTGGAGGTATATATTTAGTGATTGAGACTGGTGTCTAATAGTAGTTTAAAAGACTGTAATACTTATGTGAAGTATGCTGATAATATTGCTACTTGAACTTTTTTACCCCTATTAGCCCCTAATAGTATTACATCAATTACTTCATATTTCTTGAGTTTTGAACTATCTAAAAATTCAAGTAATATGAAGTTAATAAATAATCTAATTTTAATAGTTCTTATTTGCATTTCACAGATATCTACAATTGAAGCAAAGAAGAAAGAGAAACCTAACTTGGTCATTATCTTTACTGACGATCAGGGCTATGCTGATTTAAGCTGTTACGGTGCCAAAGGATTCGAAACGCCTAATATTGATCAGCTGGCCAAAGAAGGAATGAAGTTTACTGATTTCTATGTAGGAGCTTCGGTATGTACTCCTTCGAGGGCTGCATTGTTATCAGGATGCTATCCCAATAGAGTTGGCTTAGGTCAAGTTCTTTTTCCTAAGGGACCAAAATGGACACACAATAAAGCAAACAGAGGCTTTAATTCGGACGAAAATACATTGCCTGAATTACTAAAAGGGGAAGGTTATGCTACTTCCTGTGTAGGTAAATGGCATTTGGGTCATCTACCTGAGTTTTTGCCTACAAGTCATGGTTTTGACGAATACTTTGGTTTGCCTTATTCAAATGATATGTTACCAGGTAAACCATTAAATTTTCCCAACCTACCTTTAATTGAAGGAGTAACTACAATTGAGGAAAACCCTGATCAGTCACTATTGACAACTCGGTATACAGAGCGGGCAATTGATTTTATCGAGCGCAATAAAAAAGAGAACTTCTTCCTTTATTTAGCTCATTCTATGCCGCATGTACCGTTAGCGGTATCGGATAAATTTAAAGGAAAATCGAAACAAGGATTGTATGGTGATGTCATTATGGAAATTGATTGGTCTGTTGGTGAGGTGATTAAGACATTAAAAGTAAATGACATATATGATAATACTCTGGTAGTATTTACTTCAGATAATGGACCTTGGTTAATTTATGGTGAGCATGCCGGTAGTGCTGGGCCTCTGCGCGAAGGTAAGTCAACGAGTTTTGATGGAGGGCAGCGAGTACCATGTATTATGAGTTGGCCAAAGCAAATACCTGCCGGCACAGAATGTAGTGAGTTGGTAACAGCAATGGATATATTACCAACTATGGCACATTTAATAGGAACAGAATTGCCAGAAAATAAAATTGACGGAAAAGATATTAGTAACATAATCAAAGGCAAACGTAAAGCTAAATCGCCACACGAAATATTTTTATACATCACCAGAACAAAACTAGAAGCTGCCAGAATGGGTGATTGGAAATTATCCTTTCCTAAATCCTACGGAACCATCGCCACACCAGGTAAGGACGGTAAAATGGGAAAAGCAAAAAGTGTGAAATTATCCTGGGAATTATATAACCTTAAAGAAGATATAGGTGAGACTAATAACCTGGCGGATAAATATCCAGAGATAGTTGAAAAAATAAAGGTCAGAGCTGAGGAGGAGATGGCAATGTTGGAGAAGGAGAAAAGACCTTGTGGAGTCTCAGATTCTAAATAAGATGACTATCCATTTTTTGTAATATTTATCGCATAAAAATCTAAATATATTTGTACTATGAAAATTGTTCTTATCATTCTTGGGTTAATACTCCTTTTAATAGGAAGTATGTTTGTATACGCTTTGTATAATCCAAATCATGATGTAAAACCATCTACGGATATACATAAAAAAGAGATAGACGGCCATGTTTATCATTTAATGAAATCAATGTCTTTAAAAGATAAGCTAAAACAGTTAGCTGGTGATACTGGGCAGCTCTTGTATGTTAAATTAGGTATTCGTTTTGGCATGTTAAAGCAATACTGCATTAATTATGCTGGTCGCGACGAAAAAAATGGAATCCAGCCGATTGCCTTTTCAGATGGTCCTAGAGGAATTACTATTGGGCCTTCAACAAATTTTCCAGTGGCCATGGCTCGCGCCGCAACTTGGGATATTGATCTTGAGAAACGTGTTGGTGATGTAATAGGACAAGAAGCACGATCGCAAAATGCTAATTATTTTGGTGGTGTTTGTATTAACTTGTTGCGCCATCCGGGCTGGGGACGTGCTCAGGAAAGTTACGGAGAAGACCCATGGCTGATGGGTAAAATGGGTGTAGCTATTACTGAAGGAGTACAGCATCATAATGTAATGGCTTGCGCTAAGCATTTTGCACTAAATAGCATTGAGGATTCGCGCTTTTATGTTGATGTAAAAGTAGATGACCGGACTTTACGTGAAGTGTATTTGCCGCATTACCAAATGGTAATTGATGCAGGTGTAGCTTCTATTATGAATGCATATAACAAGGTTAATGGCGAGTACTGTGGTCATAATAAGTGGCTTTTGACGGATGTATTGCGTGATGAAATGGGATTTAAAGGTTTTGTGACTTCCGATTGGATTTGGGGTATTTATGACGGTCAGAAAGCCATAAAAGCTGGTATGGATGTTGAGATGCCTATGGAAATGCACTCTGGGCAAAAGCTTAAAAAGTACATTGATGAAGGAACACTAACGACTGAGGATGTTGATAAATGTGTTAAACGTGTTCTTGAAACAAAACTAAAATTCTTAACAGCAAAAGATCCAATGGAATACACAAAGGATCTAGTAGCAAGTGATGAACATTGTAAATTGGCTTTAGAAGCTGCTGAAAAAAGCATGGTGCTTCTTAAAAATGAAAACCAACTCTTGCCATTAGATAAAACAAAGCTTAAAAAAGTGGCTGTTATTGGTAAGTTAGCGATGAGTGAAGAAACAGGAGATAAAGGGAGTAGCTATTTTAAACCAAAATACGTGGTGAGTCCTCTGCAGGGAATTACAAATGCTTTAAGTGGATTTACAGATGTAGTTTATTCCGATGGCGTTAATATTAATGAATTAAAAGAAGCAGTTACAGGCGCGGATGTTGTAATAGTAGTAGCTGGATTTGGTCCTGAGGAAGAGGGAGAGTTTTTAGTGAATGATAAAGCAACTGAAGGTCGTACACAGCAAGATGTTGTTGGAAAAGGAGGAGATCGATTTTCTTTAACATTGCTAGATGAAGACGAACAGTTAATTGACCAAGTTGCAAAACTAAATAGCAATGTTGTGGTATCACTAGTAGGTGGTAGTGCTATTATTTGTGAGAACTGGAAGAGTAAGGTATCATCAATTTTAATGGCTTGGTACAGCGGAATGGAAGGTGGCAATGCGTTGGCAAGTATTATTGTGGGTGATGTTAATCCAAGTGGGAAATTACCATTTACCATTCCTGTTACTCATGATCAATTGCCAGAATTTGATCCTTTTGCACAAGAAGTAACTTACGGTTATTACCATGGTTATACCTTGTTCGACAAGAAAAATATTGAAGCAGCCTATCCTTTTGGATATGGTTTAAGTTATACACATTTTGAAATGTCAGCACCTGTTATTGAGCAAGCTACATTGCAGGAGGATGACAAGTTAGTAGTAAAAGTAGCTGTTGAAAATACTGGTTTAACAGAAGGTGATGAGGTAGTTCAGTTGTATGTTGGTTTTAATAATTCTATCGTTGACAGACCGGTAAAGCTACTGCGTGACTTTCAACGAGTTTCACTTGTGCCTGGAGAATCTAAACAAGTTGAACTAAATGTTAATGCTAAAGATTTAGCTTGGTACAATCCTGAAAGTAAGCAATGGGAGGTTGAGAAGATGGAATATGAAATTTATATTGGGAATTCATCAAATCGTAAAGATTTAAAAGTATCTTCATTTGAGATTATTTAAAGTAGATTATAATTACCTTTACGAGACTCATTTGACTGTTTGTGCTAATGCAGTTGAATGAGTCTCATTTTTGTTGCAGATTATTTTTTGTTGAAAGTGTATTATTTGAAATTGACGATCATCCATGTCACCTATTGAAATAATTATTGAGCCGATATTACATGAAGATACTTTACCCATAAGGCATAAAGTAATGTGGCCTGATAAACCATTGGAGTATGTGATGCTGAAGGATGATGAAAGAGGTATTCATTTCGGACTTAAGAAAGATTCAAAGCTTATTACGGTTGTTTCCTTATTCATCAAAGGTGAGGAAGCGCAATTTCGTAAATTAGCCACATTACAATCTGAACAAGGTAATGGTTATGCATCCCTAATATTGGAGCATGTAATTCAATATTCAAAAAGCAATAATGTGCTTAAGTTATGGTGTAATGCCAGAATTGAAAAGACTCAATTTTACAAAAGAATTGGCTTGCTTGAAACGAATAAAACTTTCTCAAAAGGTGGAGTCGATTATGTTATTATGGAAAATCACCTTTAAATGAGTAATTTCCTTATCGTCTTCTATTTCTATAACTTGATGGAGTCATATTCTTATTTTTTTTGAAGTAGCGATTAAAGTGTGAGAGGTTTTGAAAGCCACATTCAAAGCAAATGTCTACAATCGGTTTAGAGGTTTCTGTTAATAGTCGAGAGGCTTTCCCTAATCGTACTTTGTTAATATAATCTACAACGCTAAATCCAGTTGCTCGCTTAAATTCTCGAGCTAAAGAGTTAGGATGAAGATTGACTAAACTGCTTAAATAATCCAACGATATTTTTTGCTCTAGATTTTCAAAAATGTAGTTAGTGATTTTGTTAATTCTGTCGGTATCCAAATTCTTTCGGCATACATAAGCTTCACTTGCCAGTATTTTATAATCAGATGACTCGGCAATGTCTTGCAATATTTCAAGTATTAAAAGTAGGCCTCTTGCCCCAGATAAATTAGAAAGCTTTTTAAGCTTTGTTGCAATCGTTTTTCTTAACTTTCCCTGAAGGTGAACGCCTCTGGTTGAAAGTTCCAGGATCTTTTGAACGAATCGCATTTCCTCCTGTAACCAAAAGTCCTTTGACGGAAAATCAGATTTAAAAAATAGCGAAATAGATTGGGCTTGATCATTTTTAGAGATGGATGACGATTGCCATTGATGCGGTAACCTTGGACCTAGAATCAAAATATCACCACTTTTAAAGAAGGAAACATTATCACCAATGATCCGTGAGCCTTGCCCTTCAATAATTAAAGTAATCTCATATTGATCATGCATATGGTATGGTAAAGCAAATGCCTTATCGTTAAAACTTTTTACAGTATAGCCACTCTGAAATTGTGGCGTAGTATTTATTAAGAATGGCTCCATAGCTATACAAATATAACGTATTAACTTGTATAATTTTAGCTTTAGGTTAGTATAGTATTAGTATTGGAATGAATTATACTACAATGTTGGATTATATGTTTGTACTATTGTATTAGATTTAAATGATTAAAATACAAAACGATATGAAGTTGTGGAGTAGCGATGACGAATTGTTTGAGATTGCAAAAAAGGAATTATTTCCAGCTTTAGTAGGTGATGTGCTGGATAAGCTTGGTTATTTGCATCAGTTTTTAGCCCCAAAGGTAAAGCCTATAACAAATGACATGGTGGTAATTGGAAGGGCGATGCCAGTGTTGGAAGCTGATGTTTTTGTTGAAGAAGCTGAAAATACCCATAATCCATTAATGAAAAAGCCATTTGGAATTATGTTTGAAGCTTTGGATAGTCTTAAGAAAAATGAGGTTTATATCTGTTCTGGTTCATCACCACGTTATGCCCTATGGGGTGGATTAATGAGTACCAGAGCCTTAAAGTTAGGTGCAGCAGGAGCTGTGATGGATGGTTATTCAAGAGATACAAATGAAATCGAAAGCCTTAAATTTCCAACATTTTCAATTGGAACGTATGCTCAAGATCAGGGGCCTAGAGGTAAGGTAATTGATTACAGGGTTCCCATTGAATTTAATGGAATTCGGGTTAATCCAGGCGATATTATTTATGGCGATCGTGATGGTGTATTAATTGTGCCTCAGGCAATAGAAAGGGATGCTTTTGAAGGTGCTATTGAAAAAGCACGTGGCGAGCAAACCGTTAAAAAGGCTTTGGAAGAGGGGATGAGTACAGTGGAGGCCTTTGAGAAATTTGGAATCATGTAAACTGATAAATCATGGAGAATCCTATTGTACATGACGATTTTTTGTTGCAAAATGATGTGGCACGTGAGTTATACCATAACCATGCGGAACAATGTCCTATAATAGATTATCATTGTCATTTATCACCACAAGAGATTGCACAAGATAAGCAGTACCACAACCTAGCACAGGCCTGGTTATATGGAGATCATTACAAATGGCGGGCTATGCGGGCCAACGGCATCAGCGAAAAATTTATTACTGGAGATGCTTCTGATTGGGAAAAGTTTGAGCAATGGGCTAAAACAGTTCCAGATACACTTCGAAACCCATTGTATCATTGGACGCATCTCGAGTTGCTAAATCCATTTGGAATTAAAGACTTACTAAATGGAACAACGGCAAAGAGTATTTACGATAACGCTTCAGAACAGTTAAGTTCCGGTAACTTAAGTGTACAAGCCATTCTTAAGAAATTTAATGTTGAAAAAGTATGTACTACCGATGATCCGATTGATTCCTTGAAATGGCATCAAGCCATAAAGGAGTCAAATAACAATTTAAAGGTAGCTCCAGCCTGGCGACCTGATAAGGCGATGAATGTGAGTGATACAGAAAGCTTCAATCACTATGTTGATCAATTGTCAGAAGTAGCCAATGTATCAATAGTAACATTTGATGATTATTTATTAGCCTTGAAACAGCGCCATGAATATTTTTATTTAAATGGATGCCGTTTATCTGATCATGGATTAGAATTTCCTTTTCCGGTTGAAGAAACAACAGATAAGCAATTGAAAACCATCTTTCATAAGTTAAGATCAGGTAAAAACCTTTTGATAGAAGAGCAGAAGCAATTTATGTCAGCCATGCTGCATGAGTTTGCACTATGGAATCATGAAAAGGGATGGGTGCAACAATTTCATGTGGGAGCTTTAAGAGATGTCAATACTAAGGGTGTAAGGTCCATTGGGCAGGCATGTGGTTTTGATTCCATAGCCGATTTTAGCTATGCACGCTCAATGGGTATATTCTTAAATCGATTGGAGGAAAAAGGGAAATTGACTAAAACGATTGTATATAACCTTAATCCTCGTGATAATGAAATGGTGGCCGCTATGCTTGGGAATTTTCAAGATGGGTCGGTGCCAGGTAAAATGCAGTTTGGCTCAGCTTGGTGGTTTCTCGATCAAAAAGATGGCATGGAGAAGCAGATAAATGCACTGTCTACCCAAGGATTATTAAGCCGGTTTGTGGGTATGTTAACCGATTCTCGTAGTTTTTTATCCTTTTCAAGGCATGAATATTTCAGACGAATTTTGTGCAATATAATAGGTAAGGATGTGGTCAATGGAGAACTGCCAAAAGACATGGAGTTACTTGGGCAGCTAGTTAAAAGTATCAGCTATACTAATGCTGATGAGTATTTTAGTTTTTAAGAAATAATTTTGTAGGGAGTAGATAAGATGGAAAAGTTGGTTGATTTAACAGGTAAGGTAGCACTTGTTACAGGGGGTGCTGCAGGAATTGGACTTGGCATTGCAAAACAGTTGATTAAAGTAGGTGCCAAAGTTGTGATTACTGATTTGGTTCAGGAAAAACTGGAGGAAGCTAAGGTTTTGTTAGGGGATAATTGTTTCATTTATGTAAATGATGTGACCCAAAAGACCAAACATGACAGCTTAATTACGGATATAGAAGAGAAAGTAGGACCAGTTGATATTTTAGTGAACAATGCTGGGCGTCATTGTAAAAAACCGTCATTGGAAACAACAGATGATGAGTTCCAGGCAGTGATTGATACTAATTTGAACAGTGTATTTTCATTAACGAAAGCGGCAGTGAAAAAAATGATACCGAGAGGAACAGGTTCTATCATTAACATCAGTTCTATGTCGGCTCTGTTTGGATTAACTGAGGTTGTGGCTTACAGTAGTTCAAAAACGGCTTTACTTGGTATGACTCGCACGTTGGCCTCAGAGTATTCGGGAACAGGTGTTCGTTTCAACGCAATAGCGCCTGGATTTATAGAATCAAAAATGTTTCTGGATATTATGGAGAAAGATCCGGAACGTAAGGAGAAAATACTTGGACGTACGCCTTCAGGTCGGTTTGGAACACCAGATGATATTGCCAAAGCGGCTGCTTTTTTGGCCTCTGATGCAGCGGATTATATTACAGGTATCTGCCTTCCTGTTGATGGTGGTAACTCCATTGGCTTTTAATTCTTTGTTATGGGGAAATTTAAAAAATACATTGCTTCCGTTTTACCAGGTATATTTTTGATAGGATATAATGTTGGTACTGGCAGTATTACAGCTATGTCAAAGTCGGGAGCCAATTTTGGCTTGGATCTGCTTTGGACAGTGGCCATCAGTTGTCTCATTACTTATTTCTTGATGGTTCACTTTGCAAAGTTTACCAGTGTAACAGGATTAACAGCTATACAAGGTATGCGTGATCATATTCATCCTTTGGTGGCTAAGCTTCTGATAGGTGCCCTTTCGTTAATAATTATAACAGCATTAATGGGCGTTTTAGGAATTGTAGCTGACGTTCTTCAATTATGGTCTGCAACACTTGTCGAAGACGGAATTTCAGCGAAAATATGGGCTGTTAGTATTGCAGGTATCCTGCTGTTGTTAATGTGGAAAGGTGATACTGTCTTTTTCGAAAAGATTCTGGCAATTTTAGTGGCAGTAATGGGTTTGGCCTTTATTGCGACTATGATCATGAAGTTTCCCAAATTATCTGAATTGGCTAAAGGAATGGTGCCCAAATTACCAGAAGTTTCAAGCGGGAGTGATAATAATTCACTTGTAATTTTAGCTGGTATGGTTGGTACAACGGTATCTACTTTTGTATTTATCATTCGCAGTCAAATTGCACAAGAGAAGGGTTGGACACATGCAGATCGTAAATTACAACAGCGTGATGCCAGAGTTAGTGCTTCCCTTATGTTCTTGATTAGTGCTGCTGTTATGATTACAGCAGCAACTACTTTACATGTGAAAGGTATAAAGTTGAATAACGTATCAGAAATGGTCGAATTGATGGGGCCTATCGCAGGTAAGGGAGCCATGGGTATATTGGTAATTGGAATCGTTGCTGCAGGTATTTCTTCTCATTTGCCTAATTTATTGGTTATTCCGTGGTTGATAATTGACTATAAGTCCCAAGAAAGAAATACCACGCAGCTTAAATACCGATTAATGCTTTTAGGACTTAGTATATTAAGTGTAAGTGGCGTGTTATTTGGATTTAAACCGGTTTTTATACTCTTAATGTCTCAGGCCTGCCTTTCAATAGTATTGCCTTTAACAGTGGGAATCATCTTTTATTTGAGCTCAAAGAAAGCTTTAATGGGTGAACAGGTGAATGGAAGGTTTGAGTTGCTAGTACTTGGGTTGATCATGCTTTTTGCCTTATATATGGGCTTTCAGGGCTTATACGGTGTAATCGGTGATATTTTTGGATAAGCCCTTTTAGTAAGAAATTAATTAGATACTCTGGTGTTGGTGATGTGTTCAGGTGATTGAGTACTAGTTTGGTGTGCCGTTTTTTGAATTATGAATTAAAACAAAGTAAGATGAAATTAGGATTTGGTTTATATAGACAAATGCTCAATGATGAGCATTATCGATTTGCTAAACAATGTGGAGCTACTCATTTAGTTGTGCATTTAGTAGATTATTTTGGGGATGAAAAGAACAGTAAAGACAATGCTAATCAACCTATAGGTGATACAGATGGTTGGGGAAGTGCTGGGCAAGGACAATTATGGTCACTCGAAGAGTTATTAAACTTAAAGGCAGATATTAATAAGCATGGATTAGAGTTAGAGGCGATTGAAAATTTTGATCCTGCCATGTGGCACGATATTTTGCTTGATGGCCCTCAAAAGGAAGCTCAGATGGAGCTTGTGAAAGAGCAAATTCGAATTGTAGGTAAAGCTGGGATACCAGTGTTTGGTTATAACTTTTCCTTGGCTGGCGTATCTAGTCGCGATATTGGTCCTTATGCCAGGGCTGGTGCCGAATCAGTAGGCATGAATGGCACAGTGGATGAAACACCAGTACCAAATGGCATGGTTTGGAATATGATGTATGATGCCAATGCCCCTGAAGGAATTTTGCCTCGCATTGATCATGATGAATTGTGGAGAAGACTGCAGTATTTCCTTGATAACATCATCCCTGTGGCTGAAGAAGCAGGTGTTAAAATGGCTGCACACCCCGATGATCCACCGATGCCTTACGTAAGAAATACGCCGCGTTTAGTGTATCAACCAGATATGTATCAAAAACTAATTGATATGAAGCCAAGTATTAGTAATAATCTGGAGTTCTGTTTGGGTTCAATTGCAGAAATGACAGAAGGTGATGTGCATGAGGCAACTGATCACTATAGCGAACAAGGTAAGGTGGCTTATATTCATTTTAGAAATATTGTAGGTAAAGTGCCAAACTATAAAGAGGTATTTGTTGATGAGGGTGATATTGATATGGTGTGTATTCTGCGTATT
>Ga0209692_10004942_pt1 | contig 11725 bp, 7 predicted proteins | sample tdDd472_FD_187129 | JGI IMG/M metagenome (GOLD analysis project Ga0209692, IMG submission 187129) | Marine sediment microbial communities from the Atlantic coast under amendment with organic carbon and nitrate - tdDd47.2 (SPAdes)... | ecosystem: Environmental > Aquatic > Marine > Coastal >...
AGATCCGAGTATCGGCAGTGGACGATCAGACGGTCGAGGCGGCCATGACCGACACCCTGCGGCACGTTGTTTCGACCCGTGATCCGGATTATGCTCGACTGCCCACCCTCGACCTCGCGGTGCGAGTGCTGGACAACGACGCTGCAGGGGTGATTCTGAGCCCGCTGTCCCTGGTCGTGCCGGAGTCCGACGGCGGCAGCGAGCAGAGATTCTATTACGTCAACCTCGCCTCGGCTCCCAGTCACGCCGTCAACATCGTTTGTGTTCCCAGCGACACCATGCTGATCCTCACTCCCGGCAGTATCACCATCCAGCCCGACGCCTGGGATGAACTGCATCAGGTCACCGTGGCCGCCCTGGACGACCATCTCGCTTCGGACGAACGACAGGCGCTCGTACAGCACGAGATCACCTCGGATGATCCGGCCTACGACGGCCTGGTCGCCAACGAGGTAACGGTGATCATTCCCGACGACGACGTTCCCCAGGTCCGACTGTACACCTTGACGCCGGTGGTCCGCGAAGACCAGGGCCCGATCACCCTGACTGCCAGCCTGGACCCGCCGTCGGCAAGTACCGTGACGGTGATGTTGCATCTGGATGACGGCCAGGCCCACGCAGGCGAGGACTACCAGGATCAGGAGGTCGAACTGACCTTTCCGCCCCTCCAGACCTTGGCCTCGGTGCAACTCGACCTCATCGACGACGCCTTGCCCGAGCCGCTGGAGAACCTCTATGCGCGTCTTGCCGAGCCGGTCACCAACGCCGAGATCGGAAGTCCGAGTCTGATCGAGCTCACGATTCGCGATGACGAACGGCCGAGCCTTTCGGTGGCTGACGCCCAGGGCAGCGAAGCGGACGGTCGCATCACGTTCCGCATCAGCATCGACCCGGTGGTGGATATACCGGTACCGGTGACCCTGGCCACCGTCAGTGGGTCAGCTCAATCGGGAGCCGATTTTGTGGGATTGCCCGGCAGCGAAGTACAGATCCCGGCCAACGCCGATGGCGTTGACGTCGTGGTGACGGTCATCGCCGACGGCGTGCCCGAATCGAACGAGTACTTCCTGTTGCAGATCAGCGCCGCGCCATCAATCGCCAATGTCACCGACGGTTCGGCGATAGGCGTCATCCTTGACGGCGCAGGCCCCAACAGTCCCTAGAAATAAATGCCGGCGCCGAAGCAGAAGCCGTCCCAATCACCGATCACCCACTTGATCTCGCCGAACGCGGCGGTCTTATCGGTGAGCATGAAGTTCGCGCCAAAACCCAGATTCGCTCCGAGCTTGGCGGAGTTCGAGTTGAAGCCGAACTGCAGTCCGACCAAGGGGTAGAATCGGCTGGGATTGCCGGGATTGATGATGAAGTGATAGTCGGCGTCGAGTTTGAAGGTCGTCTTGTTATGGAAGTAGACTGATCCCTGGCCGGTGATCTGGGAGATGTCCCCGCCCAACCAGAAATCCTTGCGCACCTGGAATCCGAAATCTCCATCATGGGCGCCAGCGCCGATTCCCCAGCCTTTCGGCTCGGCGGAAGCAGCGGTGGCCAGGGTGAGCAAGACGATGATGAGCAGCAGTGTGCGTACGGTTCTCATGGGAATTCCTTTCGCGGGCTCGGAGAATCGATCCCCATCGACATGATGGTCACGGTGTGATTCCACCAATGGTACGAGGTATTCTGCCCGATGATTGCAGAAGAGATCAAGCAGAGATTGCCCATCGTTCAATTGACGGTTCTCGTTTGTCCGGTAGCCTCTCATCCGCTCCCTGAAGAGTACGATCAGTGCACAGCCCGCACCGGCTCCATCAAGCCTTGATCAATCATCGATTCCGGCAACTCGGGTTGGCGCGTCAGAATATGCCGGCGGCGGAATGGGCTCCACAGCAGCTTCAGGATGTCCGTCGCTTTCATGTTCCGGCCGAACTTGCGGAGCAGTTTGAACGTCTGGAACGGTCGCCTGAGAATCCGGTGGGTGAACAGCAATCGATACCCCTTCTTGCGCGCCTCGTTCACCTGTTCGCTCGGCAGCACGGTCGGGTCGATGTCCGAGCACTTGAACCACTTGTACCAGTCCCGCTCGTCGTCGATGATGCCGCGCTCACAGTACTCCTGCCACAGCGGTGTACCGCGGTAGGCGCACAACCGGTTGAAGCCGAAGGTATCGAGCTTGAGGCGAGCGGCGAAGCGGAAGCTCTCCAGGATATCCTCTTCGGTTTCTTCAGGCGATCCGGCCAGGAAAAAGCCATGGGCGGTGTCGATGCCGTGACGTTTGGCTTCGCTGACCGCGTGCTCGATCTGCTCCAGGGTCTGGTCCTTCCTGAGCCGATCCAGCACCTTCTGAGTGCCGGCCTCGACGCCGAAAGCCAGAAAGGTGCAGTTGGCCTTGGCCATCAGGGGTAGCTGGTCCACGGCGACCGAATCGACCCGACCCTCGCAACCCCAGCGGAACTTCAACTTCCGCTCGATGATGCCCTCACAGACGGCGCTGATGCGCGTGCGCTTCATGAGGAAGTGGTCATCGGTCAGGTAGATCGAGCGATAACCCTCGTCGCTCAGTTCCTGCATCTCCCCCAGAACGTGTTCGGGAGAGCGATTGGTCCATTTGCCGTCGGTCAGGGAAGGGATGTCACAGTATATGCACTTGTAGGGGCAGCCCCGGGAAGTCTGCACGGTGCAGAACTTGTCCAGCGACAGGACGGCTGGAACATCGAGGGGCATCGATTCGATGTAGTCGATGGGAAGGCTCTTGCGATCGGGATAGGGGAACCGGTCGAGGTCCCGAATGATTGGCCGGCGCCCGTTCGCCACGATCTCGTCGCCGGAACGCCAGACCAGGCCGGGGACGTTCGCGGGGCTGTCCAGGTTCGCCAGGTATTCCGGCAGCAGATCCTCGCCCTCTCCCGTACCGACGCAATCGGCTTCGGGACAGTCGGCGAGTATCTTGTCGGCATTCATCGTCGCGAAGACGCCGCCGAGGATGATCGGCGTTTCCGGGGCCACCGCTTTGAGACAGCGGGCCATGCTACAGGTGGCGGGATACGAGGTCGTCGACAGAAACGAGAGGGCGATGACCTCTGGTTTCTCCTCCAGCACCGCCGCGGCGATGTGCTCTTCCTTCATCTCCGGGTGGCAGGTGTCGAACATGCGGACGTCATGGCCGTGCTGGCGCACGACCGGCGCCAGGGTCTCGATCCCGATGGGGGGAAAGGCCATCACCTGAACCCGTCCTTCGCCGAATCGTGAACCGGCGAGCTCAGGCGGTAGCAGCTGGTAGAAATCCTCATCCCGGACGTAGATCAGGAAAATTTTCACGCGATGCCGCCGTTCCGCCAGGGCAAGGAAGTGTGTGCACGCCCATACCCGTGCGTTCTGGTACATCGTCCTGGTGTGTCGACGACAACCGGTTCAGGCAGAGTAATTCAATCCGGGCGCAATTGAAAGGAGCCTAGATCGATCTGAGTGCTTGGTGTTGGTACGACGGCAGCTACGGCCGGATCAGCGGACCAGCATCATCTTCCTCGCTTGCACGTCTTCCTCGGTCCTGAGCCGCACAACATAGGACCCCGATGGCACGGCGCGGTCGGAATCATCCAAACCGTCCCAGGTCATCGTGTGTTCACCAGATCCATAGCGCATGGCGGCCAGTTCCCGCACCCGGGCACCGTGCAGGTCGAAGATCTCGACCGCGGCGAATTGGGGGCGATCGAGGGCGAAGACGATGGTGGTCTGGGGATTGAAAGGATTTGGATGGACGGCAAGGTACAAACCGGCGGGCGGAACGAATCCGTCCGGAGTCGACTCTTCGAGACCGCCTTCTATGGCAACGGGATCTTCGCACTGCAGTGGCAAGACCTGCAGGGATTCATCGTTGGCGACGTACACGTGGTCGCCAAAGATTTCCACGGCTACCGCCGAACCCGGCGCATAGGCACCGCCGACAAGCCGGGGGGCCATGCTGTCCGCGGCATCGACCACCTGCAGGTCGCTACGACCAGCGGCGATATAAGCGAAAACGACTGCAGGTGGCGCCAGGTTGGATGACAGCGCCACGCCTTGGGCCGCACCAGGTGTATCCACAAGGCCCAAGAGCTGCGGAGCCACCGGATTACCGATGGATATCAGCTGCAAGCCCACCTCGTCGACCGTGACGTAGGCGCGGTCGCCAGTGGCGGTCACGTTGAGGGCACGGCCCGGCGTGTCTATGCCGCCGGCGATTTCCGGGGTCTCCGGATTGGTGATGTCGACGACGTGCAGACGGCCGTAGCCGGAGTCGGCCGAATCGACGACGTATGCGTAGTTTCCAGCCACCGCTATTGCGCAGGCATCGATGTCCGTCCATGAATCATCCATAGACAGGTCGCCGGTTATCTGGAGGTCTTCCGGATCGGTGATGTCGACTACCATCAGCGTACACGAGTCCCATAATCCTGTTTGGATTGTGGCGCAGAACGCGTAGTTGCCGACGACAGTAATCCCATGAACGGAATTCAAACTCACCGAGCCGGCGGCCAAGGGGTTCTCGCAGTCGGTGATGTCGAACACCCACAGACCTTCGTTGCCCGCGACGTAGACATAGTCCCCCGAGACCGCCACCGCACGAATCTCGCCGGCCAAATTCACTGATCCCACGACCTGAGGGGTCTCCGGGTCGGCTACACCGACCACGTGCAGGCTGCTGAAATACTCGGAGTAGCCAAAATAAGTGGCGACGTAGGCATAGCCATCCGTGATGGCCATATCAACGGCCATCCCCGGTGTCTCCACGCTGGCAATGCTCTGGGGGGTCTGCGACACCCCGATGTCGATCGCCTGCAGACCGGCTTCGCCGGCGGCGACAAAGGCGTAACCATCGGTGGCTACCACCCCATGTGGCGCGCCCGAAGTGTCTATGCTACCGGCAAGCTGTGGGCTCTGCGAATCGGAAATGTCGATCACCTGAAGACCGAACTGACCATCCGCGACGTAGGCATGGGTTCCCGCGACCGCGACACCCGAGGCCGCTCCCGGCGTGTCCACACTCCCGATGATCTGCGGATCCACCGGATTGGTGATGTCGATCACTTGAAGACCGGCAGAGCCGCCGGCGATGTAGGCATGGGCACCCGAGAGTGCAACGTCACTGGCAGAGCCCGCTGTATCGATATTCCCCACGATCTGGGGAACCGCCGGATTTGTGATATCGATCACATTGAGTCCGGAATACCCACTTGCGACGTAGGCACGGGGGCCCGAAACCACGACGTTGAAGGCAGAGCTCCCCGTATCAACACTTCCGACGATCTGGGGACTCGCGGGGTCTGCGATGTCGATCACCTGGAGACCGAACTGACCACCCGCGACGTAGGCATGGATGCCCGCAACTGCGATGCCATTGGCCCAGCCCGGTGTATCGACACTTCCGACGATCTGGGGACTCGCGGGATTCGCAATATCGATCACCTGCAGGCCTGATGTACGATCCGCGACATAGGCGTAGTTGCCCGAGATCGCGACACCACTGGCAAGGCCCGGCGTGACCACATCCCCCACGGACTGGGGACTCTCCGGATTCGTGATGTCGACTATCTGAAGGCCGAATTCACCATCAGCGATGTAGGCATGCGTACCCGAGATCGCGACACGATAGGCAAAGCCAGGCGTGTCCATTTCCCCCACCCAGTGCATGTAGTCGCCGTAGTCGATGCAATCCTGAGAAATCGCCAGGGATGAGCACAACACAGTAGCGAGCATGATCGGTAGAAGTACTTTCATCACAAGATCTCCCGACACAAAAGGAAGTTCGCCTGAATCAGGCACTCTCGAGCCTGTGTGCAGGCATGCATCAGGACGCAAGTAGTGTCAGCACGGAAGCTGAAAACCGGCAGGTGAATCGTCGAACCGTACAGGCATCCCTCGAGCCCGTGACAAGACTATATCACACAATGAAGGCGCACTTTCGGAATAGCACTGCGATTTTGAAAGATTCTTTTCGAACACTTCGAACCCTGACGATCGCCTGCTTATTGACAGAATGTATTCGTTTGCTTAGTCATGTACTGGAGTAAGCTTTCCGACCAGGCCGATGGGCAACCTGCCGATTCATCCTCCACCAGGAACCGAAGCGAATCTAGATAGATGAACAGCGCAAATCGAGACTGCACGAACCGTGGAGTCCGTTTGTGTTGCCCGGTGGGCGGTGAACCCGGGGAGTACGCCGATGCGATTACGACCTGCAGTTGTCGTGGCCTTGATCGTGCTCGCGAACCCTGCCTCCGCACGGACTGCTCCCGACGAGACCGGCGAGACCGTCCGATTCGCGGCGGGGTGGCCACCGGTGGCCGCAGAACTGGAGGCAGGGGATTCCATTCGCGTGAATCTCCGGACCATCACGGACTACGAAGGCGTTGTCATCTCGACGACCGACTCGACCCTGGCTCTCGATGGGGAAAGAGGCGTGAGTCTCGTTCCGGCACTGGACATCGAAAAGCTCTGGGTGCGGGGCCGCGCCACTCGGACCGGTGCCACGGTCGGAGTGATCGTCGGGGGAGTTGCAGGAGCGTTGCTGGGGGCGGCAATGGCCGAATACGGCAATATGGAAGGTGGGGATACCGACCCCGCACTCGGAGCGCTCGGGGGCGGTCTGATTGGTGGAACGCTCATGGGGTTACTGGGTGCGGGAATCGGAGCAGCGACGCCCAAGTGGCATCTGAAGTACGAGGCCGGGCCGGACACCCTGACAGCCGCGGAATATGAAGCTATTAGACTCCAAACCGAGGAAGCATCAGCCCCGGACAAGGCCGAAGGCAAAGGCCGGACCGGCGCCCTGAGGATCATGGGTGGCTACTCGGTGTGCACCCGATCCGGCGAGCCGGGCGGCGATATCGGCGGATTGTTTGATTATCTCAGCCAGGTCAAGCCAACCCTTTCTCTCGGGCCCGAAATCGGGTACTCCTGGCTGGGAGGAAGCGCCAACTTCTGGCATCTGGGTGCGACGGCGATCCTGAGTCCGACCCGATGGAAGGACAAGTACTACCTCGTTGGCGGGCTGGAACTGTACGACTGGACCGGCGAAGTCGAAAGTGCCGGCGGTATCGGTTTCAGCCTCGGTGGCGGACGCCGATTCTACTCCCAATCAGGTCGGTCATCCCTCGATCTCGAACTGCGCTGGCGTTCGAATGTCTCGCGTGCGGGAATCGATGGTGTTTCCAGCTTGATCTCCGTCATGGCCGGCTACCACAGACGCTGGTAGATCCTCGAAACGGTCCGGGAAACATTCGACAGACCGGCTTCGGCCACAAACAGAAGGTGGGGCCGACCGGAAAATCCAGATCCCCGTTTCGGCCCCATGCTCACGATTCTGAATACTTCCCGCCCCAAGAACCGGGCGAGTCGATAAATACCGTCTACTTGGTCGCGGCGCTCTGCTTCATGAGGAACGCCTCCACCGCGGCCTTGGACTCGGGGCGCAAGTTCTCTATGCCGTCATAGGGAATACCTAAAGCCGGTCCGTCGGAAGGATACTTGGCCAACCTTTGCTTGTGGCGCTGGATGATGCGCACGAATTCCTGGCCGCCCCAGGCTCCGACTTCGGTGGACACCGGCCACTCCTCACGTGTATCCCGGAACAGGTCATAGAACTTGCATCCGGATCGGCAGCCGGATCGGCGTGGACGGCGGTCGCTAAACACATCACAGCGGTCACGATAGTCCATCGAATGATTGACCTGATCACTATTGGCTCCTCAGTGCTTCGCATCGAATAGGTCGTCCACAAACCCCTCCTTCGCACTCGACCTAGTGCCAAGACGCAAATGTCTCGACGATCTCCCGGCTCTCGGGCCGTAGATTCTCGATACCACCGTACGGCTTGTCCTCGCCCAGCTTCATGTGTGGATGCTTGGCAATGGTCATCATGTGTCGCTTGACCATGTCCTGGAAACTCGCACCCGACCAGAGGGCCGTACCGATCTGGGGATACTCCTCACGGGGATCACGATAGAGATTGAAAACCGGCGCTGCAGCACCCGGCACACCCGGAGGTGGCAGGTGCATCTTGAACTCCTGTTTCACCACGGATCGCAAGACCTCGTTCTCGTAGATGTAGACATAATCTCGCCGACCGTGGTGCTCGCCGTTCAGCAATAGCGAAGTCTGGTCGATGCCATCGATGACACGATCGCGGGGAATATGTTGTTCGGCCTGGGCCAAGCGCGCGAAGGTCGTGAACAGGTCCGTCACGTGGATGATGTCGCCGGCCGCACTGCCGGCCTCGATGACTCCGGGCCAGCGAGCGAAAGCGTCGACCCGTACGCCTCCCTCGAGATGCTGGGTTTTGCCGCCGCGGTAGACCAGATCGGTGAGTCCTGACGTACCGGCGAAATGATACATCAGGCCGTTGTCAGCCATCAGCACCACGAGTGTGTTGTCCGCGATGCCGAGCTTGTCGACCTCATCGAAGACATCGCCCAGCCAACCGTCGATCAGCTGCAGCTTTTCCGCGTGGAATCCTCCGTTCAGCGACATGCTCTCTTCCTGGTCGTGGACGAAATTGAGGGGCCACAGCGGCCAGTACTGCAGAAAGAACGGTTCGTCCTTCCCGGCGAGGTGCTGCAACTGCTCAAGGGTCTGCCTCTGGTAGCGCTCGTTCATCTCGACATAGTGGGCCTGCGTCCATTTCTCACCCGGCTTCAAATCGATCTCCCGGGCTTTTCCGCCTTTCCGGCCCTCGAGACCGGTGACCAGGCCGTAGGGCTTGAATCTGCTGTCGATGGTGAAAGCGCCCGATTGCGTCTTCTCGTGCCAGCCGAGCATGTTGTTGGACTCGGCGGCTTCCTCGGTCATCAGCGATAGCTGAACCTGCTGATGTACGGGGAAAGCCGCGAAGTCGAAGCCCTGGTTGTGCGGGAACGATTCCTCGATGTCACCCTGATGCCACTTGCCGATGTGAGCGGTGTTGTAGCCCGACTCCGAGAGAATCTCGGCTATCGTGACTTCCTCTTTGGCCAGCCCTTCGCCCACCAGAGCCACCTTGACCTCCTTGAGGCCAGTGCGGACTGGATGGCGCCCCGTCAACATGGCCGTGCGCGTCGGCGTGCAGGAAGGTTCGGTGTACATGCGCATGAGGGACAGGCCCTGATCGGCGAAACTGTTGATGCGCGGTGTACTGATGCCCGTGACATAGTTCAGCGTACGGCTGCCCATCTGACCGAAGCTGACGTCGTCGATCAAGATATAGAGAATATTGGGCCGCTTGCCGCCATTGTTCGCCCGGATCTCGGCCAGTCTGGCTTCGAGGACCTCGTCCTCGGCCGCCCACCGTTCGCCGTGTTCCTGGCTGATGAATTCATACTCTCCGTCGCGGATGAGCCCGTCGTCGCACCAAGCAGCCTGCGTTCCGACCAGGGCAATGAAGAGAATCGTAAACATTGGTGTAGTTCGAAACATTCCTCAACCTCCCGTCTCTGGTTCGAAGCCTTCGCCGTACCAAGTCGCCCTCACGCGCGGCGAGTATCCGTTGCTGGGCATCTAGAATAGGCGCTTTCTCGCGAAACCGCACTGCACGCACAGCGGCACCCGTAGCCGTCAGGATTCGGATGCTAACTTGTGTGCTTCGAACTTGGCCAGTTGTTCTTCGGTCAGAGCTCCCGCCATGGCCGAAGCTGCATCCATGTCCGCAGCGAACTGCTGCTGCGGGCCCCCGACCTGCGGAATCTGCTCCTGGCTCAGACTGAGGAGTGCTGTGAGCTCGACGAACATCTCTTCATCAGCCCGGGCGGTTGGCGCGTTGACCGCAACGATCAACATCATGACGACGGCAGACAGTATCCCAACCATGTCCCCCTGGAAGCGCCCGCGGGAATCGGATACACTCCCTCGCAGCCATCAATCGCACCCTCTCGTTCAGGAGGATACCATGCGCCCGATCTTCGCTCTGCGGATCGTGCTCCTGGCCTTTGCCGCCGGCCTACTCGCGGTCCCGGCCGCGGCCGCGAAAACGGACGCCGATGCCGGCGTCCAGGAGCACATCCTTTCCAACGGTATGAAGCTGTTGCTCGTGCCTCGCCACCTGTCGCCCACCGTCGCTTGCGGTTGGGTCGCCAAGGTCGGCTCGGTGAATGAGAGGCCGGGCATCACCGGCATTTCCCACCTTTTCGAGCACATGATGTTCAAGGGGACCAAGACCATCGGCACCAAGGACTACGAACTGGACGAGCGGCTCATCGCCGAGCAGGAGGAGTTGCAGGAACAGATGCGGGCCGAGATGCGCGCCCAGCAGGCCGCCGTGCGCCGCGGCGAGATCGAGGACATCACTTCGCCCGAAGCTAAGACACCCCATTTCCGGCAGCTCGAGGCCCAGTTCGATTCCCTCGTCACCCTGCAGCGGGAGAACATGGTCAAGAACGAGTTCGACCAGGTTCTCTCGCGCAACGGCGCCTCGCGGCTCAACGCCTTCACCAGCGAGGACGTGACCTTCTACATCATGACCATGCCCGCCAACAAGCTGGAGCTGTGGTTCTGGATGGAGTCGGACCGCCTGGGCAACCCGGTCTTCCGCGAGTTCTACTCCGAGCGGGATGTGGTCTACGAGGAGCGGCGGCTGCGGGTCGAATCCACTCCCACGGGTAAGTTCATGGAGTCCTTCGACTCCATGTTCTGGGATGCCAGCCCCTACAGCTGGCCGGTGATCGGCTACGCCAGCGACCTGCCATTCATCTCCAAGCAGGACGCAGATGATTACTACGCCCGCTATTACGCCCCCAACAACCTCTGTGCCGTATTGGTTGGGGATTTCGATCCCGACGCGACGGTTGCCATGGCCGAGAAGTACTTCGGTCGCATTCCCCGGGGCGAGGTTCCCCCACCGCCGATGATCACCACCGAACCCCGGCAGCCCGGCGAGAAGCGTTTCTACGGCGAGGCCGAAACCAATCCCGCCGTGACGGTGCGCTGGCACACCGCCGCCACCGTTCACCGCGACACGCCGGCCCTGATCGTCCTGGCGGAGATCCTCAATGGGGACACCGGTCGCCTGAAAAGAAACCTCGTCATTGAGCAGAGCGTCGCCACCAACGCCCGAGCCTACGCCGATGGCCGCAAGTACGAGGGTATGTTCGAGATCGAAGCCGAGTGCAAGGACGGGTTCACCCCCACCCAGCTCGAGGAGGCGGTCCACGGCGAGATCACCCGACTCCAGAATGAGCCCGTGGGCGAAGATGAGCTGCAGAGCGTCAAAAATCGCTATCTGACCCGTACCTGGCGCCGCCTCGACGGCAATTTCTTTCAGATGATCCGCTACGGCATGTCCGAGGCCCAGGGTGACTGGCGCGATGCCGGCCGCATCGACGAAGCCGTGCAACACGTCACCGCCGAAGACATTCACCGGGTGGCGAACACCTACTTCGCCAAGGAGAATCGGGCGGTCGCCCACTGGACCCGCGTCGCCGGCGCCGAGCCCGAGGACCAGAACGGCGGCCGCCGCCAGCAATCCGGGGTGAACGCCCTTGCGTTGCTGCGCGCTGATCGTCGCCAGCTCGCGTTCGTGATCGAGCATGCGCGCGTGTTCTTCGGCCTTCTCGCGCGCGTCCTGTTCGAGGCGCACGCGCAACTGCGCTTCCTCGCGCTCGCGCAACGTTCGTTCTTCTTCGTCGCGCGTTTGGCGTTCTCCGGCCTGTCGCGCTTCCTCTTCGGCGCGCAATCGGGCCGCTTCCTCTACTTGTCGTGCGTGTGCTTCGGCTGCGATGCGCTC
>Ga0209692_10004943_pt1 | contig 11724 bp, 11 predicted proteins | sample tdDd472_FD_187129 | JGI IMG/M metagenome (GOLD analysis project Ga0209692, IMG submission 187129) | Marine sediment microbial communities from the Atlantic coast under amendment with organic carbon and nitrate - tdDd47.2 (SPAdes)... | ecosystem: Environmental > Aquatic > Marine > Coastal >...
TCGCTCCAAAATCATTTGCTTCCTGTCTTCAGGAATATTTCTTCCACCAAAATCCATTTTTATAGTGGTTCGGCTTTCATAATAAGCTTTTCCCTGAAATTCCTGAGCTTGCAAAGCAGTTCCCAGACTTATAAATAGGCTAAATACAGCAAGTAATATCTTCTTCATTTTCCTTTTTTATTGATTACTGATGCTAAGACTCTTATTCCCTTAAATGGTTTAACCATCATCGAAATTTCTTGAAATAATTTTGAATTTAAACTTTACAGGTAGTATATTTTGTTAATTGTAGTGGTTTTCATAAATTTGGAAAATACAATACTCTGACGAAAGTAATGTTATTGAAAAAAAAGTATATCAATAGTTTAAACAAGTCTATTCCTTTTATTCGAAGACAATTACAGAATTATACAAATAGGAGATAAACAAACATAACGATATATATACAATCGTCACATCAAACTAAAAATGAAAGATAAATTTTACCAACGAAAAGGATTTATTCCAACACTTATCACTAGTCTATTAATTATTGGAATTTTAATACTAATTCAAGATTACACATATCTATTCATGTCGGAACGTCACATTAAAATCCTAGGAGGTGGCGGGGGAGCTATTTTAGCCTTAGGACTTTTATTCAGGTGGAAATTTGCACGAGTACTTTTGAGTATGATTACATTAATACTAGCTTTAATCACTCTAACTCATTTCTTTAAGAAAGAAAGTGTGTTACTATTACCTTCTATACTTCTATTACTTGGATTGATTACTTCCTTTTACCTCTTAATAGGATCAAAATCAGTAAAATTATATATAGAAGGAGAATGATTTTCTAGTTCTATTTGTCAATTCTTGTAATAAATTACCAATACAACACTAAAAACATGCTTAGCACCTTCGAGGTGCTTAGCATATAATACCGTTTCCTCAATCTTTAAAAAGAAAAAACCTGGAATCCTAAAGACCTAAGATCTTACATCTCTCACAAAATCAAATGCTTCGCAAAGCATTCCTCGAAGCACGATCAACTAAGGTAAAAAAGCGATCGATTCCATCCTTTTCATGGGACCTTTTGTGTCCTTTAATCTTCACAAAGCTGCATTGTATCCTATCGGTAAGTTTGTAGAATTCCTGATACAATTGCGCATTGGCAATTTGTTTGCCATTCTTCGAAATGTAATTGTTTTTCTCGAATCGGATACGCCTGCCAGGCAAGCCAATGATATTCTGGGAATCGGTGTAAACAATCACCTCAGTCGCTACTGCATCCAACTTAGCAAGAACCCACAAAAGCGTTTGCAATTCGAGCTTAGAAGAAGAAGTGTTTTCAAAACTTACCGTTTCCAATAATTTCTTTGCCTCAGGTAATGAAATAGCCAGATCAGAAATCAACAGAAAAGCACCAAAACCAACTTTCGATTGAGGATTTACACTGCCATCGGTAAACAAATAATATTTAGCTGGCATCATCCTTTTTTAATCCCTTCGGATATTCAATCTCAGCCAAGAACAAACCATGTCCCGGAACCGATGAACCGGCATTCGAACGATTTTTACTTTCAATTACCATTCGGAAACCATCAAGATCCATTTTACCACGCCCTACTTCCACCAAAGTTCCTACTATGGCGCGAACCATATTGCGAAGAAAACGATCGGCTTTCACTACAAACACCAACTCATCTCCCTTATCTTTCCAAATGGCTTGATAAATTTTGCAATTGTTGGTTTTTACATCGGTATGCAGTTTGCTAAAGCTGGTAAAATCTTCAAACTCAAAAAGAATTTTAGCCGCTTCGTTCATTTTATCCACATCCAACTCGTAAGGAATTTTCCAGTGTGACTCCTTTCTAAAAGGATTCTTCTCTTTGGTAATCAAATAATGATAGGTGCGTGAAATTGGATCGAAACGAGTGTGTGCCTCCTCCTTCACCTGGAAAGTTTCCTTAATGGCAATATCATGCGGAAGAAAACGATTCAAACGAAAGCTCAATTTCTCACAATCAATTTGCTTATCCTGCACAACATCAAAATGAGCATAAAAATCGCTGGCATGTACACCGGTATCGGTTCTACCACAGCCCACAACATTAATCTCACAATTTAAAATGGTAGACAATGCCTTATTCAAAACCTCCTGCACACTAATAGCGTTGGGCTGTATTTGCCATCCATGGTAATTCGTACCCTTATAACTTAACCTGATAAAATATCGCTTGTTCAAATCCTAATCGTTTTCTAAATTCCTCACAAAAATACACAATTTAATAAATGTACAACCGTACGGATGCAAGTTCATTCATTTCTACTCAAACTAACAAAACTATGAACCGTACGAACGTAAGATCTTACGTACCTACCATATTTTGTACATGGAACACTCTTTTACTTGGAGCTTGTAGCTTGATCACTTGTGGCTTTATTCAGTCTTAACACTTTTTAACGGCGCTGCACTTTCATAAAAGCATCAAAAATTTATCTTTGTAGAGGTTTTTCGGGATTCCGATGACTTTTTATGTAAAAATTAAAGCAATAAATAATATTTCTATGATCCAAACAGTTGATATCAAAGAGCTAAATGAGCGTATCCAAAGGGAAAGTTCCTTTGTTGATATGATTTCTATGGAAATGAACAAGGTAATTGTTGGTCAGAAACACCTGGTTGAAAGTTTATTAATTGGTATGTTATCCAACGGACACATTCTTTTAGAAGGGGTTCCTGGTTTGGCAAAAACACTTGCTATTAACACACTAGCTACAACTATAGATGCTGATTTCAGTAGAATTCAGTTTACCCCCGATCTTTTACCTGCCGACCTTTTAGGTACGATGATTTACAGCCAGAAGAAAGAAGAATTCGTGGTAAAGAAAGGACCTATTTTTGCAAACTTTATACTTGCCGATGAGATCAACCGTGCTCCAGCAAAAGTTCAGGCTGCTTTGCTTGAAGCCATGCAAGAACGTCAGGTTACCATTGGCGATCATACCTATAAATTAGAGGAACCATTTTTGGTAATGGCAACTCAAAACCCGATTGAACAAGAAGGAACTTATCCGCTACCTGAAGCACAGGTCGACCGTTTTATGCTAAAAGTAGTAATCAACTACCCTAAGAAAGAAGAAGAGCAAATCATCATGCGCCAGAATCTTTTGAAAGCATTCCCGGTAGCATCTCAAATCTTAAAGCCAGAAGATATTCTTAAAGCTCGCGAAGTAGTTAAGGATGTTTATATGGACGAAAAGATTGAAAAATATATTGTTGACATTGTTTTCGCAACTCGTTTCCCTGCTGATTACGGATTAGATCAATTTAAAGATATGATTTCATGCGGTGCTTCGCCACGTGCAAGTATTTCTTTGGCGTCGGCAGCAAAAGCATTTGCCTTTATTAAGCGAAGAGGTTATGTGATTCCTGAGGATATTCGTGCAGTTTGTCACGAAGTACTTCGTCACAGAATTGGATTAACCTACGAAGCCGAAGCTAACAATATCACCAGCGAAAATATCATTAGCGAAATCCTGAATACTGTTGAAGTACCATAGGAATTATGAATTAGTGCTTCGACTCCACTCAGCAACCTGGTTGTGCCGTGAAGGAGTCGATTACTTTTTTTGTACTTGATACTTTGTACTTGATACTTTAACAAATGGAAACTAGTGAATTATTAAAACGCGTAAGGCAAATCGAGATTAAAACCAGAGGTCTTTCCCGCAATATTTTTGCTGGAGAGTATCATTCTGCGTTTAAAGGTCGAGGTATGACTTTCAGCGAGGTTCGCGAATATCAGTACGGCGACGACATCCGAAACATCGATTGGAATGTTACTGCACGCTACAATCATCCCTACGTAAAGCTGTTCGAAGAGGAACGTGAGCTTACCGTTATGCTGATGATTGATGTGAGTGGTAGCCGCGAGTTTGGTACCATGTCGAAACTGAAGAAGAACCAGATAACCGAAATTGCAGCTGTTTTGGCTTTCTCAGCCATTCAGAATAACGATAAAATTGGAGTGATTTTCTTTTCGGATACCATCGAAAAGTTCATTCCTCCTAAAAAGGGAAAATCTCATATTCTTAGAATCATTCGTGAATTAATCGATTTTCAGCCGGAACACAGAAGTACCAACATCAGTAATGCATTGAAATATTTAACCAATGCCATTAAAAAGCGATGTACCACTTTCGTGATATCCGACTTTATCGATACTAATTATGAGAATGCTTTAACCATCGCAAACAAAAAGCATGATGTTGTGGCACTTAAAATATTTGATCAACGCGAGCAGGAGCTTCCTTCTATTGGCTTGATTAAAATTAAAGATGCAGAAACCGGAGAATATTCCTGGGTAGATACATCGAACAAAAAAGTGCGCGATCAATATGCAGCCTGGTGGCGAAAGCAAGAGGCAGATAACACCGAGGTGTTTAAACGCTCGGGTGTTGATGTTGCAAATATTAGAACCGATCAGGATTATGTGAGATCCCTAATCGCTTTATTTAAACGTAGAGGATAACTATCAGGAAACTGAAAACTATGGCAAATAAAATACAAACACATAAAAATTTCTTGATAAAGACAATTACCGCTTTTGCGTTGATGTTCTTTTGTGTGCTTACTTTCTCGAAATCTTCGTTTGCACAAAATGATGGGGAAATTAACTACAGCGTACAACTCGACACCAATGTAATTGTAATTGGAGATCAAATTAACTTGAAGCTCTCGGTAGAACAGCCAAAGGAATTAAAAATTGGCTTTCCCGTTTTCTCGGATAGTATCGTTAATGGAGTTGAAATTATCAATCAAACTCCGCAGGATACAACCCAACTTGAAAATGGAATTATTAAAGTTGACAAAAACTTTTTGATTACTTCTTTCGATGATGGTGTGTACAAACTAAATCCTTTTGAGGTTCAGGTTTACGATGCAAATTCCATTAGAGTATTGCGCAGTGATACTATGTTATTGGGAGTTCGTACTATGAAAATTGATACAACAAAGGCAAACTTTGACATTGTAATGCCAATTCAAACTCCGGTTTCCTTTGCCGAGATTGCTCCATGGTTGTTAGGTGGATTAATCTTTATTGCACTTGTGGTATTCCTGATTTGGTATTTCCGCTTCCGTAAAAAAGATCAACCTCTGTTCACAATTGCGAAACCCGACGAGCCTGCTCACGTTATTGCACTTCGAAAGTTAGATGAATTGAAACAGGAAAAGCTTTGGCAGACAGGTAAAATAAAGCAGTTCCATTCCCAACTTACAGATACCATTCGTGAGTATCTTGATGAGCGTTACAATTTATCTACACTGGAATCGACTACTGATGAAATTCTTCAAGAAGTGAATTCTGTAGAGGTAAACAACGATTGGCATCGCAATTTGAGAGAGATTTTGGAACGCGCTGATTTGGCAAAATTTGCGAAATTCCAACCTCTGCCCGACGATAATGAGCGAAGTTTGAAATATGCTTATCAGATTGTTGAAAACACAATTCTTATTGACAAGGATAGTGTAGAAGAGACAACAGAGACTGAAGAAACTGAGGACAATAAATAAACATTGAAAACCCACAGTATGAGTTCAATTGAATTTGCAAACCCAGAATATTTTTACTTTTTATTACTTCTGATTCCATTTATTTTATGGTACATCCTGAAGGATAAAAATGCACATGCAAGTATTCAGGTTTCAACCGTAAAAAGCTTTAATGCAGCACCAAAAACCTATAAATACTATTTGCGTCATGCGCTGATTGTATTTCGAGTGTTGGCTATTGCATTCCTAATAACAGCATTGGCACGACCACAATCGAGCAATAAATTTGAAAACACAACTACCGAAGGTATCGACATTGTAATGTCGCTGGATATTTCGAGTAGTATGTTGGCACGCGATTTTGAGCCAGACAGATTAGAGGCAGCCAAAGACGTTGCCACTCAATTTATCACTGGACGTCCAGAAGATAAAATCGGCTTGGTAATTTTTAGTGGAGAGAGTTTTACTCAATGTCCGCTAACAACCGATCATGCCGTATTAATCAACCTTTTTCAGGATATTCAATCAGGAATGATTGAAGATGGAACCGCAATTGGTTTGGGATTAGCTAACGCTGTAAATCGATTAAAAGACAGTCAGGCAAAATCGAAAGTGGTGATTCTATTGACCGATGGTGTAAACAACCAGGGAGATATTGCTCCCGTAACGGCAGCAGAATTAGCCAGCACATTCGGAATTAGAGTTTATACTGTTGGAATTGGAACCATGGGAGAAGCTCCCTACCCGGTTCAAACCGCATTTGGTATTAGCATGAGAAACATGCCGGTTAAAATCGATGAAGATGTATTAAGAGAAATTGCCGAAATGACCGGTGGACAATACTTTCGTGCAACTGACAATAACAAATTGAAAGCGATTTATGCCGAAATCGATAAGTTAGAGAAAAGCAAAATAGAAGTAAGACAATACAGTACTAAAAGCGAAGAGTTTTTACTATTTGCACTATTCGGTGCCTTACTACTTCTATTGGAAATTGCATTGCGCAATTCAATCTTGCGGAACATTCCGTAATTGTAAATTATTGAATAACTGAAAATCATTGTACAATGGATCAATTACGTTTCGATCATCCAGAATATTTATACCTCTTCCTACTCATTCCCATCTTGGTGGTTTTGTATTGGGTGAGTCATGTAATCAAGAAAAAAGCCTTGCAAAAGTTTGGCGATATGAGTATCATTTCTCAATTGATGCCTTATGCCTCTTTTACAAGACCAATTTATAAATTCATCATTCTAATTTTATCCTTAAGCTTTATCATTATTGGTGTAGCTGGTCCACAATTCGGATCTAAACTCAAAAAAATAAAGCGAAAAGGTGTAGAAGTGGTCATCGCTCTCGATGTTTCTAACTCGATGATGGCTCAGGATATTCAACCTAATAGATTGGAGCGCGCTAAGCGTGCCATCTCGAAAATGGTTGACAAGCTGAATAATGATAAAATTGGTTTGATTGTATTTGCCGGCGAAGCATACACCCAATTGCCTATTACAACAGATTACGCATCGGCAAAATTATTTTTATCTTCCATAAGCACTGATATCGTTCCGATTCAGGGAACAGCAATAGGATCGGCAATAAATCTGGCAACAAAGAGTTTTACTCCCGATAGCGAAGCCAGCAAAGCAATTATTGTAATTACCGATGGTGAAAACCATGAAGATGACGCAGTAGCAGCAGCAGAAATGGCTCAATCTTTGGGGATAACTGTTCATACCATTGCCATGGGATTACCAGAAGGTGCTCCTATTCCGGTTAGTGCTGGATCGAGTGATTTTAGAAGAGACGAGGAAGGAAATGTTGTGATCTCGAAATTAGATCAGAAAATGGTGGAAGAAATTGCTGTTGCTGGTGGAGGAAAACCAGTAATTGCGAATAATACAACCACTGGTTTGAACGTTTTATTCAAAGAGATTAATAAAATGAACAAAACAGAATTGGAAGCTAAAGTTTATGCAGCTTACGACGAGAAATTTCAGATATTTCTTGCTATTGGTGTACTACTATTATTCCTTGAAATGTTTGTTTTAGAACGCAAGAACCGACATTTGAAAGACATTGATTTATTTAAAGAATCGAAATAGAAACAGACAAACAGAGCAATTATGAAAAAATATATAGTACTGTTCATGAGCATGATTTGTCTTCTAAGTATGGAGGCTAATGCCCAAAAAGAGAGGAAATTTATTCGTTCCGGAAATGAGCTTTTCAAGGGAGATAAATTTGAAAACTCAGAAGTTGAATATCGTAAAGCTTTAGATAAAAAAATAAATTCTTACGAAGCTGGTTTCAACCTGGGAGATGCTTTGTACAAGCAGAAAAAATATGATGAAGCCTTAAAGCAATTTCAGGCATTGGCTCTTACAGAAAAGGATAATCAGAAACTGGGACATCTTTATCACAATATGGGCAACACCTTGTTGGAAAATAAAAAGATTGATGAAAGCATAGAAGCTTACAAGCAATCGCTTCGTTATTTCCCTGATTCGAAGGAAACCAAATACAATTTGGAATACGCTCGCCAAATGAAGAAAAAACAGGAAGAGCAAGAGAAAAAAGACCAACAAAACAAGGATCAGAACAAAGATCAAGATAAAAAAGATCAGGACAAGAAGGATCAGGATAAAAAGGACCAAGACAAGAAAGATCAAGACAAAAAAGATCAGGATAAAAATAAGGATCAGAAGAATAAGGATAAACAGAAGCAAGATCAGAAGGACAAGCAAGGCGATCAGGATAAAAAGAAACAAGATCAACAACAGCAACAAAATAAAATATCTAAACAAGATGCTCAACGTCTGCTAGAAGCTTTAGAAAACGACGAGAAGAAAGTTCAGGAGAAGGTTCAAAAGGCGAAAGCAAAGGCTCAAAAAGCCAAGAAAACCAAAATCAAAAAGGATTGGTAATTGGCATCGCTCACTTGATTTTTACTGATTATTTATCAGTACATTTGTGCGAAACATCATTTACTGACATTTTAAAGAACATCTGAAAAACTATTATATACGGATGAAGAAATTATTTTTCTTACTATTAGCAACAATTTTCATTAGCGCTTCGGCTATAGCCGAGGAGGTTAAATTTACAGCAGCAGCACCTAAAGTAGTTGAAGCTGGTGAGCAATTCAGACTTGTGTACAGTGTAAATCAAAAAGGGAAAGAATTAAAAATGCCTTCTCTTGCTGGTTTTCGAGTTTTAGCGGGACCGTCAACGTCCAGAAGTTCGAATTCGCAATACATAAATGGGAAATGGTCTTCTGCCACATCCTACACATATACTTATGTCTTGTTAGCAGAGAAAGAAGGTAAGTACACCATTAATCCAGCCAAAATAAAGGTGAAGGATTATGAGTTCACATCCAACTCTCTAAATGTTGAAGTTGTTAAAGCAAATGAGAAACAACAAGGTACTCAAGGATCTCAGCAACAAACTCAGGCTAGTGCAAACAAAATTACACAGGCAAATTTATTTGTTAAGGTTGATGTAGACCGTAAAAGTGTTTATATGGGTGAGCATGTTGTTGCTACGATTAAAGTATACACAAGGCTTAATATTGCCGGATTTGGTGATTCTAAATTTCCCTCATTCAATGGTTTTTTAAGTCAGGAAATCCCAACTTCCGGTCAGATATCTTTGCAAAGAGAGAACGTAAATGGAACAATTTATAATACTGGAGTCATCAGAAAATTGATTTTGTTCCCTCAGCATACCGGAAACATTACTATCGATCCATTCGAATTAGAGTGTATCATTCGTCAGCGTAGATCAAGTGGACAAAGAGGTTTCTTCGATGATTTCTTTGATAACCATCAGGATATCCGTGTTCCTCGTAAAAGTAAACCACTTACAATTCGTGTTAAAGATTTTCCATCGAATAAACCTTCGAGTTTCGATGGTGCCGTTGGTAAATTCAAACTATCGGCTACTATTGATAAGGATTCTGTTCAGGCTAACGATGCTGTTACTTTAAAAGTAAAAGTATCGGGTAATGGAAACTTGAAATTGATTAATCCTCCTGAATTTGATTTCCCGGCAGATTTTGAAGTATATGATCCTAAAACAAATCAGAACCTTAAAAACACGGCGAAAGGAACATCAGGCTCTACCACTTTCGAATATTTAATTATTCCAAGACATGCTGGTAATTATGAAATTCCTCCGGTAGATTTTAGTTATTTCGATCCGAAAGCAAAAATTTACAGAACCAGATCTACACCTAAATTCGATATTAAAGTTGGAAAAGGCAGTGGTGATGCTTCAGCAACTGTTATCAGTTCCTTCTCTAAAGAGGATGTGAAGTTTATTGGTAAGGATATCAGATTCATAAAAACCAATGTATTTACACCTAGAATTAAAGGTGAAGTCTTCTTTGGAACCATGAATTTCTATCTGGGCTATATCATTCCATTTGTGCTATTTATTTTGGCATTTGTTTTCAACAGAAAACGAATTAAAGAGAATGCAGATGTGGCAAGAGTGAAAAACAAACGTGCTAATCGTGTTGCCATGAAACGTTTGAAAGCGGCTTCGGCAAGTTTAAAAGCAAAGCAGAAAGAACAATTCTACGATGAGATTTTAAAAGCTCTTTGGGGATATACTTCAGACAAATTGAATTTACCATTGTCTGACCTTAATAAGGAAAACATTACCGAAATCCTTCAAGGAAAAGCAGTAGAACAAGAATTAACAGATGAATTCCTTAGCATTTTGGACACTTGTGAATTCGCAAGATATGCACCATCGTCAGGATCATCAGAAATGGATGAGTTGTATGCCAAAACGATGGAAACCATTACAAAATTAGAAAAGAGCATCTAGTTTAATTTTAAGAAAAATGAAGAAACTATTATATATCGTAATCGCTTTATTGTGTGTAAGTCAGATTCAGGCGCAGGAAACACCTATTAGCGAAGCAAATGATTTTTATCAGAAAGGAGAATATGAGAAAGCAATCAAATCCTACGAATTTGTATTGGAAACTCATTTAGAATCTCCTGAAATTTATTTCAATTTAGCCAATGCCTATTACAAAACCGGACAGATTGCTCCAGCAATTTTAAATTACGAGAGAGCCAAACTTTTGTCTCCAGAAGATAAAGATGTTCAGTACAATTTACAATTAGCACAGGCTCATGTATTAGATAAATTAGAGGTTTTACCTGAATTAATTGTGAGCAAATGGTACGCTGGTATCAGAAATGCATTTTCAGCCAAATTGTGGTCCTACTTTTCAATGGGATTTTTCTTTATCTGTTTGGTATTTGCTAGTTTCTACCTGTATAGTAACAAGAGTGGCTTGAAAAAGCTTGGTTTCTTATTGGCTGTTCTTTGCTTCGGATTTAGCATCTTGTTCTACTCCTTTGCATCCCAGAAAACAAAAGAAATCACCATTCGTGAATATGCCATCATCTTTAGTCCAAGTGTTACCATCAAAGGATCTCCTGATCAGAGTGGTACTGAATTGTTCTTACTACACGAAGGAACTAAAGTGAAGGTTATAGATGAACTTGGCGATTGGAGAAACATTCAATTAAGCGATGGAAACGAAGGTTGGTTGAAAAAAGAAGATTTAGAAATGATTTAACCTATCATTTAAATTAAGATATTAGCTGCTAGTGGAACTAGCAGCTTTTTTTATAAAATTCAGAAAATGAAACACAGCATACAAAACGACACATTACGAGTAAGTGTTAAAGAAACTGGAGCGGAACTCTGCAGCATAAAATCAATTAGCAGTAATCAGGAATTTATATGGCAAGCTAATCCTGATATTTGGGGAAGTCATGCTCCCAACCTATTCCCTGTTATTGGATGCCTAAAAGACAATGGTTTTGTACATGAAGGCAAAGAATTTGCAATGCCGAAACATGGATTTATTCGCAACAACTCGGATATAAAACTTCTTGAGAAAGCTGATAATAGATTGAGTTTTGTACTAAAATCAAATGATAATACAAGAATGGTTTATCCTTTCGAATTTGAATTCAAAATTCACTTTATTTTGGAGGCAAATCAACTAAGAGTAGTTCATGAAATCACGAATACTGGAGATGGAGAAATGCTTTTCAACTTAGGTGGACATCCAGCATTCAATTGTCAGATACAGGATGATGAAGCCTACTCCGATTACTATTTGGAATTTGAAGAAAAGGAAACTTTGAATA
>Ga0209692_10004951_pt1 | contig 11712 bp, 10 predicted proteins | sample tdDd472_FD_187129 | JGI IMG/M metagenome (GOLD analysis project Ga0209692, IMG submission 187129) | Marine sediment microbial communities from the Atlantic coast under amendment with organic carbon and nitrate - tdDd47.2 (SPAdes)... | ecosystem: Environmental > Aquatic > Marine > Coastal >...
CAGGGCATGCTCCCGACCATCAATATCGCTAACGAAAAAGCTGGCTACACCATGACCGACCGTGGCACCTTCATCAAATATGCAGATAACAACGGTGGCAACCCGCCGCTGGTAGTTCTGGTCGAAGGCGACAAGGTTCTCTTCAATCAGTACAGCGCATTGGCCGTGAATCCCGAGCATTGCAAAGACGCTCAGTACGACCTGGCCAAACAGTACATTGCCTGGATGGCTTCCCCTGAAACCCAGAAAGCCATTGGCAACTTCAAGCTTCTGGGCAAGAAGCTTTTCATTCCCAACGCAAAATAGATAGAGTAAGTTGATCCACCGGGGGAACGGACTTCCGTTCCCCCGGTTAAAAAAGGATTATGAATGGACTTTCTGCTTCAAGGTTTTCTCAAGGGTTTTGCCCTCCTCTTCACCGGCGACCCTGAAACATATTCCGCAATATGGGCTACGGTGGGCGCATCCAGCCTATCCATGTTTTTCAGCCTCACCATAGGTGTTCCGCTCGGTTTTTTCCTTGGCCACAAGACCTTTATCGGAAAACGTATTCTCCGAACCATCGTGGACACGCTGTTGTCATTCCCCACGGTTGTCATCGGATTACTCGTCTATGCTTTCCTGACCCGACATGGACCATTGGGCGGAACCGGCCTGCTCTTCTCCATACCTGGTGTGGCCATTGGTCAAACCCTGCTCGGCCTACCAATCATCATCGCCATGACTGCCAATGCCGTCGAAGGACTGGACAAAAGACTTCCCATAACTCTGACCACGTTAGGGGCCAGTCCTCAGCAGATCCTCTGGGCCACTGTCATGGAAGCACGCTTTTCCATTATGCTCGCAGCCATGGCTGCTTATGGCCGCATCGTGTCAGAAGTCGGCATATCCATGCTGGTAGGTGGCAACATCAAATGGCATACTAGGACCATTACCACGGCCATAGCTCTGGAGACTGGTAAAGGTGAATTCGCCATGGGAATCGCACTTGGCATTGTCCTGCTTGCCGTAGCTCTCCTCGTCAACGTCGCGGCTACTGGCCTCAAGAAGAAGGCCGTCAAATGAGTACTCCCGTCATTTCCCTCAACAAAACCAGGCAGGTCTTTTCCGGTCGACAAGTTCTTAGTATCGACGAACTCGACATCAACCAGGGCGACATCATCGGCTTGGCCGGCCCCAATGGATCTGGCAAGTCAACATTGCTGCGCATACTTGCCTTCCTCGACGCCCCGACATCTGGCACACTCTCCTTTATGGGGGCCGAGACATCCATCAAACCAGGTGCAGTCCATCGCCAAGTGACATTGCTTGTTCAGGAGCCATATTTGCTCAAACGCACTGTCTATGCCAATGTTGCCTATGGCCTCAAAGTCCGGAAAAAATCCGATATCACGACCAAAGTACACAACGCCTTGATCCAAGTCGGCCTTGACCCCGAATCCTTTTCCTCCAGACAATGGTACGAATTATCCGGCGGGGAAGCTCAACGAGTGGCCTTGGCTGCCCGTTTGGTCCTCAAGCCAAAGGTTCTACTTATGGATGAACCTACGGCCAGTCTGGACACCAAGAGCGCCAAACTCATCCGAAAGGCAGCCCTCAAAGCGCGCACAGACAACAGAACAAGCCTCGTTGTTGCCAGCCATGATCTCGACTGGCTCGGCAAAGTCAGCGACCATATTATTTATCTTGAACACGGCTCTATTGTTGAGACATCTTAGCTTTCCCCACGGAGATACGCCATGAAAGCAATATCCATCGTCGGCCCTAAAAATTCCGGCAAAACCACTCTGGGCCTTGAACTGGCCCGTCATTTCAAGGCATCAGGTTTGACCGTTGCCGCGGCAAAGTTCAGCCATCACGGTTTCGACTGGGCCGATACCGACACCACCCAATACGCTGAGGTGTGCGATGCTGTTGCCGGGCTCAGTCCCAAAGAAACGTTCGTCAACTGGACAGACCGCCGTTTCCTCCCGGACATCCTGCCTCTTTTGACTGCTGACGTTCTCATTGTCGAAGGTGGCAAGTCGCTGGGATATCTTCCTCGTATTCTCTGTTTGAATGGAGATCTCTCGGACGGTACAGATTGGCTCATTCCTGATCTCGCCATCGCTACATACGGCGACACGACACTAGACGGCGTCACCGCGTATGACACCATTGAATCCCTTGCCGAAGCCGTCCTTGAAAAAGGATTTTTCCTCCCCGGCATGGACTGTGGAACCTGTGGCAGGCCGGACTGTCGAACTCTGGCTGCTGAAATTGTAGCCGAAAAGGCGACCACCAAAGCGTGCCTTGCCATGCACAACTCCATCGAAGTTGACATCAATGGTTCCACAGTAGGCATGAAGCCTTTTGTCGAAGACATCATTTCTGCCTCTATCCGCGAAATGCTCAGAACGCTCAAGGGCTACTCTCCGGGCAAAGCAACTATCAAGCTGGACGTCTAAGCCATGCGTATTGTTCTCTTTGAGCCGGAAATACCACCCAATACCGGCAATATCGCACGGCTATGTGCAGCGACCAAGACCCCACTTCACCTCATTGAACCGTTGGGATTCTCCGTAGATGACAAACACCTCAAGCGGGCCGGACTGGACTACTGGCCCCATGTGGACGTGACCGTGCATCCCAATTTCGCTGATTTCATTGACTCAGTGCACCCCACTCGTCTTGTCATGGCCAGTGCCAAGGCAGAGACGCCACACCACCGTTTCGAATTCCAACCAGACGATGCCATTGTGCTGGGGCCGGAAACACGCGGTCTCTCACCCGAATTTATGGAAGGGCATCCCCGTATACGCATTCCCATTTGGGGTGAAGTGCGAAGCCTGAACTTATCCACGGCAACGGGCATTCTTCTGTTTGAGGCCTTGCGTCAGACTGACGGAATAGTGGAAGACATATCCACATCTTGAACTTTTCATCCACGCCCTGTACTGTGCCCCTGCTAAACATAGCACAACTATCAACCCAAACTTTGGGGTAGAATACACATATGAAACTTCTCATCACAGGCGGCTGCGGCTTCATCGGAACAAACTTTGTCCGACTCATGCTCGCCAAACACCCGGACTGGTCCATTGTCAATCTGGACAAGCTTACCTATGCCGGAAACCGTCTCAACCTCATGGATCTTGAGCAAAACGAAGAGCGCTACAATTTTATCCAAGGCGACATATGCGACCGCGATTTGGTCATGGATATTCTTGCAGACCAATCCATTGATGCCGTCGTCAACTTCGCTGCCGAATCCCATGTTGACCGTTCCATCAACGATCCGTCCCCCTTTGTTACCACCAACGTGGTTGGAGCGCAGAATCTCATGGAATGCGCCCGTCAGCGAAACATAGGTCGATTCGTCCACGTCTCCACTGATGAGGTTTACGGGACACTCGGTGAAACCGGAAAATTCACCGAATCCACACCGCTTGCACCCAATAGTCCGTATTCATCCAGCAAGGCCGGAGCCGATCTCATGGCCCGCGCCTACTTCGAAACATATGGATTTCCCATACTGGTCACCCGCTGTTCCAACAACTACGGACCATATCAGTTCCCGGAAAAACTCATTCCACTCATGTTCCTCAATGCCAAGGCAGACAAGCCACTGCCTGTTTACGGCGATGGAATGAACGTACGCGACTGGATTTACGTAGACGATCACTGCCTTGGAGTGGAGTTGACCCTGACAAAAGGACGTGAAGGCCAGGCGTACAACTTTGGTGGGGATGCCGAAGAAGCCAATATCACCGTAATCAAAACTCTTTTGTCCATTCTGGGCAAACCAGAATCCCTGATTACCTATGTTACGGACAGACCCGGCCATGATAAACGATACGCCATGGACTTCTCTTTGGCTCAAAAGGAACTCGGGTTTGCTCCGACTCTGAATTTCGCAGACGGCCTGAAAAAGACCCTCGACTGGTACGAGGCCAACACCGAATGGCTTGAACAGGTTCAAAGCGGTGAATACCGTACTTTCATGGATTCATGGTACGAGGAACGCGCCTAATGGACATAAAGGGACAAACCGTCGTCATTCTTGGCGGTAAAACCGGTTTACTCGGCCAGGCGCTTTGCCATGCATTTGTCGATGCAGAGGCACGCCCGGTTGCACTTTGCAGTAAAGACTGCGATATTCTGGACCCCAAATCCGTGGACATGATTCTGGACAAGGAAGACCCTGACATCCTGATCAACGCCGCTGCTTATACGCAGGTGGATCTGGCAGAAGACGAGCAGGAAAAAGCTTTTGCTCTCAATGCAACGGCTCCGCCATTGCTTGCCACACTGGCAGCCAGACGGTCCATTCCCTTTGTTCACTACAGCACGGATTTCGTATTCAAAGGCAACAAGACAGCACCTTATACCGAATACGACGAGACATGCGCATTTTCCGTGTACGGCATTAGCAAAGCTGACGGGGAACGAGGTCTTCTCAAGCTAGGATACGATCGAACGCTCATCATCAGAATATCCTGGCTTTTCGGCCCGGGCCGCATCAACTTTGTCGAAAAGATTCTCAATTTATGTGACACCCACGACACTCTGACGGTGGTGGAAGACCAATTCGGTTCGCCTTCGTATTCTCCAGATATCGCAACCGGCACTATCAAATTGTTGGAAAATGACGCCACAGGCATATTTCACCTGGCCAACTCCGGCCAGACTTCATGGCATGGGCTGGCCAGCATGGCCGCAACCCTGGCAGGCAAAGACTGTACGGTCACCCCTGTACCTTCCAGTGCATATCCAACCAAAGCAGTCCGTCCGCCCTACTCCGTGCTGGACCTCTCCAAATATACACGAACGACCGGCATGACTCCCCGCAGATGGGAAGATGCTCTCACGGAATATGTTCAGAAAGAATTACGCATACACCCCGAAGCATAGTCCGAAATCTACTGCATCAAATCACGCACTCGCGAGTTAGCGTCGATCAACCGCTCTGACAACAGATTGATCAGGAAACGGTTGATTGCGGTAACAAGCCGGGGCGCACGACTCTCAATGGCATCAAGCTTTGCCAGAGTCATACGATACAGCACACAATTTTCCGCAGCACGGATAGTGGCGGAACGCGGTGCCAGAGTATAAATTCCCATCTCACCAAAGACGGCTCCTGGCCCGACCTTTTTCAACCGCAAAATCTTGCCACCTTCCATCTCCAATTCGACATCCAGGCGACCGGACTCAACAAAAAACATGGAATCAGACACATCACCCTGTCTGAAAACCGCCTCTCCAGGCTTTACGGCCTCCCGTTTGAGAACCTTCATCAAAGCCGAAATAAATTTTGGTTCAGGAAATACTGGCGCCAGTAATTCGGGTAAAGTCACCTGCTTGAGTTCCAGCATATTCTCTTCATCAAGCACACGATTTTCACACCATTCAAGAGCGTAATCCAAATTAAGAAAAGACTTGAAAACACCATCCTGATCACCCACAAGCCCGATCGCTTCCAAATGTTCCTCAAGCTCCAAGGGGGCGTTGGTAATAATAAGTTCCATATCGAATTCTGCAACCATGTTGCGCAATTTATCAAACCCGATACCTGCTGCCGAGGCAAAACCGCTTACCAGCTTGAAGTCCAAAATGAGATACTCAACTGGCAACTGATTACGGTCATCAATTCGGATACGCACATCCTTGAGCAGTCGTTCCATGGCCCCCAAAAACAGGAACCCCTGCAAGCGCATGATATGAATGTGATCCCCGTACTCCTTGAGTGTCCGCTTCTGGGTGGAGGCTCGATCAACATTGCTGTTGTGATTGGAGCCAGACAAAACATTACGAACAACGCCATCTTTACTGGCTCTGCTCACCGTAACCATCAGAGCCAGAGCAACGCCGAATCCGATCCCCTCCAGGATTCCCAAAACCAATGTTGCCAGGAAGGTCAACCAAAGCAACCAGACATCTGATCGGTCGGTAAAAGCTGTCTTCGTCCGGAACATCCAATCACGGATCAAATCAAGGCCAGCATAGACAAGCAGCCCCTCTGGAACAAATCGGGGAATCAAAGGCAGCACAACGTCCGCAAAACAAAGCCCAGCAGCACAAACCAGACCGGCCACGATACCAGCGACAGGACCGCGCCCACCTGAAGCATAACTGCCACAACTTCGACCGTAAGTAAGAGATGCAGGCATACCGCCACACAGGCCGGAAATCATATTGGTCAAACCGAGTGCGCGATACTCCATATTGAGATCACTCTCTCGACCCCGCAGGATTTCCAGTCGGGTGGTCCGATACATGACAGTCAAAATGGCCAACACAACCATTGCGCCTATATACAACCCATTGGCCTTAATGATCGCCCACTGGATATTATGGAAAAAGAACTCTGAATTCAGGACCTGCACAGGATAAACCATCTTCGGGCCATCGGGAAATGCAATTGGATCTGCCAAGGCTCTGAGCGCATCTGTGCCGCCCCATATACCGGCCGCATATCCTGCCCCCGATGCAGCAAGAATCATGGCCACCAAAAAAAGGGAATGCTTGGTCCGACACATGGCCAGAAAAAGCACAATTCCGAAAAACAGGCTAGGACCTATGTCCCGTAACTCTTCACCTGCATCAAAACCGTTCGCAAAAGATGTAACCACGGTATAGGAGTTGCTCCAGTCAAGCCCAAGACGACCTATCCAGTCAAATGCGCCCAGAAGCACGATAATGCCGACCGCGCCGATAACACCGCCGATAATTTGCAACGGAATATACCGGACAAACTCCCCAAGTCGAAACTTCGAAAGAACAAGCAGGCTCAGACCAATCAGTATAGCTGACAGAGCTACCCCGGCCAGAAGCGTCGGCAGAATAAGTTCCGTAGATTCCATTGCCATGGCCCGATACATGCTCCCGACAAACAAAAAAAGTACGGAAGTCAGAACTGTTTCCGGCCCGACCAGCCCAAACGGTATTTTTGAAAAGAATGCATTAAAAATGCTTCCAACGATGATGCCAGTGAGAGCCGTACCAATAACATACGGCAAAAATTCATAGGTTCCAGAATTGGCAGAAGCAAGCAAAGAAAGGGAATAGACGAAAAACAGGGACAAAACACCGGAAACTATACCGGCGTATAGGTTGAGTGAAAAAGAGCCTCTAAACAATCGCCAACGGTCCGGGTCGTCAACTTGCTCGACAATTTCGGACTCACCATCGTCGCCATCGAACCTCGCATCCCATACCTGCGTCTCTTCTGTCTCAGCGAGATCACTGACATCCACTTCGCTCTCATCAATGTCCGCAATATCCTCCAAAGACGAGAACCCAGCTCCACACTTGGAACACACGCCTGCATGCTCGACAGCCTGCACATGTCCGCACTTGGCGCAGACTACATCATCAGGTCTGCCCAATTCGACTGTAACATCTTCATTATCAAGATCTATGGATTCAATAGAAGCATCGTCACCACCAAACGACTCCCGGACACCAGTTGATACTGGCGGTTCATCCTCATCGAACTCTACGTCATACGGAATTTCTTCCTCAGAAAGCCGGTCCACAATGACCACACCATGTCCGCAATCAGGACACTTGGCCTTTTTCCCGATCAATTTGGACGGGACATCACGCTCATAGCCGCAGGAATCACACTTGAAAATCGCCACTATCTACCACCAGAACCCATAAGATGTACGGTAGGGCCGGACTACTACTCCGGTAAGAACATTATCTCAGTCTTTTAAGTACATACGTGAACCATCGCACGCACGCAAGCGGTGCAACGATTTTCCCCCGAAGAACTTTTTTCAAAAAAAATACATTGCAAGGTATAAAGTTCCCCATTGTAGCGTCGATAAGATGTGCACGAGTGAGGTGTATTGTGCACACGGATCGTGCCGACTCACCCGTTTCAAGCGAAATCCCACGGAAGGGACGCACCATGAAGCCAAGTAGCCATGTTTCGATAATTATTTCCGATTTGGAAACCCACACCAGTCTGATGCGACTGTTGCACTCCATTTCCCGACAGTCCACAGGACTCGAAGATATGGAAATTATCGTGGTTGGCAATGGCGGCCATTCCCCATCCGATCCTTCCCTATGGCAAACCGTCACTGGTATTGATGCCATCCATCTTGAAGTCATGGACACTTCTGTCACATCATCTGACGCTCAAAATGCAGCAGCCCAAAAGGCCAATGGCGACAAGCTTATGTTCCTGCGTCCCGACTACCGTCTGGACCCAAAGTACATAACTACGGCCCTCGCTGTTTTCGATGATCATCCGGAAACGGACATCATGTATTCGGATTATATCAGACTGGCACCGGCAGATAAAACAGGCCGTCCTGGCACTGTCCAACTCCCAAGTTTTCGGGAAGGCCTGCTCCAAGCTCGTGGTTTCCTCGGACCAGCCGTTCTCCTGACTCGAAAAGCATGGAAAGACACGCAGGGATTCCGGAAAAACACCGCATATCGAGACTGGGATTTATGGGTACAGGCTGCCCTGGCTGGAAATAACTTTTATCATGTGAACTACCCTCTGGCTTCCTGTGCACACCGCAAAATTTCATTCAGGGAACGGGCTGAAGATGGCCGGTGCAAGGCAATGATCGTCATCAACAACCAGGGATTCTTCCATGAGCACACTGTGCGCTGGGCTCTCTCCTATCTGCGCGGCGAAGCTTGGGCCGAAGCTTACGGATTCATGACCATCCCCGGCCCCATAGATGTTACACGAATGATGCACGACCACGCCGTGAAGACAATGGGTGTGGACATCATGACGGAAAAAGCCGTCCGACAATTCGACCGAGCCGTAGCAAACACCAAGGCCGCCCTCTAAAAAAAAGACCGCCCGAAACCGGACGGCCTTTTCAAATACATTTCTACTTGATTACTACAACTGGATTCCTGTCTCCGCCAAATCCTGCTTGAGCAATTCCCTAAGCCGTTTGGCGACAGGGCCGGGCTTAACGTCATGAATAGGCTTATCATTGTAGCGTACAACCGGAACAGCGTCACCGGTCGTACCAACGATGATGACTTCCTTGGCCATGAGAATTTCTTCCTCACGAATTCCGCGGAATATGACGGACAGATCGTCCTTTATGAGATCCACGGCCCGTAGCATGGTGGTACCAGGCAAGGCGTTGGTGAACTCGGGAATAATCAGCTTGCCGGCCTCGTTCACGATACAGACGTTTTCAACAGCCCCTTCGGCCAGAAAACCATCGTCATCATAACAAAATGGGTAATCATACCCTTTCTCCGTTGCTTCACGCTTCATCAGCACGTTGGGTAAATAGTCGATGGACTTGATGGTGGCCAGATAAGACTGCTTGGCAGGAACCGAAGTCTTAAAAGCGGTCACGCCATTCTCATAAGCCGACTCGGGCTTGACGTAGAGGTCGTAAGCCACCACATACAGACTGGTTTTAGGGCATTCCGCCGGGTCTACGCCAAAGCCGCCCGGGCCTCGTCCGATCATCACCCGCGCCATACCGGTCTCACGACCGCCTGCGCGACAGACTTCCAAGACCAGTTCGCTGATTTCTTCCCAGGAACACGGCGGTTCCATGAAAATCGACTCACACGAACGCTTCATGCGTTCCATGTGTGCGTCAAGCTGGTAAAGTTTGCCGTCAACAAACTTCATAACCTCGAAAATGCCATCACCACGATGCACCAAATGGTCATCCCAAGGCATGAGCATCACTTCGGGGTCCACGCAAATCATGCCCACACTGTGATCATAAAAGGCGTGCACCTTACCACTGACAGGCCGGTCCACGGCCATCAGGGCATCCATATAACCTTTTGAATCAGTGACTTTTACCACAACGACATCCTCTAGGGTACGCGAACCAAATCACGTTCAATAAGTGTCTCGGCAATCTGAACGGTATTCAAGGCAGCACCCTTACGGATGTTGTCGGAGACCACCCACATATTGATACCATTCTCAATGGTCTCATCCTCACGGATACGGCCTACATATGTTGCATCGTCACCCGCTGCGCTGACAGGCATGGGGTACGCAGTCTTTTCGGGATAATCTTCGACGATAATACCGGGGGCTTTTGCCAGCAAAGCCCGAACATCATCAGCGCTCAGCTTTTCCTCGGTCTCAATATTCACAGACTCTGAATGACCGTAGAATACAGGCACACGCACACAGGTGGCGGTTACCTTAATGGTCGGATCACCCATAATCTTGACAGTCTCGTGGACCATCTTCATTTCTTCCTTGGTGTAACCGTTATCCATGAAGACATCGATATGCGGCAGGCAGTTGAAAGCGATCTGGTGCGGATAAACGTCCGCGACAACAGGCTGTCCGGACATGAGTCGGCGCACCTGATTTTCCAGTTCTTCAATAGCCTTCTGGCCGGTACCGGATACAGCCTGATAGGTGGAAACCACCACACGCTTGATCCGTGCTTCATCATGGATGGGCTTGAGAGCCACCATCAGCTGGATCGTCGAGCAATTGGGGTTGGCGATAATGCCTTTGTGCCAGTCGAGATCGTGCGGATTCACTTCTGGAACAACCAAAGGACACTCGTCATCCATACGCCAGGCAGCGGAATTGTCCACCACCACACAACCGGCTTTGGCAGCGATAGGAGCGAACTTTTTGCTGGTTGCACCGCCTGCGGAAAACAGCGCAAGATCGACGCCGTTGAAAGAGCCTTCTGTCAACTCCACAACAGTCAGTTCCTCACCCTTGCAAGTGACTTTCTTGCCAACGCTTCTGGCCGAGGCCATGGGGATGACCTTGCTGTATGGGAAATCACGCTGTTCCAACACCTTCAACATTTCCTGACCGACCGCGCCTGTTGCGCCGCATACGGCCACTACCAAATTCTTGCTCATAGTATGCTCCCAACTCTAAAATTTTAAATTCTGTCCGATTTCGAGGCACGCCTTGGTCTGGTTGAGCGTATATAAATGTACGCCCGGTGCGCCGCCGTCGATGAGTTCCTGCGCCTGCTTTGTGGCATAATCGATACCCAACTTGTACACAGCATCGTCGCCGCCCTCTTCATGGGCTTTTTCCAGACTGCTGAGGAACTTGCCAGGAATAGCCGCACCGCACAGTCCGAGAATGAACTTGGCAGACTTGAGGGTCATGATAGGCAAAATGCCCGGAATGACAGGTACATTCGAACCAAGGGCCTTGAGCCTTTCAACGTAATCGAAATAGACACGATTATCGAAAAACAACTGCGTCACCAGAAACTGAGCACCCATCTGTACTTTCTTGTTCACCATTTCCAAATCGGATTTGATGGAAGGCGACTCGTGGTGCGGTTCGGGATACGCGGCCCCGCCAACGCACATCTCTGGATAGCGTTCCTTGATAAATTCGATAACATCCGTTGCGTGCTTGAATTCCTGGGAATCAAAATCGAAATCGTCCACGCCACGCGGCGGGTCACCCCGCAGGGCCAGGACATTCTGAATATCAGCATCGCGCAGGCTTTTCAGGAAGCTGTCCAGTTTTTCGGCAGATGCGCCGACACTGGTCAGATGGGTAATCGGCTCTATGCCATGGTCCCGTTTCATTCGGGTGGCAATTTCCAAAGTATTATCCTGAGTCCCGCCGCCAGCACCATAAGTGACAGACGCAAACAAGGGATTCAGAACCTTGAGCTGATCAACGACCTCAAAAAATTTAGGCCAGACTTCCTTTTCCTTGGGGGGGAAAAACTCCAAAGAGATGAAGGGGGACTTCCCTTCAATCAA
>Ga0209692_10004957_pt1 | contig 11704 bp, 12 predicted proteins | sample tdDd472_FD_187129 | JGI IMG/M metagenome (GOLD analysis project Ga0209692, IMG submission 187129) | Marine sediment microbial communities from the Atlantic coast under amendment with organic carbon and nitrate - tdDd47.2 (SPAdes)... | ecosystem: Environmental > Aquatic > Marine > Coastal >...
CAATATAAAGTTTAGCCAAACCATCTGTGATACATGCAACATGTGTCAGAGGTGAACCTTGCTTAAAAATAATCTCGCCTTTGTTGAAAGTAAGTTCGTAACGGTGTTTATTTACCTGGTCAAGTTCATCTTCAGTAAGCAAAGCGAAAATATTATTTCGTTTGCTGCAGCTTTTGCAGTTCATGTGAGCATTTTTAAACATGGTATATTTATTATTGCTCAAAAGCAATCATTACAAAGGTAAAATAAATACCAAAGTAATGACCCACACGAAAACCAAATTATTTAGAATAATAAGGGGAAGAAATTAAAGGATGCTTCTATTTATGTAATTCTGAGGCATCGATAAAAACAAGATATTCATTGATGAGGTCTCCCTGCATTTTCAGGATCACAGAAAATGGAACACTCAGGTTTGAGTCATCATGACGCGTATATGTCACGATCCCAGTGGCGAAGCGTGTGTTGTCGGTTTTCCAATCTTCGATCTCGCTATGCTTAATACCTTTTATGCTCTGGAAGAAATTATCAAGAAAGCCGGTAACGGCTTCTTTCCCTTGAACAGCAGGAATATTGGCGAATCGGAAAATTGAATTTTCAGTCATAAGTTCAGCGAGTTTAGCGCCGCTCATAGCATCTACGATGCCATACATGTCTTTTACAAAATTGTCAGTGCTCATATTATTAAAATAGTAAGGTTATATCAATTGTAATAATAACACTATCAAAGAAGGAATGTTCAGTAAATTAAATGAAATCTTTGGTCGGAATGGATTTATTCGGAGATGTCAGGATTTGACAGTATGTCATTGGGATCGACAGGCATATTTTTTGCCAGTTTTGAACGTTCATCCAGTAGTTTATTGACTTCCTCTTCACTCAGTTTGGGATCTTTAAGCATCTCATCAATCTTGCTGAGATCATCCGGTACTTCAATTTCCTTCTCCTCCTCAACAGATGACTCAATATCAGCGATGTCTTCGCCCAGTTCCCTCTTGAGCTGTTCAACGAGGTTGGCGATCATCCCTTTGACAGGCTCACCAAACTTATCGAGCAGCTCCTCTGAGAGCTGACCACGCATGTTGTCGTAATTACTCAACAGATATTCAAAGTTCTGGTAAAAGGTCTTGTCGATGCCATGCAGGTCATCAATAGAAGTCTTCTCCTTCAACTTCTTAAATAATTTAATAAGCAGATCAAGGTTTTCATTAAACGACCGATCATCACTACTCATGTTGCTTTCTTTTTTGCAAATTTAACCTATATTATTTTAACGAAGCCCGATTGAATTCATTGCATATCTTTGTCATATAAAGCCTCTGTAAACAAAATAACAATGAAAACACCCATTTGGTTTATTGTCATAGTACTATTTCTGAATCTTTCAATGCAGGCACAGGAGATCAACAAAAAAATTGTTGACGAAAACTTAGATGAAGAGATCCTTATTGGATATTGTGACAGGCAAGGGCTTCAATCATGCGAATTTGGTTCAAGCTACGTTCATGAATATGAAGAATATATTCCACAGAAAAAGATCATAAAAAAGATCAAGAGGACTAACAGTGATTATAATATTGTAATGATATTGGCTACCTGGTGTCACGACAGCCAGGAACAGGTGCCGAGGTTTTTCCGAATTCTGGATGAAGCGAAAATAGATGAAAGTATACTGGAGGTAATCTGTGTAGATGGTGAAAAAACCGTGGGAGATCTCTCCATAGAAGAATACAATATTGAAAGAGTTCCAACATTTATCTTTTACCGGAACGGAGCAGAGATAGGACGTATTATTGAAACGCCGGAGGTATCGCTGGAAGAGGATATGTTGGATATTATTAGGAACTCTGAACTCTGAACTTTGAACTCGGCACTCGGAAAGTCATCTTATAATGAAGATAATAGATAATATAAAAGAGATTCAATCTAAAGTCCTCGACATACGGAACTCAGGACTTTCAGTGGGTTTTGTCCCTACCATGGGAGCCCTGCATCAGGGACATCTCTCCTTGCTTGAAAGGTCGGTTTCTGATAGTGATATCAGCATTTGCAGCATCTTCGTGAATCCTATACAATTTAATAATAATAAGGACCTGGAGAAGTATCCGCGTACTTTTGATGATGACTGCCAGCTACTGGAAAATGCCCATTGCGACATTGTTTTTGCACCCTCAGTGGGGGAGATGTATCCTGAAAAGGTGAAGGCTTCATACGATTTTGGCCGGCTCGAACAGCTCATGGAAGGGGAGCATAGGCCTGGACATTTTAACGGGGTGGCAGTTGTTGTGAAAAAACTCCTGGAAATTTGTTTGCCTCATAAAGCATATTTTGGCGAAAAGGACTTTCAACAGCTGATGATCATCAGAGAGCTGGTCAAAAAAGAACATTTTGATATAGAGATCATTGGATGCCCGATTATCAGGGAGCCCGATGGCCTGGCCATGAGCTCACGTAATGTTCGGCTCACAACAACTCAGAGAGCCCTCGCCCCTGAAATTTTCAATACTTTAGAATGGATGAAAAGGGAAGCCGGGAAGTTAAGTGTTCCCGCTATCCTTGAGCAAGCTCAAACCCGACTGGGCAATCTCCCTGGGATCGAAGTAGAGTACATCCAACTTGCTGATGAAAATACACTCGTTTCGGTCAACAACTGGAATGATGCAGAGAATATCCGTGCTTTCATCGCCCTTTTCCTCGGTGAGGTGAGGTTGATCGATAATATGAAAATCACTTAAGAAATACTTCCCCGCACCTCGCACCTCGCACCCGCACCCCGCACCCCGCACCCCCCTTGCACCCTGAACACTGCACCTTGCACCCCAATAATATTGCTTTTCTGTCCCTATTTTTTATACTTTTGTACCGATATGAAAATCGAAGTGCTCAAATCGAAGATTCATCGGTGTACCATCACCGAAGCTGATCTTCATTATGTGGGAAGCATTGCAATAGATGAAAATCTGATGGATGCTGCTCATTTGATAGAGAACGAAAAAGTACATATATATAATATCACCAATGGTGAGAGGCTGGAAACATATGTGATTAAAGGTGATCGTGGTTCCGGGATCATTTCCCTGAATGGAGCCGCTGCTCGCAAGGCCTCTGTTGGCGATCTTATCATCATCGTCTCCTATGCTTCAATGGACCTTGAAGAAGCATCAAGCCATAAGCCCTACATCATTTTCCCCGACACCAATAATAAACTCTCATAAGTGAAGAAGGTACTGTCCGTATTCAATTATCTGGTTTTCCTTCTATTGGGGGTATTGTTCCTTTGGCTCGTATTTAGAAACCTGAATGGAAAGGAGATCCTTGAGGAAATCCTTCATGCCGATTATATGTGGATAGTGCTGTGCATGTTGGCTGGCATACTTTCACATGTCACCAGGGCCGCCAGGTGGAACCTACTTATTAATTCTATGGGTCACCAGCCACACCTGTCGACCACCTTTTATGCGGTAATGACCGGATATCTTGCCAACACCGCTGTTCCCAGGCTAGGAGAAGTAACACGATGTGGGGTGTTGAGCAAAAAAGAGAATATCCCATTCACCGAGCTGCTTGGAACCGTCATCGCTGAAAGAATATTCGATATGATAGTGATGATACTCATCATCTTCTCGGTAATATTGTTCCAGTTGGGACTGGTGGGCACATTTGTTGACAAATATGTTTTTACTCCTCTGTTTTCAAACTTTGAAAACAATTTGTTACCCATCTTAGGCATCCTTTTTATCCTGGCCGCTATTGTTCTGGTATTTGTCTTTTTATGGAAAAGATACAGGAATCAGCTGAGGAAGTATAGCTTTTACCAGAAGCTGGCAAAATTTGCCCGGGGTATGGTTGAAGGGATCAAGACCATCAAGAGGATGAAGAAAAAGGGATTGTTCCTGATTTATACAGTCATGATCTGGGGATTATATACCCTCATGATCTATTTACCATTTTATTCACTAGAGGCTACATCAAACCTGGATTTCTTTGACGCATTAACCGTGATGAGTATTGGCAGCCTGGGTATCGTTGCTCCTGTACCAGGAGGCATCGGCACCTATCACTTTATTGTGAAGGCCATACTCTTTGAACTATATAGTGTTCCACAGGCGTCGGCGGCCTCCTTTGCCACGATCACTCATGCAGCCCAAACGCTGATGATCATCGTCATTGGAGGATTGTCCTTCCTGTTGTTGTTTCTACAAAAAAACAAATCTGAAAATGAATCATCTTGAACATATACAAGCAAAGATCTACAACATGGACCAGGCCCTTGAATGGCAGCTCGCTGTCTGGCGTTTCCATGAAAATAAAATAGTGTTCACCAATGGGTGTTTCGACCTTATACACCTCGGCCATGTCGACTACCTGGCCAAGGCTGCCTCTGAAGGCACCATGCTCATCGTGGGCTTGAATACTGATGAATCAGTGAAACGGATCAAAGGGGACATGAGACCTATCAAAGATGAACAATCAAGAGCCTTATCCCTTGCAGCTATGGGCTTCGTGGAGGCAGTAGTCCTATTTAATGAAGATACTCCTAAAGAGTTGATAAAGATCATACAGCCTGATATCCTTATAAAAGGGAAAGACTACGAAACCAAAGATATTGTTGGAGCTGATATTGTCGAGAAAAAAGGTGGCAAGGTCATCACCATGGATTTTATTGAAGGCTATTCAACTTCGGCAATTATTGATAAGATCAGAAATCAATAGATTTAAACCCGATGGCAAAAGCGCAAACAGTATTTTTTTGCCAGAACTGCGGTGCCCAGTCACCTAAATGGATCGGTCATTGCTCCTCCTGCGGTGAATGGAATACCTATGTTGAGGAGATCGTGAAGAAAGAAAGCTCACGGGAAACCTCCATGGGTGAGATAAAGACAAAAAAGAAATCAGCACCGATCCCCATTGACAAGGTTACTGCCAGCAAAGAAGAGCGCATTAACACAGGTACCGTCGAATTAAATCGTGTGCTTGGTGGTGGACTGGTAGCAGGATCCCTGGTATTGATAGGAGGGGAGCCGGGCATAGGGAAGTCAACCCTCATGCTGCAGGTAGCCCTTCACTTCAGAAACAAAAAGATCTTATATGTTACCGGAGAGGAAAGCGACCAGCAAATAAAAATGCGTGCCGACAGGCTCGGTGCCAGCAATCCTGACTGCTTCCTACTCACGGAAACAAATACACAAAATATTTTCAGGTACCTGGATGAGATGGAGCCCGACATCCTTGTGATCGATTCCATACAGACTCTCTATACCAACAGGATCGACTCTTCACCCGGGAGCATTTCCCAGATCCGCGAATGTGCAGCTGAGTTACAGCGTTACGCCAAACTCACCGATACCCCAGTCATCCTCATTGGCCATATTACTAAGGATGGTATGCTGGCCGGTCCCAAGGTGCTGGAGCACATGGTAGATACAGTCTTGCAATTCGAAGGCGACAGAAATTATGAATTCCGCATCTTGCGATCAGTGAAAAATCGCTATGGCTCCACCTCAGAGCTGGGCATCTTTGAGATGACGGACAAAGGCCTGCGTGAGATTCATAACCCCTCCGAAATACTGATCTCTCAAAGGGATGAGGATGTAAGTGGAGTGTGTGTCGCTGCCACCATTGAAGGCCAGCGCCCCATGCTTGTGGAGACACAGGCCCTGGTGGGCAGTGCTGCCTATGGAACGCCACAACGTTCAGCCACAGGCTATGACGTAAAGAGGCTAAACATGCTCCTGGCAGTTCTGGAGAAAAGAGCAGGATTCAGGCTAGGCATCAAAGACGTATTTCTCAATATTGCCGGTGGACTGAGGGTGGATGACCCTGCCATTGACCTGGCCATCATCAGTGCCGTGATGTCGTCGAATGCCGACATCCCCGTTCCACGTGAATACTGCTTTGCCGGCGAGATAGGACTCTCAGGTGAGATAAGGGCTGTCAACAGGATAGATCAACGCCTGGCGGAAGCCGACAAGCTGGGATTTGAGAAGATATTTGTTTCAGCATACGCTAAGAAAAGCCTCGACCTGAAAAAATATAAGGCCGAGATCATCTTTGTGAAAAAAATTGAAGACTTGATAAAGGCTCTGTTTGGGTGACAGTTGACAGTTAACAGATAACGGTCGGCGTCTTCTTATTTATTGAGTTCAGAATTAATTTATACTTATTATGACAAGAATAATTTCCTATAATGTGAATGGCATCAGGGCCGCGATTAAAAAAGGTTTTCTTGAATGGCTTACTGCTGTTGATGCAGATATTATATGCCTCCAGGAAACCAAAGCCCAACCTGATCAGATCCCTATATTTGACTTTGAGGCGCTGGGGTATCGTACCTACTGGTATTCGGCCAAGAAAAAAGGCTATAGCGGGGTTGCTATACTTACGAAAGAAACCCCTGAGCACGTTGAATACGGAATGGGGATACAAAAGTATGATGATGAAGGTCGTTTTATCCGTGCCGATTATGCTGAATTCAGCGTTGTGAGCGTATACCATCCTTCCGGCTCCAGTGGTGATGAGCGTCAGGCTTTTAAAATGATCTGGCTGGACGATTATCAGAATTATATTAATGCTCTCAAGAAAGAAAAACCTAATTTGATCTTGTCCGGAGATTACAATATTTGTCATAAACCTATCGATATTCACGATCCGGTTAGAAATGCAAAGAGTTCCGGTTTTCTCCCAGAAGAACGTGAATGGATAGGAAATTTTATTGACAGCGGCTTCGTCGATACCTTCCGGCATTTTAATGAGGAACCTAATAACTATAGCTGGTGGAGCTACCGTGCCAATGCCAGGTCGAAGAACCTGGGCTGGCGTATTGATTACCATATGGCCAGCAAGAGTTTGGAGGATAAGCTAAGCAGGGCACTGATACTGCCTGATGCCCATCATTCTGACCACTGCCCCATACTTTTGGAATTAGATGCATAGATCAGGATTGTTAAGCATGAACAGGCATCCCAATGCCATCAACTTTAGCATTTTTACATTATATTCGCAAGGCTATTGCAGCGGGTTATGAGAAAAGTATCAGTCTTAAGGAGGTTCTTACTCTGGCGTATTAAACACATCAGTCAGCGTAATTTCATCATGATCCTGAGTGTGATCATTGGTATCACTGCAGGATTGGGGGCTGTCGTGATCAAAAATGGCGTACACCTGATCAGAAACCTGCTCACCAGCAATATCGTCGTTGATTATCAGAACTATTTATTCTTTGTCCTCCCTGCCATTGGAACACTCATAGCTATACTATATATCCGCTTTGTTGTGAGGCAACATGTAGGCCATGGCATACCAAGTGTGCTTTTTGCTATTTCCAAAAATCAGGGGGTTATCCGGCGGCATAATATCTTTTCATCTATTATAACCTCCGTTTTTACGGTTGGTTTTGGAGGTTCTGTTGGGTTGGAAGGCCCTACCGTGGCTACAGGTGCAGCCATTGGATCCAACCTGGGTCAGCTTTTTCGCTTAGACTACAAGCACATCACCCTGCTACTTGGTCTGGCCAGTGCAGCTGCTATGTCGGCAATATTCCAATCGCCTATCGCAGCCGTGGTATTTGCTATTGAAGTGATCATGATCGACCTGACCATGGCATCGCTGATACCTTTGCTGATAGCTTCTGTCACCGGGGTGCTGACATCCTATTTCTTCCTCGGACAGGCTGTGATGTACCCTTTTGAGATCAGCGTGGGCTTTGCTCTTAAGGATATTCCTTATTTCATCCTCCTGGGCTTACTTGCAGGGCTTGTCTCAGTATATTTTACCAAGATGTATATTTTCATCGAGACGGGATTTAAAAAGATCAATGTATGGTACATGAAATGGATGGTCGGGGCCTTTATCCTTGGCGTTCTGGTCTTTCTCTTTCCCTCTCTCTATGGTGAAGGCTACGATGCGGTGAACTCCTGCCTGAAAGGCGATTACAGCCCGCTGTTCAACAACAGCCCTTTTTATGGTTTCAAAGATGAGATCATCATGGTCTTTGTGCTTTTCCTGCTCATCCTCTTCTTTAAGGCCATAGCCACATCAGTTACTTTTGGTGCCGGAGGTATTGGTGGTATTTTTGCCCCTACCTTGTTCATGGGCGCCTACACAGGGCTCTTTTTCAGCACCTTTCTCAAATACCTTGGTGTGACCCACCTGAATGCAAGTAATTTCGCTCTTGTGGGCATGGGAGGATTGATAGCCGGCGTGTTGCACGCCCCGCTTACCGCCATATTCCTTATTGCGGAGATCACCTCAGGATATCAGCTGTTTGTGCCACTCATGATCACGGCAACAATTTCTTATGCCACCATCAGGATCTTTGTGAAGAACTCAGTGTATACACATCAGCTGGCCCGACGCGGTGAGCTCATAACACATCATAAGGACAAGGCCATCCTTAGCATGATGAAGGTTGATAAGCTGATAGAAAAAGATTTTAAAACCGTCAGGCCTGAAGATACTTTGGGCGACCTGGTTAAGGTCATTGCTAATTCCAAACGCAACATCTTTCCGGTCACTGATTCATCAAATACTTTTTGTGGGATCATCGTCCTCGATGATATCCGGCACATCATGTTCAAACCAGGCTTATATGATAAGAAGTCAGTGAATAGCCTCATGTTCATGCCCGGCACCTCTGTCGACCCTGAGGAATCAATGGAAGCAGTGGCCAAAAAATTCCAGGAAACCAGGAATTACAACCTGCCTGTTCTCAAAGATGGTAAATATATTGGATTCATTTCCAGAGCCAATGTGTTTTCCGAATACAGAAAGTTGTTGCGTGATTTCAGCGATGAATAACCCAGCCCCCAGCAACTAGAACAGCGAAAACCTCACATAACGTTTTGGATTCACCCTGATATCTTCAAGGAGCAGATGAAGCTGTTCAGAGGTCTCTTGCAGATCCTTATAAAGTTCTTCATCATTGACCAGCATACCGAGGCTGCCCTCTCCTCTGTTGATCTTGTCAACAATAGCGGCAACATCATCAGCTACGCGATTGATGTTAGCAAAAGTTTCAGGGATATGTGCCGCCGCCAGTGAATCGGAGAGCGTGGAAAAGTTTACGAGGATGTTGTCTATGTTTTCCTCATTTTCACGTATGGTATTGGTGATAGATTCAAGATTATACATGATCTGGGCCAGGCGGGTCTTTTGGGTTGCCACCAGCGTATCCAGGTTGTAGGAGGCGCTTTCCAGATTGGCAAATGTTTGCTGTATGCTTGCAAGGCTGTTTGAAAGGTTTTCCTTGGCCTTCTCATTAAAGATTGCCTTGATCACGGTGACCACGGAATCAATAGAGGTGATCAACTCTTCGGCCTTAGCCTTAAGAGGTTGAATTTGCTGGTTCACTGCTTCTTTAAGACTGGCTTCCACACGAGTGTTCAGAGTGTCGCCGGCAGCAATGAAGGCAGTGTCGTCGCCCAACTTGAGGTCGATTGCTTTGGACCCCATTAAATCCGAGCTAAAAATGAGGGCAATAGAATTTTTAGGTATTGGTATCTGTGTCTCAACGGTGATCTCCACAACGATTTTGCCAGAGAACCCGGGTTCAAAATAAATGTCGGATACCTGCCCGACTTTCAGCCCATTGATGGCTACGGGGTTTGCTTTGGTCAGACCACCAACCTGCTCGTATACAGCATATACAACACGCTGTTCCTTAAAAAGGTTAAAGCCTTTCAGGAAATTGAAACCCCAGATAAATAAAGCCAGGGAAACAATGAAGATCAAACCAATCCCAATCTCTCTTTTATACTTCAAAACACAAGTGTTCTTACAAAGTTAACTCATTTTACTCGGAAATATTCTTCCAGGTTACATTATTTATAAGAAATCAAAGCTGGTCTATGGACTTGATTTTCCTAATTTCCGCTCAGCTTTCGAGCTTTGTCCATGTCGATTCTTTCTTCACCATCGAAGGCCACGATAAAGGCATCTTTGTATTTTTTATTCAGGCGTACCTGGTTCTGCAGCCTGATGGCTGCATCATATGAAGGCTCATTGCCTGAGGTGTATTTATAAATACCATTGTGTTCGTACACCCTGACATCTTTAATATCCCTGAACTTCTCCAGAGACTTCTTTTTTGAAGAGGAGGTAAATTGAACCCTGAAACGGATTTTTCTATCAGTGGTCGTTTCTTTGTTGCCCACTGTCGTCATAGTGGCTTTATCAGATGGATCTTCCACGCTGAGCTTATACTCTTTGAATGCCCTGTAAATGGCTGATGCAATATAGGACTGGCCATCTTCGGAGCGCAGATAGCGCTCATCATTGGGGTTCGACAAGAAGCCTGTCTCAACAAGTATACCCGGCATGGCAGTTTTATATAGCACCCAGAAACCGGCCTGCCAGACACCTCTGTCTTTCAATTTTGCCCGCTCTCGGAACTGGTCCTGCACATTGGAGGCCAGTACAAGGCTGCTTTCAAGATAGGCATTCTGGAAAAGTGTGAGCGTGATATAGTCCTCATCCTTATTAGGATCAAAACCATCATACATATCATTATAATTCTCTTCCTTCAGCATGGCAGCATTTTCAAGTTTAGCCACTTCCAGGTTGGCCTGGCTTTTATGCAACCCCATCACGTAAGTTTCAGTGCCATAGGGTTTTGATGAATTGTTGGCATTGCAATGGATGGAAATGAACATATCGGCCTCATGATCATTGGCTATCTGGGCCCGGTTGTGGAGTTCCACAAAAACATCGGTTTTACGGGTGTAGATGACCTCTACGTCGGGCAGGTTATCTTCGATGTATTTTCCTGCTTTCAGGGCAATTGCCAGTGCAATGTCTTTTTCCTTGGAAGATTTGCCCACAGCACCCGGGTCTTTCCCCCCATGACCGGCATCGATCACAAGTTTGCGAACCTTCTGTTGTGACAGCCCCAATTGGGGCTGAAACAGTACGATACAGAATATACCAAAAAGTAAAGCTATACGTTTCACCTAAGAAATAATTTAGTTAGTTTTACACCATAACAATGCAGTTTGCAAGCGATACGGAAAAAACTAACATTGCTGTCAATACAAAAATAGTACTTAATTCAAAGTCATCAAAGCTGATTTGTTCATCAAATTATTAACAGCATACCGTCCATTATATTGCCTCCTTATTCTGGGCATGCTTCTGTATTCCTGTAAAACCACAGATCCTCAGAAAGAATCCCCCTATACCCCAGGGCAGGATACACTTGGTATTGACTCTGCTATAATCATGCCGGATACTGTCATTGTAGCTGATACGGGTATGGCCGGCGTAGATCCTGAATTTCTGGACAGCTTACTTTTAGATCAAGACCAGGGGCCACCAATGTCGTCCACCGCCTTGAAGTACAGGGTAGACTTCTCTTCTATTGACTCCCTGCATTTTGACATGAGATCACAGCGGGTGTTTATGTACCAGGAGGCAAACATCAAGTATGACGACATCAATCTGAAGGCCAATTATGTTGAAATGGATTTTGGAAAAACAGAAGTTTATGCCTCCGGGGTTCCTGATTCAACAGGCAAAGAAAAGGGCCAACCTATTTTTGTACAGGGCGACTCTGAATTCAGATCCAGGACCATGCGTTATAACTATGAAACCAAGAAAGGGCTGATCAAAAATGTGATGACGCAGGATGGTGAAGGCACCATCATGGGTGATGTGGTTAAGAAGATGCCCAACAATGAGACCAACATCAGCGGAGGCTCTTATTCCACCT
>Ga0209692_10004960_pt1 | contig 11698 bp, 7 predicted proteins | sample tdDd472_FD_187129 | JGI IMG/M metagenome (GOLD analysis project Ga0209692, IMG submission 187129) | Marine sediment microbial communities from the Atlantic coast under amendment with organic carbon and nitrate - tdDd47.2 (SPAdes)... | ecosystem: Environmental > Aquatic > Marine > Coastal >...
GTCTTTGGCAATCATGACTTGCTGGGAGCAGAACTCGCCGGCGCGCTCAAGAATACCATCGCGCTAGGCTCTGGCATCCTAAAAGGAAGAGGCCTAGGTAAAAATATTCAGGCGATGCTAATTACGCGTGGCTTGATGGAGATGATCTACTTCGGCAATGCCCTGGAGGCTTCCAGTAGTGCATTCCTGGGGACTGCGGGAATTGGCGACCTGGTCGCTACCGCTACTAGTCAAAAAAGTAGAAACTACTCTTTTGGTTATCGTTTGGGGCAAGGAGAAACGATGGAGGCCATTACAGCTTCTGTTCCTGAATTGGCCGAAGGTCTTAGAACCCTTCAAATTACCAGACATTTAGCAAAATGTTATAAATTGCGCGTTCCGATTACAGAAATGATCTATCGCATCATATTCGAGGGATTTGAGATTGATCGAGCTTTGGATTATTTGATGACTTATCCTTATGATGTCGATGTCGACTTTCTGAACTTATTGCCCAATAAAATACAGTATTCATGACCATTGCCTGGCAAAAAATATTACCTCATGTGGCTGCACTTGGCCTATTCCTAGTCCTAGCTTGCATCTACTTTTTCCCTCAGCTGAAGGGGATGCAAGTCTCTCAGCATGACCTCAACCAATGGCGAGGGATGGCGCAAGAGAGTAGAGAGTTTAGAAAGGAAAATGGAGAAGAAACGCTTTGGACCAATGGAGCCTTTGGGGGTATGCCTACCTATTTGATCAATACCATCGCTGCAGGTAATAATATCAGGCATTTTGATAAAATATTCAGGCTGGGTTTTAGTCGTCCTATTGGTCGTTTTGTGACGGCGATGCTAGGGTTTTATATCATGATGATCTTGCTGGGCGTAAATCCTTGGTTGAGTATGGCGGGAGCCATCGCCTTTGGCTTTATGACCAATAACCTCGTTTTATTTGAGGCCGGCCATGCTTCCAAACTCCGAGTTATTTCCTTCCTACCTTTCATCACGGCCGGGATTTTGTTGGCCTTTCGGAAAAAATACTTACTCGGGGGGACGCTATTTGGCTTTGGCATGGGCCTAGGCATTTTTGGCAATCACCCACAGATGTTATACTATTTTGCGCTGACCTTACCCGCTTTTGGCATTGCCGCTTTGGTAAAGCATGTCAAAGAGAATGAAGTGCCTGCCTTCTTTAAAGCCTGTGGGGTATTGTTGATTGGGGCACTATTGGCATTGGGCTCTACCGCTTCCAATTTACTGCCTACCTTGGAGTACCAAGAGGATACCATGCGTGGGGCCCCTATCCTAGAAAATACCGGAGCAGTTGACCCCAATAATAGCAGCCAGACCGAAGGTTTGGCCTGGAATTATGCGATGGCCTATAGCAATAATTTTAATGACCTTTTTTCTTCCTTTATTCCTGGTTTCGTGGGCGGTGGTTCTGCGGAAAGAGTAAGCACTTCTAGTCCAGTGGCGAAAAATCCACAGTGGCGACAATTGGTGCAGGCCTATCAAATGCGTGCTCCCTTGTACTGGGGTGGCGTCGGATCGACTAGTGGACCGATCTATTTCGGTGCCGTTATCTTTTTCCTCTTTGTTTTAGGCATTATCGTGGTAAAAGGGCCAGTCAAATGGTGGTTAGCTATTGGAACATTAATCACCTTCATGATTTCTTTGGGTTCCAATTTTGAGGTATTCAACCGCTTCCTGTTCGATTACGCGCCGCTATTCAATAAATTCCGGACACCCAACTCAGTCTTGAGTGTGACCTCCTTCCTGGTTCCCGTATTGAGTGTACTAGCTGTTCAACAGTTTCTAGATAAAAAAATCGACAAAGCGGCCCTTCTAAGAGGCACCTTCATTGCTGGAGGGATAGTCGGTGGCTTTTCCCTATTGATGGCAGTAATGGGGCCTAGTTTATTTGACTTTGCCAACCCAGGTGATGCCAGTTACACGCAGGGAGGCCTATCCCTGGATCCCTTGATTGATACGAGAAAGAGTCTCATGCGTTCTGATTCTTTCCGTTCCTTTGTACTCATCGGTTTGGCCGTAGGTTTGCTTTATTTATTCTTGAAAGACAAACTCAAGGCTACTTATATGATAGCTGGATTTGCACTGCTGTTTACCTATGATGCCTGGACGGTTGGCCATCGTTATGTCAACAGTGATGACTTCCAGGCCAATCGTCGACTGGAAACGGCTTTTGCTCCTCGCCCAGCCGATCAAGAGATATTAAAAGACCCAACGAAGAGTTTTCGCGTCTATGATTTGAGTGTTGGCAATCCTTTTGTCTCCACGATCGCTTCTAACTTCCATCAGTCACTAGGCGGTTATAGTGCGGCTAAAATGCAGCGCTACCAGGATATTATGGATAAGTACCTGATGCGCGGCGAGCAGAAGGTTATCAATATGTTGAATACGCGCTATTATATCGTGGGGGATCAGCAACAGCAACAGCCTGCCACCGCACAGCTCAACGCAGGTGCGATGGGTAATGCCTGGTTTGTTAGTCGCTTTGTCAATGTCAACTCTGCCAATGAGGAGATTGATGCACTGGCCAACTTTGATCCCGGCAGTGAAGCCGTCGTACACCAAGAGTTTAATGATTATATTGCAGGTATAAGTCCACAGAAAAATGGCACCATCGTGTTGGATGAATACCAACCTAACCACCTGACCTATACTTCCAATACAGCTTCTGATCAATTTGCTGTATTCTCGGAAATCTGGTATGGCCCCGATAAAGGTTGGCAGGCTTATATAGATGGAGAAGCCGTAGACCACATTCGGGTCAATTATATATTGCGGGGGATGAAAGTTCCTCCTGGTCAACATAAAATTGAGTTCAAATTTGATCCTAAAGTATATACTAGAGGAAAAACCATTTCTTTTATTTCCTCTTTACTCATCCTTTTAGGTCTTTTGGGTGTTATAGTTAGAACTTATCCGACTTGGAAAGAAGAACTAACTCAAAAGCCTACAACAGTCGAAAAGAAAACTATTTCTCCGACGAAGTCGACCGCATCAGTAAAATCCTCTAAAGGCAAAACAAAAGGTAAAAGAAAAAAGAAGTGATGAACACATGAAAGCTTATTATTATATGTGTTTTTTCAATAAAACCCTTTTCCCGTTTTTGTTTTTGTTCTAATTCTACTACATTAGATAGGAATTAGCCTTATTCTCTTACCTTACCCAAGTTATTAATGCATGTAGGTTCCCCTACATCACTCCTTACTTACGTACTGTTTTATGAAGAATTGGCTACTTTATATAAGACTACTTGTTCTTAGCGGCCTGATGTCTAACATCAGTGTTTTGTATGCATTCAACCTACCAAGCCCCTCTGTTGATAGCCTCAATCAATTAGCGGCTGTTGACACCCTTTCCTTTTATGAAAGAATCAAGATCAGTGAACGGGCTTTCTCGATTGCACAAGAGAAGAATTACCCTGCGGGCCAGTACAAGGCGGCATTGATGGCGGGCATGTCTCACATGGGATTGAGCCAATTGGAGGAAGCCATCGGTTATTTTCAGTCGGCCTATAAACTTGGAGAAAATACAGGAGAACCGGCCTGGGTAGCCGAATCTCGTTTCCATTTGGGCGAAGTTTATTATTACCTCAACAATACCGCACAGGCTAAAGCGGCCTTCAAAGAGGCCTTGGCGCAATTTGAAGTCTTGGACAGTACCAAATGGATCGGGGTGGTGAAAAATGCCCTGGGTGTAATCCTCTATTATGGCGACGATGATAAAGCAGCTGGCGCAAAATTATATGAGGAAGCCTATCAAATTCTTTCCTCCAATGGTTTTGAGGAAGAGGCACAAGGCGCACTGAACAACTTAGCGGATCATTATTTCAATGAAGGTAAAATCGAACAGGCACAACAATACTTCGAAAAGGTATTAGCTATTGATCGAAAGTATAAATTAGCCTTGGGAGAAACCTTATCCTTGCTCAACCTCGGCTGGTGCTATCGCAAGAAAGGACAACATGATGAAGCCATCGCATTGATCCAGGAAAGCCTAAAGATTTCCCAGCGCGAAGGTATCAATCAACACCTGATACTTGGATATTCTGAATTGAGCCTCACTTACAAAATGAAAGGAGATTTTGAGCAAGCCTTACTAGAGTCGGAGAAATATATCCAACTGAAAGATTCATTGGATCGCATCCAGAAAGATCAGCGGTTGAATGATTTGATGCTACAGTTTGAAACGGAGAAGAAGGAACAAGAATTGGAATTGAGTCAACAGAGATTAGCCCAATTTGAAGACCAAGAAATGATTCGTCGGCTGACCACCTATCTTTTGCTGGGAGCAGCCTGCTTAAGTTTTGTGGTGGCCTTTCTATTCATTTCGCGTAATAAGGTGAAGCGACAATTGGCCGAAAGTGAACTACAAAATGAAAAATTGACCAGTCAGCAATTGCAATTGCAGCTTAACTCTAAGAAACAAGATCTCACCAATTTGGCCTTAGATATATCCCGAAAGAATCGATTTTCAACAAAGGTGCATGAATCCTTACAGGATATCAATAGGACCAGTGATGCGCAGGAACGAAAAAAGAAAATACAAGCTTTAGTTCGGCTGACGAGTAACCACTTGCGAATCAATGAAGATGCGCAAGAGTTTCAAATTAACATTGATACCGTAAATAATGATTTCTTTAATAAATTGGATAAACATTTTGCAGGACTAACCGCCAATGATAAAAACCTTTGCGGTTTGATTCGACTCAATCTTTCTTCCAAAGATATTGCTGCCATTAAAAATATTTCACCCAAATCGGTGGAAATGGGGCGCTATAGGCTTCGAAAGAAATTGAACCTAAGTTCGGAGAAAGATTTATCAGAATTCCTGCAAAAATTCAAATAATCAGTGAAAATACGCTAAATAGGGGGCCTTGTAGGGGTTTTGTAGGGGTGTTTTTTTATCATTCTGCTGTTTGAAGTCCTACATTTGTTACCAACAAGAAAAAAAGTAAGTAGCCAATAAGTTCTTTCGATAAAGGCATGGGCCTTTAACCATAAACAACGACACACAAACACACTTAAACGATTACGAAATATATCCCTAGCGATAAAGATTAATATTTGGGTTTTTAAGGAGAGAGTTTATAACGCCTTGCCGTTCACCGGCAAGGTTTTTTTATTTTGTGTCCGCACCAAAACATATCCTAAGCCTATTCAGACAACTCAAGGCCGCTACATGTAGTTTAGTTATCATAGCACGGATCATTCCTATTGTTGTACAGTGATTCGGGTAAATGTTCAAATCACTTTACTAGTAGCACATTGATATGCTGTCAACCCAAGTCTGAATCTATTGAATTGACAGGGTACTAACCAAAATCAAGAAAAATGAAGTATTTATCTCAAATCGGCTTGTTTGCATTTATTTTTGTCTTTACAAGCTGCCAGGCTGGCCCAGAGAATCCGAACACCGCTGCACCTACACAAAAGGCTGTTGTCTCTACGGTACAATTACCCAACGAAAGAGCAGCCAAGCCGGTAGCTAATGTGTCCGAAGAAGACAGTCAAAGTTCCAAGCTAACAACAGCTGAAGCTCCTATTGAAGCCAAAAGTCCAGCAAAGCAAGCTCAAAAAAGAACGAATAAAGCCAGTTCGATTGAAGCCGTTCCGGCCCCAGCCATCCAGGAAGAAGTCAAAGAAGCCAAAACAAGTACAAGTACAACAAGTATGGAAACCGCTCCCCCCTCTCCTACCCCTACCGTAGAGACACCGGCGACAGAAGTGCCATCCACTGCAGTAAGTGCACCTACACCTCCAGTTGAGGAAGAAGCCCCCGTAGCTACGCTTGCGGCTCCTTCTCATAGCGGTTGGAATACCTTATTGACCCAGTTTGTAACGAGTAGTGGCAAGGTCAACTACAAAGGATTAAAGGCTAAGCAAAAAGACTTAGAAGCTTACCTAAAGTTACTAGCCGATAATCCAGTACAAACCTCCTGGTCCCGCAATGAGAAAATGGCGTATTGGATTAATGCCTACAACGCCTTTACCGTCAAATTGATTCTCGATAATTATCCCTTAAGTAGTATTACCAACCTTTCCGGCGGAAAGGTCTGGGATAAAAAATGGATTCAGCTGGGCGAAGAAACCTACAGCCTCAATAATATCGAAAATGACATCCTCAGACCTAGGTACAAAGACGCCCGCATTCACTTCGCAGTAAACTGCGCCGCCAAGTCTTGCCCCCCGCTCCTCAATCGTGCCTGGACTGCCAGCAATCTCAACACATATTTGGATCGACAGGCCAAGCAATTCATTAATAACAGCCAATACAATCAGGTAAGTGCTCGTAAAGTAGTGATATCGAAGATTTTTGAATGGTATGCCGCTGATTTTGGTGATATTGTGACTTATTTGAACAAATATTCCACCACCAGCATTAAAGCCAACGCCCAAGTGAGTTACCAAAATTACGACTGGGCTTTGAATCAGTAAATAACATGCAACTGCCCGCTGCCTTTCAAGCCGCCATGAAAATACAATTAGGAGGAGTCTATGGGGAATTCGAAGAAGCCCTGTCGACTCCTCCTTCCGTTAGTATCCGTTCTCATTCTTCGAAATTAAAAAATTGGAAAGAAAATTTAGACGGAGTAAAATGGAACACCAAAGGAGTATACCTACCCAAGCGTCCTGTATTCACCCTCGATCCTAGCTTTCATGCTGGTGCCTATTACGTGCAAGAAGCTTCTTCCATGTTTGTAGCGGAAGCCGTCCGACAAATGGCTCCCGAATCAGGAGAAACGGGCTTAAAGGTGTTGGATCTTTGCGCAGCCCCCGGCGGAAAAAGTACCCTCCTATTGGATGAGCTACCTGCGGGTAGTTTCCTGCTCAGCAATGAGGTGATTAAGAATCGCTTCCAAATTCTCAAATACAACTTGATCAAATGGGGACAGCCAGCGATGGCAGCCAGTCAACTGGACAGCGCTCGACTCAAGCCCTTAACTGGCTTTTTTGACATCGTATTAGTAGATGCCCCCTGCTCTGGAGAGGGGCTATTCCGCAAGACGCCAGAAGCGATGAAGGAATGGTCGCCAGATAATGTGCAGCTCTGCGCCGCGCGACAGAAGAGAATCCTGGCCGAAGCCATGCCGCTGGTAAAAGCGGGCGGCCATCTCATCTATTGTACTTGTACTTACAATCGGCAGGAAAATGAGGAAAATGCTGCATGGATTTGCCAAGAAGGTGATTTTGCGCCTTTCTCCTTAAGCATACCAGCGGAATGGGGAATTTTACCCCAGTCGATAGGATATCAGTTTTATCCACATCGGGTACGGGGGGAAGGTTTTTATTTGGCAAGTTTCCAAAAACAAGGCACCCCCAATAGGATAGACAAACGACCAAAAAGACGGACGGGGAGTGGCTTGGTAGCTATTAGCAAAAAGGAGCGCCTCGCCCTATCCACGTGGATCGACTCACCGGAAGCCTATTTCTTTTTTAAGGATAAACATGAAGGGATTCGTGCCCTGCCCGCTCAGCAATCGCAGACCGCTGAGCAATTGTACCAACATTGGCCCTATCTCTTTATGGGTTTGGAGGTAGGTACTTTTAAGGGCAAAGATTTTGTCCCAGCTCCTTCCTTAGCCCTCAGCACCATGGTACACCCCGATGTTCCTCGCTTGGCTTTGGATTTGCCGCAGGCTCTAGCTTATTTACGAAAAGAAACGATGGAGGGCTTGGAAACGATTCCTCGGGCTTGGCAGCTCGTCACTTATGATGGATTAGGCTTGGGTTGGATCAAGGGCTTGGGCAATCGCTACAACAATTATTATCCCAAGGATTGGCGGATTCGGATGAAAAAAACGTAGAATTATGACTTGGTGCAAGATTACACCCAGAATTAGGGCGACAATTCCTCCTAAAAGTTTTTGTAGCTTTTCGCTCATATTGGATTAGTTTTTTGGCAGCCTAATACTGAGAAAATCACGATCTAGATTGGAGGTAATTTGTGATGGCTTGCGCTAATTCTTCTTTTCTTTTTATTAGGTGAGGACTGGCTATACTAGCTTGCTTAAGCTCCAGGATCAAAGCTGGCATTTCTCTTTCCATTTTCAATTGCTTCATCAACTGGAATTTCCTACTGAGGTAAGGCAATTCTGCTGTTTGCTGCCATTTCTGATCGCTAAGTTGGAGCAATTCCCCAAGCACTTCTTTCTGTTGATAACTTTTTCCCATTTTTTCATACATGCTGGCGATTTGTAGCATTATAAAATAACGATCATCTGCCTTATTAGCTGATTCTTTCAGGCGAGAAATGGCTTCATCATACCGACCTAATGCTTCTAAGTGGCGCATGAGTTCTCGCTCTATTTTTTGCCGTTCTTTTTCTTGTCTTTGGGCACTGAAATGGGTAGGAATTTTAGACTTTAAGTCTTCCCAACAAACGATTCCCAGCTGGTATTTCCCCAATGCAAATTTATTTCTAGCGAGTTGCTGGGTATACTGATAAATCTTTTTGGGATAATCTTGTTCCTTTTTTATTAGTTGAAGTAGTATCTCATCTAATTTTCGATACACGGCTTCCGCTGAGGGAAAGGTTTTTATTTCGTGGGCTTCTTTGGTTTGTGGGTCTAAAAAGTATCCATCTTCAAAATGAAACCGACTGATAGTCGAAAGATAAATGCTTTGCTGGTGTAAAATCGCTGTGGCCCCAGGGTTTAATACCAAGGCTTGATCAATGGCCTGTAGGGCTTCATCAAAAGCAGCATTTTGAAAATACATAGTCGCTAAATGAGTCCACCCACTTATATGATCAGGGTATCGGTCTACCAGGTTCTTAAATGCATCGATGGCATTTAACACCTTTCCTTCCCGGTAAAAATCTTCTCCGATTTTGAATAGCTGTTCTCGCGTCATATTACTTGGTGCGTAGGATTACATAGATTTGTCTTGCAGGTCTTGGCCCCAATTTGGGTGACAAGCTACTTAAAAATCGGGAAATGAGCAGAACGGAAGGCTTTTTAAAGATAATCGAAGTCTGAAAGGAGAAGTAGTCCGAGAGAAACAAGGGAGGTGGAATGGAGGATCGGGCATTTAGCCGGAGGCAAGGCTGCTAGACTTCAGAAGTTTTCCAGGATGTACTGAAGGAAACTTCTGAAGTCTACGCTTGCGCTGCAGTAAGCTCGCTAATCATTTAGCAGCTAAGAGATGTTTGGGCAACACCATCTGGGCCTCTTACACCAATTTCCCCATATCACGGACTAAAATCTTGCCTCGATTGAAGTAAATCAAATCCGATTTCTTCAACTCATTGAGTACAAGCGTAACCGTTTGGCGGGAAGTGCAGGTAATGTTAGCGATATCTTGATGAGTGAGTGAATGCTTGAGTAGCATTTCATAACCGACACGACGCCCACGCTGATCAATCGATTCTTTGATAAAATCAATGATACGAGTACGTGCATCTTTAAAAATAAGAGACTCCAATTTGCTTTCGGCTTTGATGAGGCGATCGCCAAACAAGGACATCACCCGTGAGCACAAATCGAAATTATGACGCATTATCTTTTTCAGGTCCTCTACTTTCAGTACATATAAGTGCACATCTTCCTTCAAGGCTTGCGCAAAATCTTGGCGACAATCTTCACCAATCAAGCCCAATTCTCCAAACATAGCGGTTGGATGAATCAATGCCTTGATTACTTCTTTGCCATCACTGGAATGCGTACCGATTTTAATGGTACCGCGCGCCAGAAAATAAATTTCATTGGAAGGATCTTCAGGAAGGTAAACGAAGCTGTAGCGAGATTTTACACGATGCTCCATCATGTTGGATAAACGTGATTTTTCGTCATCGCTTAGTGCAGAGAAAAGAGGAAACAAATTCAGAAAAGAGTTTTTACTTTCAGCATTCATAACTCATGATTTTTATTTCATACTATATCCAAACACCGGAAGAATTTATTTGGAAATCACAATGACTCCGGCTTGATGTTTGGTTATTTTCTTAGTAAGACACCGATTATTTGCTCTACCCCTATACGAAAGCGTTTTTTTTTGAGTGGGCGGGCCGGCGGCGAAGAGACGAGGTGATCTACTGGATCGTACAAACTCTTCAAAAGAAATGACAATCTCCTTATTATTGGGCTCGTTGAGGAGAGCCAGGCGGTCGCGGGTAACGGCAATGCCCTTGGCTTCTCCCTTATATTCTTCTTTTATTAATTTGAGCGGCGGCCTCCCTTCCAATCCAAATGAGAGTATTTTAGCCTTGTCTAGTTTTTTTCCAGTATGATCTTATGGATCCCTTCTAATAAATGGCCTTTCTTTCAGTAGGATTCCTTCAAACGAAGTTAAGCTGACAGTCAAAACATGCTCTTAGCATCGGTCTCTGTTAGTGGCAAAGTTGGCTAGGCTTTGGGGCTGCTGATAAATAGGCCCCAATGCAGTACCGGATGACCATGAGGCCCCGCTCCTAATTATTGTAAATTGACAATAGACTAATATGTTGAGGTTTCATCATTTGATTTTACTTGCCTTTGGGATTACGACTCTCCTAGCTTGCCAAGCCGAGTGGCCACCAGCGGTCAGTGAAGCCTATGACGCATTACCTAAGGAATTAGATTTTAATATCCATGTAAGGCCAATTTTGTCTGATAAATGTTTTCTGTGCCATGGCCCCGATGAAGCCAAGCAGGAAGCGGGCCTTCGCCTCGATCTTCCAGAAGGGGCTTATCAAGAATTAGCAAATTCTCCGGGTAAATTTGCCATCAAACCGGGGAGCCTAAGGAAATCCGAAGTGATTCATCGTATCCTTTCCAATGACCCCGAGTATATGATGCCTACTCCAGCTTCCAATATTGCTTTGACGGATTATGAAAAAGCCATCTTAATAAAATGGATAGAAAAAGGGGCCGAGTATAAACCACATTGGGCTTTTATGCCCCCTCAAAAAACCAAAATCCCTGCTGCTGCAGACTCCAGCTGGAATCAATCTCCCATTGATCAACTGGTTTGGGCTAAACTCAAGGAAAAAGGGATGACCCCGGCTGCTCCGGCAGCAAAAGCCATAATTCTTCGGCGACTCTCTTTTGACCTAACTGGCCTACCTCCTACGCCGGCCGAAATCAAAAAATTCCTCAATGATCCCTCTCCCGATGCCTACGAAAAACAGGTAGACCGGCTGCTAGCTTCCCCTCACTACGGAGAAAGGATGGCGATGGACTGGCTGGATTTAGCGCGCTTTGCAGATACACATGGATATCTCGCAGATCGATATAGAGATATGAGTCCTTGGCGAGACTGGGTGATTCAGTCCTTTAATGACAACTTACCCTATGATAAGTTTATCACCTGGCAATTGGCCGGAGACTTACTCCCTAATCCCACCAAAGAACAGATTTTAGCCACAGGATTCAACCGGCTTCACCCGCAGAACCTAGAAGATGGGATAATTGATGAAGAATTTCGCTCAGCTTATGTATCCGATCGAACGGATGTCCTAGGTCAAGGCTTAATGGGATTGACCGTCGCTTGTGCCAAATGCCACGATCACAAATACGATCCCATTTCACAGGAAAATTACTATCAGTTATATAGTTTTTTCAATAACATCAACGAATCTGGCCTAGTTTCCTGGGAGGGTGCAACACCAGTCCCCACCCTCATGCTACCCACCGATAATCAGGCAGAGATTTTGGCGTATCTAGAAAAAAAGATAGCCACGCAGGACAGTATGCTGCAAGCCAGTGAAAA
>Ga0209692_10004963_pt1 | contig 11694 bp, 11 predicted proteins | sample tdDd472_FD_187129 | JGI IMG/M metagenome (GOLD analysis project Ga0209692, IMG submission 187129) | Marine sediment microbial communities from the Atlantic coast under amendment with organic carbon and nitrate - tdDd47.2 (SPAdes)... | ecosystem: Environmental > Aquatic > Marine > Coastal >...
AATAACGCGATTTATGAGCGTCTAAAAGATGCTAGTATGATCGTGATCGAACCCGGTGACGATATTTTCACACTAAAAAGATTGATGACACAAACCGTTATTCGAGCATTAAAAGAAGCACTGAATTTGGGTGCGCTTATTTTGTTTGAAGGGCTTGCATCGAATCTTATGGGGGAACATATTATTACATTGGATGGACAAGTCATCAAAGGACTGTCTTTTGTTAATAATGTCTTTATTTCGGCTAATGTTGATAGTATTCTTGAAATTGTGGATATGCAAAGAATTTATGAAACTGCACCACAAACTGTTTTTATTGGAATACCATATGGATCAGCATTGGTACTTGGACCGAGTGGACATATCGAAACTTGGGGAGATAAACAGGTGACGATAAGTTTGGGTAGTGGGTTAGAGGATACTGATTCATCGAATAATAATATATAGGAGCAAGTAGGAAAAGATGCCAATAACAATACTAATCGGGGCACAATGGGGTGATGAGGGTAAAGGTCGAGTTGTTGATTGGTTAGCATCATCGGCAGATATTGTGGCACGTTATGCAGGTGGTGATAATGCTGGACATACCGTGGCAATTAATGATGATGTTTATAAATTACATCTTATCCCATCCGGTGTTTTGCAAGATGGTGTGATTTCGATTATGGGGAATGGTATGGTCGTCAATCCTGTTAATCTTGTAAAAGAGATTAAGGGATTGCAAGCTATGGGGGTTGAGATTACACCTAAACGTTTGCTGATCAGTTCGCGTGCACATATCATTACGCCTGCCCATATTGCATTGGATAAAGCAAAAGAACTTGAACGTGGAGACCAAGCAATCGGTACAACCTTGCGAGGCATTGGTCCTGCATATATGGATAAAACGGGTCGAACAGGTATCCGAACAGGTGATATGTTACTGGATGTTGAAGTGTTTGCGGAACGTCTCTATGGGGCGATTTCACGCACAAATGAGGTGCTTGTGGCTCAAGGTGTGGAAGCATTGAATCCACAGGAAGCGGCACTTGATTATATTGATGCGGCTGAGTTTTTACGCCCATATATCATTGACACGTCTATTTACCTCTATAAAGCATTAAAAGAAGGTAAAAAAGTGGTCTGTGAAGGCGCGCAAGGGACGTTGCTTGATGTGGATCATGGTAGTTATCCTTTTGTAACCAGTTCATCACCGACAGCTGGTGGTGCATTAACAGGTCTAGGGGTTGGCCCAATGTCCGTTGACCGTGTGTTAGGGGTCGCAAAAGCGTTCAGTACCCGTGTGGGTGGTGGACCGATGCCAACTGAACTTGAGGGTGAAATTGCGAATCAATTACGTGGGACAGGCGAAAACTTCTGGGATGAATATGGCACAACAACAGGTCGTCCACGGCGTTGTGGTTGGCTTGACATTGTGATGCTCCGTTATGCTGTAAGCGTCAATGGCTTGAGTGAAGTCATGCTAACGAAGATGGATATTCTTTCAGGGCTTGGTGATCTTAAATTAGCAGTTGCCTATGAAATCGATGGTAAGCAATATGAATATCCTCCTGTCACGAATGAAGAGCTTGAACGAGCTACTGCGGTATATGAAACACTAGAAGGCTGGCAAGAAGATATTAGTGGATGCCGTACATTTGCTGAATTGCCAGAAGCGGCACGTAAGTATATCCAACGAGTATCCGAATTATGTGATGTCCCGATTAATGTGGTTAGTGTCGGACCGGAAAGAGATCAACTGGTCTTAAACTCATGACAGATCAGGAACATGTCTATAATCATCGGCAAGACACACCGATTGATTACCCTGCCAAGACGATTGTTTCGCTCGTACCGAGTGTGACGGAATCGTTATTTGACTTGAAGCTACAAGATCGTCTGGTAGGGCGGACACAATATTGTATCTATCCTGAACAGCAAGTTGATTCGGTTGAAATTATTGGTGGTACAAAAAATCCTGATGTTAGACGGATTATCGAACTTGCGCCTGAATTAGTGATCGCCAATTATGAAGAAAACAGCCAACGTGATGTCGAAAAGTTGCGCGAGGCTGGAATACCAGTTTGGGTGACATTCCCGAAAACAGTTCAAGACGTATTCAATTTGCTGTGGAATATTATGTATTTGTTTGACCAAACAGATATGGCAACACGTGTACGATTGATCGAAAAGTCATATGATTGGGTCAATGGAATTGCCTTACAAAATGAAGAAACTGCTCCCAAGGTTTTTGTTCCAATCTGGCATGATCCATGGATGACATTTAATGTCGATACCTATATGCACGATTTGATACGGGTATGTGGCGGGCAAAATATCTTTGCTGATCGTGAACGACAATTTCCGTTGGCGGCTGATTTAGGTCAAGCTGAACCCTATATGCTAGACGATTCGCGTGTGCAGGGACAAGATAAACGGTATCCTCGTGTTACACTAGAAGAGGTAGAATTTCATCAACCTGATATAATATTATTACCGTCGGAGCCATTTCAATTTTCGAAAGAACATATTGAGATGTTTGCAGATTTAGATGTTCCGGCTGTTAAAAACAATCGTATTCATCTAGTTGATGGTAGTTATTTATCGTGGCATGGAACGCGAGTTGCATATGCCTTGAACGAGATTCCTGAATTGATTAGTCCCACAGGATAATTTATGAACGAGCATACTGATAATGGCATTGACAGTGAATTCATCAATATTTTTGCGCATGATATTAAGAGCCCACTCAGTGCAATAAAAGGATGTATTGACCTTGTTGAGAACCTTGGTGAGCTGAATGAAAAGCAACTATATTACATCCAACGGGCTTTTGCTGGCATTACCCGAATCGAAACGATTGTTCATAATTTGTTGGATTACTCACGATTGAATGAAGGAATCCCCATCGAGCCGACGCCATTTAGTTTGCAAAAGATGATTGATGATGTAATTTCGCTCTTTATTGCTGAACTGACAACTAAACGTATTCAGTTACAGGTGGATGTTGATCCCAGTCTAGAAAGTGTGACGGGTGATGAAAGCCTGTTGATGCACGTCCTGCAAAATATATTAGGGAATGCCATTAAGTATAATAAACCCGACGGTAAAATTTGGATTACAGTTAGTGATGAACGGGATTATGTACGAGTTGATGTTCAAGATACTGGTATTGGAATTGCCGTCGAAGATCAGAATAAGATATTTGATAAGTATTTTCGTGGCAAAATAGGTGATGTAACAATAAAAGGGAATGGACTCGGACTCTCGATTGTACGTATGATTATTGAGAAGCATGACGGATTAATCTGGGTAGAGAGTAAACTCGATGAAGGTAGTACATTTAGTTTTACTATTCCGCGTGTTAGTCGACATGGTATGGGGAAAAAGGTAACAGATTCTGGCATTCGTAGTGCTGTTACAGGCTTTAATACTTTGCATCGCGAGTCAGCTGTTGAACCGATGGATGATGTTGATGACAATACACAAGAGATGATGGAACGGGGAGAAGATTCTCCACGAGATGAATATGAACCGTAATTCGATTCTTGCGGGGATTTGTGAGAAATAGTACAATCAGTGACACTTTGACCGTGTGAGGAGTAACATTAATGAAACGATTGGGTATTTTAGCCATTGTGCTTGCTATTTTGCTAGCAGGTGGTGCTATCAGTGCTAACTTGCTAACATCAGATTTGACCATTCAGCAGACAACTAATCCTAGCGGCAGTGTTCTTACAGCGACTCCGGATCAAGCAACAGCTTTTCTGTTGATTGCTGGCTTTATTATTGTAAACGTATTGGGTGCGGGTATCACATTGGGTGTTGTATTTTGGCTATTAAATCGCCAAGTTGTGATTGTCCGACAAGAATCTGAAGCGTAGCTTTACTCTGATATACAATGATGACGGCACTCACACATTTAATGTGTTTTGTTGGCGTATAAGGTAACTGAATGCAGACCAAAACAAATTATCGTTCGAAATCTTTTATTATTCTGTCACTTTCAACAGCATTACTTACTGTTGGTTTAATTGTGTTTGGTGCAATTGTGCGTGTGACGGATTCTGGGTTGGGTTGTGGCAATTCTTGGCCCCTTTGCGATGGTACTATTTTCCCACCACTAGATAATATTACAGCATGGATCGAATGGTCACACCGTTTATTTGCATTGCTGATAGGTATTTTCGGATTGATAACATTAGGAATCGCCATCCGAAATTATCGTAATCGCGATGGTCGAGTATTGGTGGCGACAGTTGTCGCAGCGGGTTTATTTGCGCTCCAGAGTATATTAGGCGCGATAGTTGTTGTACTAGACTTACCACCTACTTTTGTGACACTCCATCTTGGTGTTGCTATGTTATTGCTGGCGGCATTGTTAGTTGCGGGAGTTCTGGCGTGGTATCAACCGACGACGACTGGATATCAAGCAGATAGTATTACGACACTCGTATATATGAATGCAGGCTTTGCACTTTTGATTATCCTTACAGGTGCATTGGTTCGTGGCAGTGGTGCAACATTGGCTTGTACAGAGTGGCCACTATGCAATGATGGAATGCTGTTGCCGTTTGAGCAAGGGCAGTTAGCTGTTGTTCATATGCTTCATCGCTTTGCTGTGAGTGCCTTGGGAATTACAATTTTAATTCTTATTTGGCAGGTAATGAAAAATCGTAGTGAGTCGATTGTTCGACAAATTGCAATTGGGGCAGGGGTGCTTTATTTATTACAAGTAGGTGTTGGAGCGATGTTTGTACTTAGTGTTGCAGGACCTGAATGGGGCGCGGCACATGTTGGATTAGCTGCGAGTACATGGGGGGGGCTGGTAATACTTGCTGTGATCGAAACCATGAATAATCAACAAGTAATGAGTAGATTGGAAACTGAATGACAACCTCTATCCGTAACTCTCTTAGCTTAGAGGATACAATTCGAGCATATATTGCGTTAACGAAACCACTTATTGTTGCCTTACTTGTATTTACTTGTGTCACGACGATGATTGTTGCGGCTAATGGTATGCCGGAACCACGAATCCTTCTGTTTACGATTATTGGTGGTATTTTGTCGTCCGGTGGGTCAGGTGCACTTAATCAATATATTGATCGTGAGATGGACGGTAGGATGATGCGCACTGCGCGCCGTCCGATTCCGTCAGGACGTATTGCACCGATGAACGCACTGATTTTTGGTTTAGCGTTGATTGCATGGTCAGTCTTGTTGTTGGGTGTGTTTGTGAATTGGTTAGCAGCGGGTTTGGCATTTGCTGGTGCAATTTATTATGTAGTGATCTATACACTAATTTTGAAGCGCCATACCGTTGTAAACATTGTCATCGGTGGTGGGGCTGGGGCGATGCCTGTTTTAGTTGGCTGGGCTGCTGTGACAGGGACACTTGATCCACAAGCATTTCTATTATTTGCGATTGTGTTCTATTGGACTCCTCCGCATTTTTGGGCATTAGCGATCATGGTCAATAAAGATTATGCGGCAGTAAATGTTCCGATGATGCCTGTTGCACGTGGTGAAAAAGTGACGCGCTTACAGATATTATATTATTCGATTCAGTTGGTTATCATTACATTGTTGCCAGGATTGATGCTCCTATTGCCAAATGCTCCAATTATGCTAGAAGGGGTTTATCTGGTGTCGGCAACATTATTAGGTGTCGGATTGATCTGGTTGTCTATAAAATTGATTCAAGTTGCGGATAAACCAACTGCACGCGTCGTCTATAAATATTCATCTTCGTATCTGGCATTGTTATTTCTGGCGATGATTTTGGATCGTTTTGTGATGGCTTTTATAAGGACACTAACTTAGTGACAATGAAACGTAGAGCATCAAAAAAACCAAGTGTAGCAGTTCTTCTGACGATTGTTTTAGTTGTTGTATTTGCATTTATATTTGCAATTGAATTTGTTGTTAGCAGTACGACAGTCAACGATGAAGATACAACTGTTACCGAAGACACTTATCTCGAAGAGGTCGAAAACGCATTAATCGGAGCTGATCCTGCTATTGGTGAGCAATTGATAAATGATCAAATTTGTGTGGTCTGCCATGTTTCGGGTAATGGAACGATTGCGCCATTCTTTGCAGGTATCGCTAATCGTGCAGGAGATCGTCATCCACCGCTCGGTGCAGAACAATATCTGTACGAATCTATTATGTATCCCCATAACTTTGTAGTTGAAGGCTTTCCCCCTTCAATGCCAAATGACTACCATAATCAACTCACACAGCAAGAGATCGGGCACATTATCGCCTATTTAATGACTCTCACAGAAGAACCAGACGAGTCGTAAGTATAAAGTTCTCCTAAATGATGTAACCTTTTAAGGACACGCTTTGTCGTGTTCTTTTTATTGGGACTCTGGTCATAGCGCAGAACAGTTTATAATGGGTCATATTTGAAGGGACAGAGGATGGATATATGAATTTTGATGTATTTACGATTTCTGCGTTAACTGATGAGTTTATGGATACACTTGTAGGTGGTCGGATTCAAGATGTGATTGATGTTGATGCGATGGGGTTGGGGTTGGAGATTTATGCCAACAGCAAACGTCGCTATCTCTATATGAGTGCTGACTCCGATAGTCCGCGTGTGCATGTGGTTAATGATAAGCTCCGACGCGGTATCCAAAAACCGACTCAGATTGGATTGCTGTTCCGTAGTTACATAGAAGACGGGATTGTTACACACATTAGTCAGCCATCATGGGAACGTATTCTACAGATTGATGTCGAGGGCGAAAAAGGTGATGTTACGATAATTGTTGAGCCGATGATTCGTCGAGCAAATATACTGCTCGTCAAAGATGGGATAATCCTCGATTGCATGAAACGGGTTGGACCTGATGAAAATCGATATCGGTTAAGTTTGCCGAATCATGCCTATGTACCGCCTCCTCCTATGCAAGACCAACTTGACCCCAAAATTGTGACTGTCGATGATTTTTATGCAATACTCGAATCTGTCGAAAAGAAGACGACGCAAATGCGACGAGCATTAACAGGGCGTATTTTAGGTATGAGCCCATTATTGGCGCAGGAGATTGTTTTTCGGGCAAGTGGTGATACAAATACAAAAGTACGGGATTCTGATGCGGATGCGTTATATGCTGCCTTTAGTACGATATTTGCTCCTTTATTGCAACGTGAATGGCAAACAGGGATTGGTCAAAGTGATGGGGTTGTGTCGGCATTTAGCCCGTATCCCTTGACGTTCACTGATTGGAAATCTACCGAAACGATGAGTGGCGCGATTACGGCGTTTTATGGCTCAATCGCGGGACCTGATGCGTATAACGAAGCCAAGAAACCCGTGCAAGCGGCACTTGAAGAGACGATTATTAAGCTTTCGTCGAAGTTGAAATCCCTTAAGAGTGGGTTACGTGATGATAGCGAGCTTGAAGTTCTTAAACAGAGTGGTGAACTGATTCTAGCATACCAATATGCGATTCAAAAAGGTCAAACAGAATTACGGGCTCAATATGAAGTTGATGCGCCTGAACTGGTGATAAAACTCAATACTGAATTAACGCCGCTTGAAAACGCACAAGATTATTTCCGTAAGTATGAAAAAGCAAAGGGCGCACGTGATGATGTGCCACGTCTGATTGAAGAGACCCAATTAGAATTAGATTATATTGAGCAACTTGGTACAGATTTGATGACTGCTGTGAATTGGGTAGAAATTGATGATGTTATTCAGACCTTACAAGAACGTGGACATTGGCAGGGGCAAAAACGCAAACGAATGGGTGGCGGAGATCGTCAAGGTGCGCTTAAAGTTGTGAGCCGTGATGGCTACGTGGTGTGGATCGGAAGAAATAGTCGACAAAATGAAAAGGTCACATTTAAGACTGCGAACAGTCAAGACATTTGGCTTCATGCCCGTGATGTACCCGGAGCGCATGTAATTATCCGCGACGATGGACGGCGTATCAAAGATGAACTCATTGCAGAAGCGGCGGCTGTGGCGGCATATTATAGTAAAAAACGTAATGACGGCAATGTTCTGGTTGACTACACTCGCGTGAAATATGTTAATTCGATTAGGGGTGCAGGACCGGGCATGGTAACATATAGGAACGAACAAACAATTACTGTCGAACCACAAGATGAAAAGGTTCTAAAATGAGCAAACAAATCTTACAGCCTCCTGTAGGCAAAAAACTAAAATTAAAAGATTTTGACCCTAATTATTGTGACGGTCTCGATAAAGATGAGACAAAGTTAGAAACGATTAAGCTCCAAGACCGTCTCAAAGAATTACAGACGATGTTATTTGCGGATAAATCTCAAGCATTATTGATTGTTTTACAGGCGATGGATGCTGGTGGCAAAGATGGTACAATCAAACATGTATTCACAGGTGTTAATCCTCAGGGTATTAAAGTCACAGGATTTAAACAACCAACATCAGAAGAACTTGGTCACGATTTTTTGTGGCGTATCCATCAACATACACCCGAAAAGGGCTATATTGGCATCTTTAATCGCAGTCACTATGAAGATGTTCTAGTGGTGCGTGTCAATAATATTGTTCCAAAGGCTGTATGGAAGAAACGTTACAATCACATCAATAACTTTGAGAGCTTGCTAGCTGATAATGGCACACGTATCGTCAAATTTTATTTGCATATAGACCGCGATGAACAAAAAGAACGGTTTGAAGAACGGTTAACCCGCCCTGATAAAAACTGGAAATTTTCACGCGGTGATCTAAAAGTTCGTGACCAATGGGATGACTATATGGAAGCCTATGAGGAAGCGATTTATCAGTGTAATACCGAGGTTGCGCCGTGGTTTGTTGTGCCAGCAAATCGTAAATGGTATCGCAATTATGTGATTATGAAGACACTGGTTAAAACATTAGAAGATATGAACCTTAAATATCCTGATCCTGAACCTGATTTAGACAAAATCATCATCAGTGATTAATCGTCAATACTTTCTAATAGCGTTTTACATTGTGTGCGAAGAGCTTCTTCTGTTGGGACTTCTTGGGTATCAAGATACTCCCTCTCTTTGAAGAGGATGAGTAAATTGTATATTTCGTTACCCATCGTAAAAACGATTGATTGCGGTAATATCCGCACATTTTCTAGCTGGCTGAGTGTTTCTGTCCATTTCATCCCGTAGGTGATTTCATCGAGGTCACCCGCTTTATATTGTGTCCACAGGTCGTCCAGTGTTGATCGTATACCAGCTGATTCGATGGCTTTATTTTGCTCAAGGCGTATATCATTCCATGCCTCAATAAATTGTTCGGCAAAATCATCAGTTGTCAGTGAGTTTTGAAGATATGCACTTAACATGGGATGTAGTATATCCACAATCTTATCCTTCCGCTTGTATGACACGACGGGATTCGTCTAAAACTTGTCCAATGGTAATGTCTCTGACACAGGGATGATACTCTAAGTTATCATCACGCCAATCCAATATACGACACGGTTGACAACCTATTGTTGATGTCAGTATAGCATGATTACGTCGCTGACCCCACGGCGCAAATTCGATTGGGTCAGCGGGACCGAAAAGAGTTACGGTTGGGGTATTTACGGCGGCGGCAAGGTGCATCGGACCACTATCTGAACCCAATACAACTAATGACCGTGAATATAAAGCCGCGAGTTGACCTAGATTGGTTGACCCTGCCATGATATATGCTTTTTCTGTCATATATTGTTTGATTGTATTTATCATAAAGACTTCTGACGCACCACCACTAAAGACAATAGATGCTGAAAATTGCGAGGTAAGCATATCAGCTACTTTTGCCCATTTGCGAGCATCCCACATTTTAATATTTGCCCCAGACCCTGCATGAATGCAGATGATAGGCTTTTCTTTAGAGATGTGCCAATCTGCAAGATAGCTATCAATATAATCTCGATCTGCTTGTACCACTGGAAATGAATACTGGATTTGATTGGGGCGTAATTCACCTGTCCAATTTTCGACTAAACGTAGATTTTGCTCAACGACATGCTGATGTTGATGGCTTAGAGCTGTTGTCAAAAACGGTGACACATTCGGAAGATCATATCCGACACGTTCTCGAATCCCTGCAAAAAATGCTAACATCGCTCCCCACCAATGATCGGGACGCATAATCACTGCGCTACTATAGCCAATTTTACGGAGCATTCTGCTTGATGTAATTGCTTGTTGATAAGGATTGGGTAAATCCGATGGTGTAGACCGATTAAATCCGGGAAATGGGAGTGTAAGGACTACATCAATTTCGTCGTAATTTGCGAGAACGCTAGCAGACCACTTGCCACATAACACATGAATACTGATGTCAGGACGTTTTTGTTTAATAGCTCGGATAGCAGGGGTTGATAACAAGACATCACCCAGATGATCCGGACGGATGATGAGTAGGCGTTTTTGATTCGTGTTTTGCAAAAATATGGGAGTTTTAGCAATAATCTTGAGCATGCCATCACGAACGCGATGTTTGAGGGCGCGTTGATGAAAGGCTTCTGCCATACGTGTATTGCGGATGACCAGTGTGTCTTTATCCAAGACCAAGTTCCCTATATGCGTTCAATAAACGTGGAATGAGGGCTGACCAATCATAAAACTGGCTGACTTGTTGTATAGCTTGTTGCCCTAAATCGTCACGAAGTTCTGGATTATTTAATAATGATACTACAGTTTGGATGAATTCAACGTCAGTATCGGCAATTCGCATCGCTTGTTTGACCTCATGATTTAAGCCTGCCGCGCCAATAGATGTTGATATAACGGTACAACCTGCCGCCATTGCTTCTAAGATTTTGAGGCGTGTCCCACTTCCCATACGTAAGGGGACGATAAACAGGGTTGTAGAATGTAAATAGGGTTGTACGGAATCGACCCAACCTGTAATCGTAATATGCGATTGTTCGGCATGTGGTTGAATGCGTGGATGTGGATTGCGCCCAACAATTGTTAAGACTGTATCGGGTTTTTGTTCGCGGATTTTGGGCAGAATCGCTGTAGCAAACCACTCGATAGCATCGACATTGGGACGATAATCCATCTTGCCCGTGAAAACCAGTTGATTGCTATGTCGAGTGTTATTAGCAGGTGGTGTATATTCATCCGTAAAAATCCCGTTGGACATCACAAAGATCGGTGCGCCCTGATGTCGCGTGAGGAAATTATAATCTTCCTCAGAGACTGCGATCACGCCGTCAACTGTCTTACACAGCCATTTCTCAAAGTGTTCGATACGTTTTGCTTGAACATATGAGTAAATAGCGATGGGCAGGCGTTTAATATTTTTACGATCAATGCCATAAATAACACGCTGTAATTCAGCTTCGGCATTTAGAGCATCATAGATAACTTTGGCGGTTCTTTGATTATCATGGATGGTTGTTAAGTAACTGCCGAGTTCAATTCCCGAAAATTGAATGACATCATAAGTATTATTGTGAAGTAAATCTATCAGTTTCTGCTCAAATGCTTTACTGGCAAGTCGTAACTCAATATCTGCTTTTGATGTTGTTATCAATTTGATGATACGTTCGATTTTACTGCGGGTTGGTAGGGCAACAATATGGACTTCATCGCAAATTTGATAAAGTGGATTGCTATTTTTATCGACATCGGATTCGACGAATGTCAATAAGGTAATGCGATGTCCTTCATCGGCTAGTCCGCGAATAATGCCATAGTTGCGGATAGCCGCCCCTGATGCGG
>Ga0209692_10004964_pt1 | contig 11692 bp, 8 predicted proteins | sample tdDd472_FD_187129 | JGI IMG/M metagenome (GOLD analysis project Ga0209692, IMG submission 187129) | Marine sediment microbial communities from the Atlantic coast under amendment with organic carbon and nitrate - tdDd47.2 (SPAdes)... | ecosystem: Environmental > Aquatic > Marine > Coastal >...
GTCACGCCGACGGCAAATAACTACCGCGAAGAAAATTTTTATCGGTCTGGTGCTAACCACCCTATCGCTCCTCCTGATGGCCTTTGCCGGAATGCTTTCCTCCAACGGTTCCATCAAGGTATCGGCAATCTGGCTGATCGGATTCTATGCGATTGTCACCATCGGGGAACTCTGCTTGTCCCCAATGGGCCTGTCCCTTGTAACCAAGCTCTCACCCAAACGCCTCGTCGGGCTGACCATGGGTGGTTGGTTCTTGGCAACAGCTTTTGGCAATAACTTCTCCGGCTTCTTTGGCGGCATCCAGGGAATGATGAGTCCCGTGGCATTCTTCCTGTTACTTGCAGGATTAGCGGGATTGTCAGCACTATTTATCTTCCTCCTGCTGCCCAAGTTGGACGCTGCAATTAAGCAATATGGTGGTTAATTACTAACTGAAACCATTTCACATTGAGGAAAGGGCGCCAACCGGCGCCCTTTTTTCGCAATTGGAATACCTCAACTATTATGAAATGCCTTGTCATCTCTAGGAAAACCTTCTATCGAACACAAGACTTCGAAATACTTTCCATGGAAAAAGGCAAGTGGATCAGGCTATAGTGAAATGATGCGGCCATTTGCTGGCAAGAGTTAAAGGAGACACATTGTGGATGTCACTATTTATACCACCCCATTCTGCCCATTCTGCATCATGGCGAAACGGTTATTAAAAGAAAAAGGCATTGCCTGCAATGAGGTCGGGGTCACCAATAGGCCCGACCTCCGATCGATGCTGGTCGAAAAGTCCGGTCAACGAACGGTCCCCCAAATTTTCTTTGGAGAGAAATCAATTGGCGGTTTCACCGATTTGCAGGCCTTGGACGCCTCAGGACAGTTGGACGAACTGCTAAACTCAAAGTAAGCCACTTCTTCGCCCCTAAAAATCCTACCCGGGTGTCAATCAGTATTGAAAGTGCTATGATGCCGATTAGCCTCTTGCACGTAGGTGCGTTTGGATAGGCTTTATGGATCCGGGAGGGGCGTCATGGCATTGAAAAAGCGCGTTAAGCGCGTAAAAAGCTTATTGTGGCACAGTTATCTCGAACAGTACCATATGTTCACATTTGGTTCGGGCAAGGTCCTTTTGTTGAGTGTGCTTGTCGGTATTCTAGCCGCTTTCGGTGCCATTTTTTTCCAAATAGCAGTCGACTTCAGTAAGTTTGTTTTCTTGGGGAAAGTGGTGGGTCTCCCTCTCCACGGACCAGCAGGGGAAATCACGCTATTCCACCTGGAAGCAACCGATTATCGTTGGTATATGCTGTTGATCGTGCCCGCACTCGGCGGATTAATCAGCGGGATTTTGGTGTTCAAGTTTGCCCCCGAAGCCAAAGGGCATGGAACCGATGGTGTTATCGAGGCCTATCACATGAGGCGTGGCATTATTCGTCCCATCGTCCCGGTCATCAAAACCATCGCATCGGCCATTACCATTGGGACGGGCGGTTCGGCAGGTAAGGAAGGTCCCATTGCCCAGATTGCTGCGGGTATGGCATCTGCCATAGGAAAATCGTTCAATCTTTCCGCGCGCCACATGCGAATAATGATCATCGCAGGCCTGGCAGCTGGTATCGGAGCCACATTTCGAGCCCCCCTGGCCGCAGGCCTATTTGCCGCAGAAGTGCTCTACCGCGAAATGGATTTCGATCGGGAAGTAATCATGCCTGCGCTGGTTTCTCCCATCATAGCTTACGCCGTTTTCACCATGTTTTTTCAGGCGGGGCCCCTATTTGCCACACCAGATCTGGCATTTGAAAAGCCCTGGGAGTTATTACCTTACACGCTTGTGGCTCTCGTTGCAGGCCTTGGTGCGCGCAGCTTTGTAGCCGTGTTCGATCGTAGCGAATCATTCTTTGAAAAGATGACCATCCCCGCATGGCTCAAGCCGGCGGTTGGTGGGTTCCTTGTGGGTCTTATCGGCCTTGTAGCGCCACAGGCCCTTTCCGAGAGTTATGGCATGTTGCAACAGGCACACCTCAATGAATTGGGGTTTGGAATGATCCTGTTCTTAATCATCGCCAAAGTTGCCACAACTTCCCTGACCATTGGATCGGGAGGTAGCGGCGGTGTGTTTGGTCCTTCAATCGTGATCGGTGGGCTTATTGGTGGCCTTGTGGGTATTGCAGTCAACACCATCACACCGGTCAGCCAATCGGCCTATGTCATTGTAGGGATGGCCGGATTCTTCAGCGCAGCAGCCAACACACCCATTTCCACGATCTTCATGGTGAGTGAAATGACCGGCAGCTATAGCCTACTCGTGCCAACCATGTGGGTCTCTTCACTCGCTTATATATTAGGTCGTGGATCCACACTCTATAAGAAACAACTCTGGAATCATTACGAAGCACCTGCTCAACTCGAAGAATTGAGAGCTGCAATCCTTGAAAAGATGACGGTCGGTGGTGCATGTGGCTCCTACGATTCACTGGAGCTGGTAGGCGAGAAGACACCCTTTAATGAACTGGACGAGCGGTTACTGCACGAACAACGAGTATTCGGCGTCACAGACCACCGCGGGGTCTTGATTGGTGAAATCACACCCGAGAGTATTCGACACGCACGCAATCGTTCGCAAGAGAACTTGATTGCAGCAGATCTGATGGATCATGTGGAGACGGTGAGACCCTCTCAATCTCTCTGGGTTGCCATGCAAAAAATGCTACGCCGCCGAAGGGACCGACTTTTTGTGGTGAACGGGCAGGATGAACCTATCTCCTATCTCAAAAAGCAGGATATTATGACTGCTTATGACCGCAGGATGAGCGGCATGGACCATGAGTCACTTGAAACACCTGTCCAGGAAGAAGAGCCAACCGAAGATCTTCCGATTCGTTCGATCAACTACGACCAGGAATGCAAAGACCAGTTGGATGTCTTGCGTTTCCTTTCCCGCAGCATCGCCCCGAAAAACCAGAAAAAGGCAGACGCCTATTTCATCTCACTTCTTGAACGCGAAGAGTTGGGCTCAACGGCCATGGGCCATGGATTTGCCTTTCCCCATCCCCACCAACGCGACATCGTTGAAGGTCAACGCGGAATACACATCCTGACGACCACCCAACCACTTGATTTCAAAGCACCTGACCGTGAAGGTGTCGATAAATTCATTCTTTTCTGGTTCTCCAATGCTAGACAGCATATCGATGCACTCTCCCTAATTGCCGGTGCTGTTGCCGATGGCAGACTTGAAAAAGCCTTGCAGGAAAAGGCTTCTGAACACGAGTTAATGGCGATTCTGGGAAATTCAGATCAATCAAAAAGCGATGGACAGAAGGATGAGAATTGATATAATGCCCGGCTTGGTTGGTTGAAAATGAAACAAATCGAAACCCTGATCGGGTACACATTTAAAGATAAGGCCATCTTGAAACAGGCCCTCACACACGCTTCCTATGGATATGAAAAGGGCGTCCCCCACAACGAACGACTCGAATTCCTCGGCGACGCCATTCTTGGTGCCGTCATCGCAGAATACTTGTTCACACATCACCCCGACGTCGATGAAGGGGTTCTTTCCAAGCAAAAATCAGCCATCGTTTCCGAAGAAACTCTTGCCAAAAAAGCCAACCAACTTAATCTTGGAAAAGCGCTCTTGCTGGGTAAAGGTGAAATGCGGTCGGGGGGTCACCTCAAGCCTTCAATTCTTTCGGATGCATTCGAAGCCATTATCGCGGCAGTTGAACGCGACAGTGGTTTTGAGGCAGCTCGGAAATTTGTCAATCGGCTGTTCCAGCCGGAGTTACAACAGGAACTCCTTGTCCTGAAGAACGATCAGGATTTCAAATCATTACTCCAAGAACGAACACAGAAAATGGGTTTGGGCTTTCCTATCTATAAAATGGACAAAGTGCTGGGCCCGGAACACGATCGTTCGTTCTGTTTCAAAATACAAATCGCCGGGATAGACGGCCCCTTCGGGGAAGGATCCTCAAAGAAAAGGGCCCAGCAAGAGTGTGCTCGAAAAGCCCTTGACGATCCGAATTTCTGGTCCAAAATAAAACAATTGGCTCAAAGCAACGAATAAGAGAGAAAAAAATGAAAGAACGCCTCCAAAAATTAATAGCTCGTGCCGGCCTTGCCAGCCGCCGGGAAGCTGAACGTATGATCGAAGAAGGCCGCGTGCGGGTTAATGGTCAACTGGTTGATCAACAAGGTTTTCTCGCTGATCCTGAAGAAGATCACATCAAAGTAGATGGTAAATTACTCAAATTAAATAACGAATATGTGTATTTCCTTCTGAACAAGCCAAAAGGTGTAGTCACCACGGTGAACGATCCCGAGGAACGACCAACTGTCATGGAGTTAATGGCGCCAGTCAAGATCCGCCTTTTTCCCGTAGGACGGCTTGACCTCAACACGGAAGGTGCGCTCCTGATGACCAATGACGGTGACCTGGCCAACAAACTCCTAAAACCGGGATCAAAATGCCCCAAAACGTATCTCGTCAAGGTGGCAGGTATTCCCGATGAAAAAGACCTGTGGAAACTGCGTAGGGGCATCACGATAGATGGTCTGCGTTACTCGAAATGTACGATCGACATCATTAAATCGGGAAAGAATACCTGGTTAACCGTCGTTTTAACCGAAGGAAAGAACCATCAAATCAAGAACATGTTCCAGGCTGTGGGGCATCCGGTTTCGAAGCTCCGTCGCATTGGTTTCGCATTTCTTTCCCTCAAGGGCTTGGATCCGGGCCAGTTCAGAGAACTCAATGAGGTAGAAGTCGAGCGCCTTAAGCGCGGTGATGTCGATCCACTCACGCCCATTTCACCTCTTCGCACACTGAAAAAAATCGGGGTCGATGTTCCCAAGGAACCAGAGCCCGCAACGAGCGATCGGTCGACCTACCCAAAGCGACGTCCCGGACAGCGTTCAGCGAAACGTCCAGGAGCTCGTCCAGGCAATCGTTCCAGCTCAAGACCAGGCTCCAGGCCAGAAGAAAGAGACCGCAGGTCTTCTTCAACGAAAGGGTCAAGACGTGGACCAAGTTCCGGCTACAGTCGGGATTCTGAGAACAGACAAGATGATCAGCGTCGCAGTCAACGTGATTCGGGAAGTGGTCCCTACCGGAAAAGCACCAACAGGGGACGACCGGGCGACTCCGATCGCAGGGAAGATGGAAGACGACCAAATCGCCAAGATAGCGGTCGTCCAGCACAATCGAATCGTCGTGGATCTGGTGGGGGGAAAGGTGGCTGGTCGAAGCCGCGCCCCGGCTCAGGCAGACCGGCTGGTAGCAAGAATGGTCCATCGGGACGAGGGGGCAAAAGAGGTCGCTGAATTGCCACCGCTTCCGTCCAAGACTGCTTCAATTGAACCCTGATAAAATGGTAGGATAGCCAGGCTTTTTGGATGGCACGAGGGTGCCGTCTGATTGTAAGCCTCTTGAACCTGCACAATCATCTGGAGGTGTATTTCATGGAACGTTCAGCCATAATCGCAATCGACGGGCCAAGTGGCGTTGGGAAGAGTTCCGTCGCCAAGGATCTGGCCAAACGGCTGCGTGGCTGGCAATACCTGGATACGGGTGCGATGTATCGAGCCATCACACTGGCTTGGCTGCAGGCCGACAAAAAAGATGCCTTCCTCCATGACATTGAATGGCTTGGAAAAATCCATCTTCAGATTGATGGCAGCAGGGTCCTGTTGAATCAGCATGACGTTTCGAATGAAATCCGTGAGCGGGAGGTCACACGCAATGCCTCCCAGGTTGCAGCCTCTCCTGAAGTCAGGCGTGAGTTAACCCGTATGCAACAGGAAATCGGTGCGAATGGGTCTTTTATCGTGGATGGACGAGACATTGGAACGGTCGTCTTCCCCTATGCGTTTCTCAAAGTATTCCTCATTGCAAGTGCACAAGTTCGCGCCAAAAGACGCTGGTTACAGCTCGGCGGTCCCGATGCGGGCATTAGCGTCGACGAACTTGTCGAGGACATCCAGCGCCGTGATACGCTCGACTCCAATCGGGCCACCGCTCCATTAAAAGCGGCGGAAGATGCATGGCATCTGGATACCGACCCATTGGACCAGGCCGCGGTCACCCAACGCATTCTGCAGGAAGCCGTCGAGCGTTGGCCTCTGCTTTCAGACCTGATAGTCTGAGCTCATGTACCTTTTCCGGCTGGTCAGTATGCTGGGAGGGTGGCTATCGCCTTTCCCCTTTTGGCAAAAAAAGTTGGGGCAACAAGGCGAATCACTCGCAATTCGACACTATCGACGCAAGGGCTATTTTCTCGTCGCCCGAAACGTTCACCTGGGACATTCCGAGTTAGATGTCGTTATGTCCAATGGGGAAGAGGTCTTGATCCTGGAAGTCAAGACTCGAACCTGTTCAGACAAAATGCAACGACTCATCGATTTGGTGAATCGGGATCAGCAAGTTCGCATCCTCAAGGCAGGTCACCAATTCCTTAAACAAAAAGGTTGGATCGAGGCGCCCCATCGCTTTGTGTTGGTTTACGTGGAAGTGCTGCCGACAACCTCAAAGTTCCAGATTCTCTGTGCCAATTTGGAGGGGTGAGGGGGCGTCACAAAAAAACGCTCAATGAAACCTGGTCTTATACCGAAGAGAAGGCTATGTTGCGAAGTGTGTTAATTTCATTTTTTTTATTCGTCTCGACCTGGGCACAACAGTTCCCTATCGAAGTGTTTAATGTTGAGGATGGGCTTCCGTTGTCCCAACTGTCGGGAACCGTCCAGGACAAAAGCGGATACCTGTGGATCGCAACGGCAGGAGGAATCGCCCGCTTCGATGGAACCCAATTTGAAAATTTTACTCCGAATCTTGGTTCGACCGTTCCCTACGTCTCGGCCTGTGGTATCGATGCTGAAGGCTGGATTTGGCTCGGCCATCGTGATGGGAACTTAACGCGCATCGATCCGCAATCGCATTCGGTAGAAGCCGTAAAGACCCAATCAGACCAGCCCTCAGGACAGATCACTCATTTCTCAAATGACGCAAAGGGCAACCTCTGGATTGGCCAAGAGCATGCCATTTTGAAGCGCGATCTCAATAATAATTGGCGCTTCATCTCCTTTCTGGATATGAGCATCACCGAAAGAGTTCGCTGCCTGCTTCCAGTAGGTCAAAACACTGAGGGTGAGGATGAACTTTTTATCGGCACAGATAGGATGCTGTACCAGGCAACGTTAACGTCCCAGGAATTGAAGTTAGATCCAATAAGCCTGATTCCCGAACAACCCGTCGGGATAAGATCCATGGCTTTTGACACCAACCAGAGGTTATGGCTAGGCACCAATGGCCAAGGTCTTTTTTTCCGAGATGGAACAACCTTTCAACGAGTTCCCGAGGTGAACGCTTCCATTGTCAGCTCCATTTTTCAGGATCACAAAGGATCCATGTGGTTCGGTACCGCATCAAACGGTGTATTTCAATTGGAAGCAGGAGAGAACCGACGCTGGCAACAGCTAAGCTCCAACATCGGAATGAGCAATCATTTGATCCGAGCCATCGCGGAAGATCGCGAAGGAAATATCTGGATTTCAACTTGGGGTGCCGGTCTCTTTAAATTCAGCAGGGCACCGTTTTTGGGACTTACAAAAAAAGAAGGGCTCTCATCTGAAAATGTCTGGGCAATTTGTGAGAGGAGGGATGGCACGATTTGGATCGGAACCGATGACGGTGCTTCGAGCATTGCCAACCTTCATTCCGATCGTCTCCACATGAAAACCAGCAACTGGGTTTTTGATTTCTCTGGACAGAAAGAATCCATTCGAGCAATAGCCGAAGACGCACTTGGAACACTGTGGTTGGGTTCCGAATATGGAAACGTCTATTCATGGTCACATGACTCCGATTCCATTCGAGTTCATGAATCCCTTTCGCACAACCAGAAAGGAAACTATGTATCTCGAATGCAGGGGCTCGAAGACGGAAATCTCATTATCTGCTATTTTCGAAAGGGGATGAAAATTGTAAAACCTGGAAATGCAGAACCTGAAGTTGTGAATCCCGGTGGGATATTCGATAGAGAAAGGCTATACGATGCCTTTTGGGATTCGGATGGACACCTCTATACAGCTACCGCCTCCAATGTGTTTCAATTAACCGATAACCAGGTAGTTGCTCTGTTCCCAGACCTTGACGGACAACGTGACCCCTTTTTCCTCAACATATTGAAACTCCAGGATGGAAAGCTGGCATTCGGGACCGCAACCCAAGGACTTTACGTTTTTGACGGTGAAAATGTGACACTGCTCATCGATCACGACACGCTCAGAAACAATGTCGTTTTCGGGCTCCAACAGGATGTTAATGGAAACATTTGGGTGGCAACGGGTCAGGGTCTGATTAAGATCGACCTGTCAACGAAAACCAGTTCTTTTTTCAGCAAAACAGAGGGATTCTTTGGGGTGGAAACCAATATGAACGCCGTTTATAAGGGCCACAACAACCACCTCTGGTTCGGAACGATACGCGGTGCTATTGCCTACATTCCCGAGCTTGATGTACCCAATTTGGTTTTGCCAACCCTTGGGATGACAGGGCTTAAGGTGTATTTCAAGGACAAACCGCTTGAATCCAACACGCGCTTTAGTTTCGATGAAAATCACCTCACTTTCCATTATAAAGGGATCAGCCTTACCGAGCCGCATCGTGTTCGTTATTCGTACAAATTGAAGGGGCTTGACCGCAAGTGGTCACCTCCAACCCAAAACACGTTTGCCGCCTACCCCAATCTACCCTATGGACGCGACTATACTTTCCAGGTCAAAGTAGCCAATAACAGCGGGCTCTGGAACCCTGAACCCGCCACGTTCTCTTTCTCTATCGCAAGCCCCTATTGGGCAACTTGGCCTTTTCGGTTCCTTGTCTTAACTGCCCTTATTGGAATTGCCTGGATTGGCTATCGCAAACACATCGCCAATATCTTTATGGAAAACCAGCGTCTGGAAACAGCGGTCCGCGAGCGAACGGCCGACTTGGTGCTCCAGAAACAGCATATTGAGCAGGCCAATCGCGATTTAGTGCAAGCTCGCACGAGTGCAGAAGCTGCCAACCGCGCCAAAGGAGAGTTCCTGGCCAAGATGAGTCATGAAATTCGAACACCAATGAATGGGATCCTCGGGATGACTCAACTTGCACTAGATACGGAGTTAACCCAGGAACAGCGTGAAAATCTTGATTTGGTCTATGGATCGGCCCAATCTCTATTGGAAGTGATCAATGACATACTCGATTTCTCCAAGATTGAAGCCGGAAAGTTGGTCATTGAATCTATTCCCTTCAGGCTTCGCTCGACCATTTCCGATACCATAAAGACCATCCTTAGCAATGCTGAACAAAAACGACTAGAGCTGACATTCTACATACCGCCCTCAATTCCCGATGCGCTAAAGGGCGACCCGGTTCGGCTTCGCCAGATTCTGATTAACCTGCTCGGAAATGCCGCCAAATTCACGCATCAGGGTGAAATCGCTCTTTTTCTAGACATGGAGGAAGAAGAGGATACCCATTTGACCCTGAAGTTTTGCGTCTGCGATACCGGGGTTGGGATCAGTGAAGATCTTAAAGATAAAATTTTCAGGCCCTTTGAACAGGCTGATGGTTCGACCACACGACGTTTTGGCGGAACCGGGCTAGGCCTGAGTATCACATCCCAACTGGTTCAGCTGATGAATGGGCGCATTTGGGTAGAAAGCCCCTCGACCCTGGTTCCCTCATCGCCCCAGAGTCCAGGTAGTTCCTTCCATGTTGTGCTGCCATTCGATATCCAAGAAAATCCTAGACAACTGGTACTCGACATCACCGACCGGGTTCTTGCAGGAAAAAAAGCGCTCATTATTGATGATAACAAGACCAATCGTATGATTTTGGAGCAGAATGTTCGAAACTGGAACATGGAGCCACAATCCTACCCAAGAGCCGTGGAAGCTTTGAAGCATTTGGAAGCAAATCCGAACTGGGATGTCATTCTACTCGATCTGAGAATGCCCGAAATGGATGGCTTTGATTTCGTAAGTCAGCTGCACCATGGACAATATGAACGAAAAGATTACCCGATCATTATGCTGACCTCGGCGGGACAGGAAGGGGATGGCTCAAAATGCCGGGAACTGGGTATAGACGCCTATTTCACCAAACCCGTCGAACCAGACCTCTTAAAAAAGGCGCTAAAAAGTATCTTCAACGACAAACGTCCCCAAGAACCTGAAAGTCGTTTGGTAACCAGATATGTCATTAACGAGTCAAATCGGTCAAAGCGAATCCTGGTTGCCGAAGACAATGAAATCAATCAGGTCCTCATCCAAAAAATCCTGAAACAGGGTGGCTACAAAGTTGATCTCGCAGTTGATGGTGTTCAGGCATTGGAAAAATTCTTTGAAAAGCATTATGATCTCATCCTGATGGACTTGGAGATGCCTGAAATGGATGGACTCCAGGCGACTGAAATCATTCGCAAATCGGATCATCTGAGAGCGAAGAGCATCCCGATTATTGCGATGACAGCCCATGCAATGAAAGGGGTTGAGGAACGTTGCAGAGAAGCAGGAATGAACGACTACCTGACCAAACCATTCCGCAGAAGCGATGTATTGACCCTGATCGTCCAGCATATCCAAGAACCGATGTCCTGATACGTTTTCCAAACATGATGGTGTTTGGATAAGGTGGCTTGAATTGAACCAGCATGAACAGGAAGGTGTCATAAAATACACCTCCAACGCCATTCAAAGACCCATTTCCGGAAGTATCGACTTTAATGAATTTTTCCGGGTTCGTCATGAACTCTTTTCTCTTGGGTTCATCGGCGAAGACGAACATGGCCTTGGTTACGGAAACCTCAGCATCCGTTTATATTCTTCACCGCGCTTCCTAATTACGGCGAGTCAAACCAGCGGACTTGAATGGATTTCGAGCCATGAACTTGCCGAGGTGTTGAGTGTCGATTTGTACCGCAACTGTTTGACTTACGCTGGCTTTGCCAAGGCTTCATCTGAATCAATGACCCATGCGGCCCTCTACCAGGCCGATCCAGGGATTCGGGCCATTGTCCACATTCATTCACGCAAGTTATGGCAAGCCGCGCTCGATGTATACCCAACGACGAAAAAGGATGTCGCCTACGGAACCCCAGAAATGGCCTTTGAGGTCATTCGCCTCCACAGGGTAATTCGGACACAAAGCGGGATAATGGTTCTCGGGGGCCATCAGGATGGCATCATCTCGTTTGGGCCCACCATATCGGACGCCTTTCACCTTATTCGCTCAATGTCATCCTGAACCTTATTTGATAAGACTCTCAATGCGCTTTAACAGTGCCTCAGCTTGGGTGAGTCGAACGTGGAATCCGCCCGCAATGTGGAGTTGGACTCTGCCCGTGATGATCTCTGGCTGACTCTGCCCAGGCAAAAATAATTCGACCACGACCTCACTGTCGATGGAGGGAACTCGAGGTGTTGGGCTGACTTCCAGAAATCCCTGAAGCAGGTGGGATCGGTATTCCTGTTTAAGTGAACGCCTAGTTCCAAAATGCAATTGGAACACTGGGGGCTTGGAGGTTCCCTGATCAAACTGATCCGTCCAGTGAGCCGGCGGGTTCATGAGGTGGATGCCCAAAAGGTTTCGATGTAATTCACGGCGATACCACCGCACCATTCCATTAAATATAGTTTTCTTTTTCTTGAATTTACC
>Ga0209692_10004966_pt1 | contig 11690 bp, 16 predicted proteins | sample tdDd472_FD_187129 | JGI IMG/M metagenome (GOLD analysis project Ga0209692, IMG submission 187129) | Marine sediment microbial communities from the Atlantic coast under amendment with organic carbon and nitrate - tdDd47.2 (SPAdes)... | ecosystem: Environmental > Aquatic > Marine > Coastal >...
AACGCGTCCCGACCATGCAGCCTATCTCGACCATTGGCTTAAGGTGCTCAAGGCCGACAAGAAGGCGATCTTCACTGCTGCTAGTCAGGCCGCCAAGGCGACTGATTATCTGGCGGGGCTGCGGTCTTCTGACGCAACCAAGGCCGCCCCCTAGGGGGCGCTCTGGTGCCCAACTCCGTTCGGGTCGTCGAAGAGAACTTCGGCATCTTCGGCCTCGGCAAGGTATGGCGGCAGCGCCGACGCATGGGCCATGGCGTTGCACGCTGCACGGTCGTTCGCCTAGCCGTGCTGACGAGACGGAAATCCCTGTATCGTTCAAGGCAAACAAGCAAGCGGGGCCTTTGAGATCGGCTTACCGTTGCAAGCTCCTGGTCGGTCAACCTTCATGGCGTCCGTTTTTGTCGATGCGGAAAGCCCCGCGCTTTCCTTGATTTTCAAAGTGTATCTGCAGGTTCAATCACGATGCGGTCAGTGCGCCTAGAAAGTGTATCCAGTTAACGTCTCATTAAGGAATCAGGCTCTGTATTCGGAAGCGGGAGGCGTGTGTTTTTAATTGTTACCAGCTGACGGATCCATCGGTCGGGCAGCTGTTTTGGGGGTACTGTTTCCGATGTATGCTGCAGAGGCACAGTCCAGCTCGAGGGGCTGGGCTGATTTGTTTAAAAGACCAAAATCAGAAGCCATTCTTTCATACTCCATAGAAGCACTTACCAGTGATATTCCGGCCGGAGTTCATAAGGCGTTGTTCATTCATTGGTTAGGGTACCTGCGCCCAGATGCAATCCCGCCGCGGTCGGTCCTCCAAGACCGAGTCTATGTAGACTATTTCGACTATATCGCTCTGATCGATATTCATAATAATGGCGGGCAAGTGGAATTTATGCCACTCGTTGTGGGACAAACAGTCGAGGCAATGCTGCCGGGCTATTGTCCCCACGCCTTAGTGCCAAATGGGCGACTGCAGCTTGAGTATCGCATGCTCAATGGACTGCATGCAGATGTGGTGGCGGATCTGTGGCCATCGGTCGACACGTGCGTCGATCCAAGAACCGGCACTGTGTATTCTCAATCGGCATTTCCTATCGCGTCTGGTGCCGGAAACGTCGTCCAACTTCTTTGCGGGTTCGAATTCGAACGGTGAGGCTGACAACCAGTGTCGTTAAAGACTTTCTCCGCCAATAGAATGGCGTTTCGTCAATGGCACGCGCAGGGACCGCTGGTTACCGCCATGTTGGACCTTTGGGAGCGGGAAGGGGGCTAAACGGCATGAGAACCGCCTTTTTGGCCGTCCTGGCGCTTACTGCCGGATCTGCCGCCAATGCGGCGGATCCGCCATCATGGTATGTTCTTCCCGATGTTACCGCGTTTCACCTTGCTCAACAGGCCGCGACACGATCCACGTTTACCGCCCAGATCGACGCGGCTACGTCCACGACGATAGAAGCCGCCGCCGTTCATACGGTCGAATGGTGGACCGTCAACCGACCCTTTGCGAAAGACCTTATGGACATCCCCACGAACCAGGTTCAAGCCTTCCCGGTCTATTGCGTCCGTGTGACATTGGACACCATGACCGAGCATTGTTACGGGCCATTTCCGGCGAATTAGAGTGCCGCGGTTAGGGCGCTCTTATGGCTTGTCATCTTTGCTGGGGCCAGCCGGTATTGTCGCAAATCCGGTCAGTATGCCCATGACCAAAGCGAAGGCTTTGGTTTGTTCTTCCGGTACGATTTCTTCGAACTTCTCCGCAAGCGCATGTCCCATTTGACTGGACACGCTCTCACTGTTTCCTTCCATCAAATCGCTTGTAGTGCATTGCAGCACCCGTGCCAGGTCGATGATGCGGGCAAGGGGAGGGGATGCTTTGCCGGTTTCCCACCTGGACACTTGTTGCTTCGACACATTCATAGCCGCCGCCAAGTCGTTCTGGCTCATATTCCGCCGTTGTCTTAGTGACGCAACACGTTCACCAAAGTTGTCCGCCGTACGCACTTCCACGGCGTTCCGTATAACGTCCGCGTTGACGCCGAGGATACCGGCCAAAGGCTCCACGCGGAAAGATTCCAATGGCCTCTCTCCGCGTTCAATCGCCCGATACCTTTGCTCCGAAAGATCAACAGTCCGCGCGATCATCGGAACGGACCGCCCCGCTTTCCGTCTTAACTGAGCAAGCTCACCGGCCTTCGCCATCCGCTTTTTCCCCGTTTTTTCCTACCGGGCTACGGATACGCGAATCCTAACATTTCGCCAAGTAAAGACGATTTCCAACATCGGAAATGTGCTTGAAAGGCACCCAAAAGAGAGGGGGAGCCTCACCACTGGCCCCCCCTGTCTTGAAAAGACGTTCCTGCAACCGTTCCGCCGTCCCGATCCGAATTAGGTACGCGGTTGCAGGCCCCGCCCTGCAACCCTGCCGGGTGGCGAACCGGAGGGGTAGCAAGTGCAAGGACGAGGACGCGGAGGGGACCCGCCTGCACAAGCGCGAAGCGCGCGGAAGGTGGGGAGGGTTCCCCGGCATCGAGGCGCAGCCGGTCCTTGCGCGCGCGAGGGGGGAACTCCCCTTAGCTAAACATCGACAAAAATCATCGATCTTGATCGATCCATTTCAAAACGGGCGAAGATGACCGCTCGGACGGTATTTCAATCCGACTGTAACGAAAAAACCGCCCCGCCCGTACCGACTGTAACGACTTTTCGGGGGGTTCCGGGGCTACTGCAACGGCCATGGCATACCATTCTACCGAACAGTAATAAAAAACCTCTCGAAAAGCGTACCAGCGAACGAAAAGACGCCAAACAAACGCTAAAAACGTTTACAATAAACAACAACCTACCTACAAACAGATATGCAGGATACGCGTTTTGTTAAACAAATCGCTCCTGCTCTCCGAGGGACCAGCCGAACGGCTGGGGCGCTGCGCGGCTGAGGGAACCAATGACCGACGAACGACCAACCAAGACCTGGACCGAAGCCCCGAAACCGTTCTGCGGCTTCCGGCACAAGCACCGGCATGTTTGGGAGTATCTAGAGAGCTTGGAAGGGCGGAAGAAATCGGCCCTCATCAACGACGCGCTGCACTACTATGTCACCGTCGTCATTGAGCGTGAGAATGAGCCGCCGCCACAACTAAAAGCGATCCGTCGTGACCTCCAAGGGGTCGCGACAAACATCAATCAGATAGCTCGCAAGTTGAATAGGACGGACGATCTAGAACGAAGCGACCCGTTCGACCTGCTGCGGGACATGGCTAATGTGATCCAGGATGATCTTGTTCCCCGGATCATCAACGCCACGGACTATTGGACGCGGTAATGGCGCTCTGGGAAGAAGCCCTTCGCGTCCGTGGGAGCGGTCCGACAAAGGCACCGCCGCCGCCGCCGCGTGCGCCGGCATCCGTGAAAGGGCAGCGATCGACACAGGTAGTCGTGAAGATCGCTACCTTTCAGAAGACCATGCGCGGAGCTCGAAACACTCTGTCCTACATCGCATCGCATGGCGGCTCCGAAGACGATAACCGCGTCTACGACGACGCCGGCAGGGAGCTCACGGGCGGGGAGGGGGCGGCCTATCTCGCCAGTTGGAACATCGTTCCGGACGAGAAGAACTTCTCGAAAGCGGGGAGGGAGGCGACCGCGGAAGAGCGAAAGGCAATGCCGGACGCCAAGAAGTATTACGAGCGGCAGACGGTGCATTTCATCGTCAGCTTCCCGACTTCTCACAGCCTGATTTCGGATGAGAAAATCCACGACCTCGCCGCCGAGACGTTGAAGCCGTTCCGTGAAGCTGGGCACCGATATCAGTATGCTATCCATCGGCACCAAGCGAACCCTCACATCCATGTGCTGATGGAGTATGAGGGAATGGAAGACAAACTGCGCTTCACCCCGAAATCGCTAAACGCCTTCCGGGATCATTCCGCCGCCGTCCTTCGTTCTCACGGCATCGAGGCGACCAACCGAATCCGGGCGACGGATAAGACCGTTCTTGAAAAGGTGAAGGCCGGGGAGGAACGGGCAAAGTCCCCGACGAAGCCCCCACGGCCGAGCGCTTCGTCATTGGAGAGCCAGGCGCCGACGTTCTATTCCCGTCATGGCGCGGGATTGGAGGCACGCAGGGCAGGGGAGGCGGATAGGATCAGCGCCTATCGTGCCGCTGCGTTGCCGGAGCTGCATGCAGCGTCCGAGCGTGGGTTAAAGGAGTGGGCCGAAGGCCGTTACAAAGACCCGAGTGAAGCGGCAACCTTGTTCAAGGAGCTTGCGGCCGAGAATTCCCGGCTGGCGTTCTGGCACGCCAGAAACCGCCCCGAAACCTTTGGACAGCTCAAAGAGGACGACAACCAGGCGCAATTGTCTGGGAAGTCGGTGCGGATCGGCAAGGAGTGGAAGACGAAGGCAACGGACGCGATCAACCAGGCCGAAGCAACAACGCCGGAGCAGATCAAGGAAGGCCGAAAGGCAACAGCGGACAGGAACAAGGCGATTTTGGCCGAGCAACGGGCAGAGAAGAACCGTCAGGCCGATCTAGCGTTTCTTGCGCGCTTCCATCCCGACGAAACGAAAGTGGACGATCCGGCCGCAAAGACGGCCACCACCAAGAAACCCAGGCTTTGGCAAATTCAGGAAGGTTTGGGCCGCTTGTTCACCCGCAAACCGACGCCAGAGGCACCGGAACCGACAATCACGCACCCCACGACGCAACCGAGCCAGCCGGCGACGAAACCCGCTGCGGATCTTCCCGACGACCGGGCTAACACCGGAGCGGAAAACAAACCGCCCGTCACCGTCGAGGAAACAATGCGTCGGATCAAACCTCAGCCCAAGAAGGGCAGGGACGACGACAGAAACCCCAGTTCAACGAGAGGACGAACACGATGAATATCCGAACAACAGCCCTGGCCGCTTTACTCGCCCTGGCCGCTCCGACTGCCGCCCAGGCGGATTTCTGGTCGGACTTCTTTGGAGACGCCGACGAGGTGAAACGCCTTTATTTTGGTGTTCATGCGTCCGGCGATTTAACCCGCGAAAACGTAAGTGCTATGACCGGCGAACGACTAGGTGACCCAATAAAAATGGCCACCTTCGATCAGGATTTTGAATGCGACCTTCGCGTGGTGGAATCCTGCACTCTAAAGGCAAAGTGGTCCCAGTTGTTCAAGATCGTTCGCCGGATCGATCCGAACGACGACGAAGTGTTGCTCTACGATATCTATTATCGCACTCACTCAACAATCGGCGACCCAAAGCCGATCCACACGTACCGTTGGGAAGAGCTGCAAGAGCCAGTTCACCTTCCTTTGGACGATCACCAAGCCAATCGCGCGCAGGGTCTAACAATTCGCTTTTATGAGGCTGGGCAATGACTATCGCGTCGGCAATAGGCGAGGTTGAAAGCGTCTTACAAACCTCTGCGGTGACCTTTTGGACAACAACATCCAGTGTCGTTGGCCAGGTCATTGCGGGGGTTCTTGTCCTGTTCCTTTCTTACAAGGCGATCCGAATAATGATGGGAGACACCGGCATTAACTACGCCGGACTCACAGCCGAAATAGGCTGGATAGGCTTCGTGGCCGCACTTCTCAACTTCCCTCAGGTATGGTTTGGCATTGTCACTTTCTTCCTTTCAATCGGGCCAAAACTGGCTTCGGCCGTCATTCAAGGTGTCGGCGGCAACATTGCGCCCGAAGGCGAGGGCCTTGCCGCTTACGTCTCCTTAATCATCGATACGTTCACGGGTTCCTTGCTCAGTCCTCTACGTGCTGTTTTGTCGGATATCAGCCTGTTCTCTGACCTTTTGTTAGTCCTCGGAATCCTAATCCTGTGCGTCGTTTATGTTGTCTATATCTATTTTCTTATAAAAGGCGTGCTCGTGGCGTACTTTTGGATTTATGGAATGGCGCTTCTCGGCGCTATCGTGATTGGCTTTGCCGCTTTCAATGAAACCCGTTCGATCTTCTGGGATGCTCTACGGATCATGCTCACCAACACCGTTCAGCTTCTTGTCGGGTCAGTTGGTTTGGCGGTTACTCTCGCAATGGCCAGCAAGCTCTTTGAGCAACTTCGGGGCGATGACCTTCGCGGGCTAACCGAAGTTTTTTCTAGCTCCTATCTTGTCACGCTCTTTGTCGGAATAATGTCGATCATGCTTTTCAATGTCGTCGTGGCCATCCCTGGCTATCTGTTCAAGACCTTTGTGGACGGACGGCAGAACGGGCCTTTGGGCGATGCTATCAGCTTGGCCAAGCAGGCGACCGGCATAGGCGGGCGGTAGTGTTTACTCAGATCATCAACGAGTTCATCACGCGGCTGGTTGAGGAATTCACGCAATGGCTGAATTCCAAACTCGGCCGCGCGATGAAGGCCCCGCCGCCGTTGTCGGCTTCCGAACGATCAGCAACACCGCATGGTCATACGCCGGTTACTCCCAATCTGTCACCGGCACCGCAACGGGATCGTGGCGACGGATACGAGCGCTAGACAATGATAGTTGAGAACTGGGCTTTCCCAACCGTCGTGGTCGAGTGCAAATGATGCGAACGCCGGAAAGAAGTAGCCGTCCGGTGAGCCCGCTTTACCGCCAACATGTTGGGTCGGTTACGCTCAGGTCTGAGCGCAACGCCATGGCAGGAGTATCGTCGATACGGGTGATCTTGGTAAGCGCCAGGCCTCCCCGCCATAAGAGTGCTTAAGTGTTCCCGGTCGGGACTAGGGAGGTGTTTATTAAAGATCATCACGAAGGGTACATTGGCTCGGACGAATACGAGCGAAACCAAAAACAGTTGGCACTCAACAACTACGGTCGCGCCGGTGGTGTAAAAACGGGCCGAGGAGGCCGGGCGCTGCTCTCAGGCATCATGACGTACGGCCGGTGCGGGCGGCGACTGTCGGTTACCTATACCGGAAATCCGCGAAGCAGACCCGTCTATCGCTGCGACAAGCCCAACCTGATGATGGGTTTGCCCCGGTGCATGACCTTCGGTGGTCCCCGGGTGGACGCGGCTGTTGCGCATGAACTGTTGCGCGCGGTAGAACCTTTGGCGATCGAGGCCGTGTTCGAGGCTGAGCGGATGCACCGGGAACGACAAGATGATCAACGCCAGATCCTGGATCTGGAACTTCAGCAGGCCCGTTACGAGGCCAATATCGCCGAGCGCCGCTACGCAGCCTGTGATCCCGACAATCGTCTGATCGCCGCCCAGTTGGAGAAGAACTGGGAAATCGCGTTACGCCGTGTGCGAGATCTGGACGCACGCCAGCCGACCAAAAGCTCATCGACCATCGAGGTTGATCCAAGCGCTTTTGCCAACTTGGCGGAAAACCTCTCCGCAGCCTGGAACGCTCCCGACGTGACGATGCGTGCCCGTCAGCAGCTGCTACGCACATTGATCGCCGACATCATCGTAGATGTCGATGATACGGTCCGCGACGTCGTCCTCACGATCCACTGGCAGGGTGGCCAGCACTCAGAACTGCGGGTTCGCAAACCCCGGGCCGGGGAGCATGGTTGCGCGATAGCTGACGATGCGTTGGCAGTGATGCGCAGCATGGCCGGTCGTTGGTCTGACGAGCATATCGCCGCGTTGCTCAATCGGATGGGAATGCCCACCGGGCAAGGCAAGACCTGGACGGCGCACCGCGTTGCATCCGTTCGGCGCGTTCGCGGTATCCATGCCTATCGATCCGCTAAAAAAGAGGGTGACTGGCTCACCATGACCGAGGCAGCAAAGACCTTAGGCGTCACAAACCACGCGGTACGGCGCCTCATCAAAACCGGCATCCTTCCGACTGTGCAGGTCGTAACTGGTGCGCCCTATCAAATCCGCGCCGAAGATCTGGCGTCGGAGGCGGTCAGAACTGCCATAGCCCGAAAAGGGCGCCCGTGTCGCAGCGTTGACGCGTATACACTTCCAATGTTTACAGGCACTTGAAGAAGGGGTGCATAATGAAACATACGTCGCGATGCCGCGCATGGCCCGCTCGGCCGTGTTGTTGTCGAGTTCCAGAATGCCATGATCGAGATACGACCTGAGCCGCTTCAATCTCGCGATGGCATAGCGGATCGCCCCAGCGAGAGGTGTCTTGCCGGATATTCGGGTGAGTTGCTGGGCAAGCCATCAAGGATCGGCCTAGCTCTTGCCTGTCTCACGCGCGCCCGCTCGTCGGGCGGCTTGCCGCGCACCTCCTTCTCGATGGCATAGAGCTCAGCGATCCGTTTGATTGCCTCTTCGGCAATGGCCGAGCCCTGCGACTGCTGCACATCGACGAACTTGCGCCGGATATGCGCCATGCAGGCGACTTCCTTCACCCGGCCCGAGCGATAGAGCTCCTCAAAGCCCGCATAGCCATCAGCATGTATCCAGCCCTTGAAGGACGCCAGATGTTCAGCCGGGCGTTCCGCCCTACGGTCGGTGGAGAAGCGATACCAAGCGGCCGGCGGTGCTTCACCCGACCAAGGCCGTTCATCCCTGGCATAGGCCCAGAGCCGCGCTGTCTTTGTCTTACCCGTCCCCGGCGCCTGCAGCTTGACCGGCGTATCATCGGCGAAGATTGCCTCGCCCTCCAATACGTGCAGGCCGATGGCATCGGCCAGAGGTTCCAGGAGAGCCGAGGATCTACCCACCCAATCGGCCAGGGTGGAGCGATCCAGATCGATCCCCTCGCGGGTAAATATCCCGGACTGCCGGTACAGGGGCAGATGGTCCGCGTATTTGTTGACCAGGACATGCGCCAGAAGACCGGGGCCAGGACGCCCGCGCTCTATCGGTCTGGACGGCAAGGCCGCCTGATGGAAGGCCTCGCAGCAGGTGCAGGTCATGCGGGGCCGAACAATGCGGTTCACCACGAAGCGGCCGGGAACGTATTCCAGTTCCTCTGTCACGTCCTCGCCTAGCTGCTTCAATGCCCCTCCGCAGGAGGTGCAGGCCTCGCCGACAGAGAGAATGCTCTCCTGTCGCAGCAGATGATCCGGCAGGGGCCGCCGCTTCGGTTGCTTCTTCTCGTCGGTGCATTCCGGCAAAGGGTCCTGTCGCGCCGCCGCACTGTCCGCGCCTCGAGCGATCTCCTCTTCTTCCAGCGTCAGTTCGAGCTGGTCGATGCTCTCCGAGCGCGATCCGAACTGATGCCGGCGCATGCCGGCAAGTTGGTGCTTGAGCTTCTCGATCAGGATATCGCGGGACTTCAGTTCCGATGCCAGCGAGGCCACCATGGCCTTCAGGGCGGCGGGATCTTCGGGGAGATTTTTGGCGTCGTCGAGCATGGCGACAGTCTACCCAGCGTCGGCAGGCAACGGAATCCCTTAACGCATCGAAGCATGGCCATAGGACACTGTTCTTACCCTGCGGCCAGCGGACGCCAGGTCCGTTGCGGCATCCGCCAATCGATCCCCTCCAGTAGCATCGAAAGCTGTGCGGGCGTCACCGAGATAGTCCCTGTCTTCGGAGACGGCCAGACGAAGCGGCCACGTTCCAATCGCTTCGAGAACAGGCAGGCTCCCTGTCCGTCCCACCAGATGATTTTGATCAAATCGCCTTGGCGGCCTCGGAATACCAACAGATGGCCCGAGAATGGGTCCCGCGACAGCACGCGTTCCGCTTGCGCCGCCAGCGAGGCGAAGCCCTTGCGCATATCCGTCACGCCTGCGGCGAGCCAAACCTTCGTGTTGGATGGGACAGGGATCAAGAGATGATCCCCTTGAGCAGGCGCGCCAGCAGATCCGGATCGAACCCACCCTCGGCACATAGTCGATGCCCACCGGAAAGCTCGATTGTGATCCGGCCGGTAGGGGGCTGGCCGGGTGCGGAGTGATCCGGCACAGGCAGTCCTGTCGGATCCACAACATCTGACGAACCTACCTCGACCGGTAGGAAAATCGTCTCGGCCTCGCCTTCGACGACATCCGGTGCGAAGCGCGGGACCTTCAGCCACTTAAAGATCAGGTTCGCGTTCACCGCATAGCGCCGACCCACCTGGGCGACCGAAACGCCAGGAACGCCCGTCTGTCGGCAAATCTCCCGCTTCTCATCGTCCGACCAAAGCCGCCTCTTCCGCCTGCCCATGGAGTGCCTCATAGTGTCCACTATCGATGGTGGACACTTAGACCACTTCAAGCGCCAACGTTAGAGCGGGGAGGCCGGACGCTTACGTCATTTCCCCAGATAACCGCAATCCAAACGATTGGTGGGCCCTTTCCCTCCTCATCCCGCCAACATTCAATCAGTTTTTCAGTTTTCCGCCATGCTCCGGTCCGATTGAAGGAGGACTGTTGCGGTGTAATGTTCGTCATCACATTTGAGGCAGATATGGCGGTTTCGTGGTTATCTAGATGATTGGCTGGCACCAAATGGCCCAAAGATTTTGACGACGGACACTTCAGGTGGCAAAGCAATTTCTCCATTCGAACCGGTCTTTGCTGGAAATCTTGTTGGAGCAGATCCAGGAAACTGGTCGCGTGTCTGGGCGTGAACTTGCTAGTGCGGCGGCTTTCATCTGTTCAGGATCTTAGGGAGAGATCCGGCGGGCGGAAACTATGACAACGACCGAGTGCAAGTAGGGTAGCACAGCAGTACCCATTGAAAAAACAGAGTCGAATACCAGTTGAAGGACACTTGGGTAGAATTTGGCTTTCTTGAGGACTATAGATTCTGGCAGTCCTCAACCATTCTGAGGGGCGTGGGATGTATCGGGCCGTGTGTTCTCTCCATTGATCTCGATCAACGAATATTTTTTCGAGACGCTGTAGGCTTTGAAATTGTGGCAAGGTTTCTTGCCTGCCCCTGTTTAGGAAGAAGCGGACGTGCGACGCGTGATTACATACTGCGGGTTGTTCCTTGCTGCGCTCATTGTTTTTGGCGGCATGAACGCGTCTGCGGCTCAACACATTGCCTTTGGTGACATCAGCGGCGTAGAGCACCACTATCATGGTGCCCCTGAATCAACGAATATGGATCATTCTGGCAACGTTTTGCATGGTCATAATTGTGGCCCAAATCTTTCGTGTTCTGTCTACCTTTTATCCGTTTCCGATCTGATGCTGCCAACACCGTCTCAAGGGTCGGTGGTGACTGCTCCCTCTTTACCGCCCGCTGAGGCGTTCTTGGCGGGTCCATACCGCCCCCCAACGCACACGATATATCGGTACTAAGCACGCTTGGTGTGGACGATCACTTAGCCATTTTGGCTTGAGACTGTCGCATCGGCTTTTCTAGTACGGCTGAGCGTTACAAAAAATCCTGAACTTTTGGGTAATCCCTCGTCTTCAGCGACGTCTACCGTCTGCAAGCCCAATCGGTTGAAGGCATGCACGGCGGTAAACGAAGTGACGCCGGAAATCTTCGCGAAGTGATGAGCTGCAAATCGTGTGTTTGACGCGTTGGCAGCACACAAGAAACGAGATGATGGCGGTTTGGAGACCTCGGCGAGATGCGCATCAGCCGAATATAGGCAATTAAAAAATCGAGGATTAAAATGAACAAAATTCGCACGACCTACACAGCCATCGCTTTGTTCTTGGCCTTGGCTATGCCCGCAGCGGCGCAAGACAATCATGATCATGGAAACGCTCCAGGCACCCCAACCGGCTCTGCCGAAGGCGGGTCGGCCCCCGAAATGATGGGCGACCAGGGGCAGATGATGCAGAACATGATGCGCATGATGATGCAAATGCACCAGAAAATGATGGGGCAAGGCGGCATGCA
>Ga0209692_10004971_pt1 | contig 11684 bp, 13 predicted proteins | sample tdDd472_FD_187129 | JGI IMG/M metagenome (GOLD analysis project Ga0209692, IMG submission 187129) | Marine sediment microbial communities from the Atlantic coast under amendment with organic carbon and nitrate - tdDd47.2 (SPAdes)... | ecosystem: Environmental > Aquatic > Marine > Coastal >...
GGGGTGGGCGGCAAGTTTAAAGGCAGTAACGTAAAAAGCTTCGCTCAAACCATGGGACAGGGGTTGCCCCGCCAATACCGCGCCAAGGGTGAACATTGCCACCGGCCCTGCGGCGGTACCCAATAAACCGGTAAAACCCGCGATGGGACCGGGCAATCCCCACCCCAGAAAAGCGAACACCAACCCTGCGACAATGGTGACCACCAAAGGGTTCATCAAAATTGATTTCGTCAATGCGGCCTTAAGGTTGCGCCGTTGAGCATCCGGGCTTGTCATGTCGATGATGGTGGTGGCGAGGGGAATGACGACGGTGATGTCGAGCAGCAAAATCAACGCCACCGGCACGGCCGACCATTCGCCGATGGCCGCGCTCAACAACGGAATGCCCATGTAACCGGTGTTGGCATAACTGCTGCCGAGCGCCATCACCGATGCACGTGCGGGGTTTGTGTTGAACAGCGCCCGTGCACCGAACCAAGAGACGGTGAAAACCGAAAGGCTGGCGAACAGATAAGCCAGCATAAATACACTGTCGCCCAGCAAGCGTTCGACTGGCGCTGTGGCGGTTTTTTCGAACAAAAGGGCGGGCAGGGCAAAAAAGAACACGAACTTGTTCAAGCCCGAAACCACGTTGCGTTCCAAAATATTGAAACGCACAGCCGCGTAGCCGGTCAGCACCAGGGCGAAAAAAGGCAAAACAATAAAGAAAGATAAACTCATGGAGGGCGATCAGCGCGCCGAAATCATGTAATCCGGCATCAGTCGGCCCATGGACAACAAAAGTTGATAAATGGCGACGCGTTCATCGTAGGTCGAAGTGGTGTAATTGATCTGGGCGTTGTTCACTTCGTTTTCCGCGTCCAACACGTTGATCACCGTTTCTTTACCGGCATCACGCAGCTTTTTGCGGCTGTCGAACACTTCGGCGGCGATGTTGACGGCGTTGCCCAAAAGTTCCTTGCGTTCACGCGATGTGACCAAGGACTGCCACGACAGACGCGTTTGTTCGATCACCTTGGTGGTGGTGAAGTCGTAATTGTCCATGCTTGCGTGGTAATCGAAGTTGCTGACTTCTTGTTGTGCCAAGGTTGACCCGCCGGAGAACAAATCCCAGTTGGCGGTCAGCCTGACGCTATAATCACGGGTGATGCCGTTTTCTGTGCCTAGATCTTTTTCGTACTTGGCGTCGCCTTCGATACTGATAACCGGATACAAGCCGCTGCTGACGTTCCGGCGTTGTTCGCGCGCCATTTCGACTGAGGTTGCACCACCGATCAATGCGGGGTTTTCCATCAAAGCGATCTCAATCGCCCGGTCCAGACTGCTGGGAATCACCTCAGCCGGTGGGGTCGGGTCGATCATGGTGGCCAAATGTGGTGCATGTCCGAACACTTGTTCATAGGTGCTGATGGCGTTTTGCAGTGCGCCTTCGAAACCCACACGGCGTTCTTTGGCGATTTGCAGGCGTGACTTGGCTTGCAAAACGTCGACCGTAACGCCGGAACCGCGTCGCACGCGTTCGTCTTCCAAATTCAATTGGCGTTGAATGGTGCGTTCGTTTTCGCGCGCCATTTCCACCAGCCGACGTTGGCGCAAGACGTTGGTGTAGGCTTGAACGCCTTCGAACAAGGTGCTTTGACGTGTGCCTTCCAAGGACAGTTGAGCAACCTCGCGGTTCAATTCAGCCACACGTATTTGAGATGAGGTGCTGAAGCCATCGAACAGGTTTTGAATGATGTTGATGTTGGCGGTGCTCATTGGTTTTTTTTCAGGATCCCCCTCACCGGCTGCACGCGTGGTGGGGGTGTCGAGGACCTCTGGGCCGATTTCACCTGAGAGGCTTACCGTCGGATAATAAAGCGCATTGGCTTCCGTAACCGAAGCACGGCGTGATTCCAACGTTTTTTCTGATTCGAGAATTTTGGGGTGACTGTCGAGAAGGTATTTCAGTTCGCGTTCGATCGGTTGTGCATGGGCTGTCGTGATTTCAAACGGCCCCATGCCAAACGCGCCCGCACCGATACCGGCACAAACGGTCAAAACAGGAATCAATCGCACTGTGACGGTCACGTGATGCCTTTCACAAGGTGTTTGGATCAGGCCTGGATAGAGTCTGATTCATTGGTTTATCTCTCTATCACACTTCGGACTTTGCGACAAACCATCCCCTGTAGAAGATGATGCCGAAGGTGACAAAAATATGGATGCAGAAGATGACTGTGCAAAATGGTACCGAATCTGCTTAAATAACCACAATATAAGCACAATCACACACAATTATGTGATGAATTGAGATAGGTGATGATGACACTGAGTGGGCCGGTGCTGGATTGGGTGCGTGGAGTGATGCTGGGTTTGGCGTTGATTTCGCCGCTGGTGTTGGGGGCTTGCGCGGGCAACACCGCGAAGGCAAGCAAGCAAAAAGGTGCGGCGACTGCGCAAGACAGCACAACGCACCCAGACCTTATGCGGTATGCGCAATCGGGTGATGTTGGGGCGCAGTATGATTTGGGCCTCACCCTTGCTTTGTCTAACCCGAAGGCCGCCGCCGGGTGGCTTGAACAGGCGGCCCTGCAGGGCTATGGCGCGGCGGCTTATGAATTGGGCAAAATACAAACCGAACCCAAGCGTGCCATCGAATGGTATTCCATGGCATCGGCCATGGGACATGTGGGGGCGCAACATGAATTGGGTGATGCCTATTTCAATGGTCTTGGCACCGCACGTGAACCGGGTTGGGGGTTGATGTGGTTCGAACGTGCGGCCCGTGCCGGATATGCCGATGCGCAATACGCCATGGGCATGGTGATGGCGAACGATGAGGTCGGGCCCGTGCAGCCAGACAAGGCGTTGGTGTGGTTGTTGATCGCCCAAGCCAATGCACACGGCGCGGCACAATCCCAAATAGATCAATTGAAAGCCGATCTGTCGCCTGAGGCCATTGCATTTGCGCAACAACGTGCGCACACATGGACCAACGAACCCGTGTCCGATGCGGCAGGGGATCGCGCCACCTTGCGGTTCACCCAATATGCCTTAGGCCGTTTGGGGTATGCTCCGGGGCCTGCCGATGGCATCGCAGGTGCGATGACGGAAAATGCCATTGCCGCGTTTCGCGCCAAGGAAAACCTAGGTGGTGGTGGCTTGGACGGTCGTGTATTGGACCGGATGCGTGAACGGTTGGCGGCTTTGCGCCGTTAAACTCAGAAATTTACCGTCAAACATGACAAAACACCCGGTCGTTCTGGCCGGGTGCTTTGCGGTGCCTTTGGGAACAAGGTGGAATAAAACAGAGTGTGCGCTTAAGCATTTTCTTCGTGGATGGTCTCCAGTGTGCGGCGCAAAATTTGACGTTCTTCATCATTGAGCTTTGGCGTGCTGAGCAATTTGCGCAGCTCATCCAGATCGCCTTCACCAAATACAAAGTCGTGTGTTGTGGCGGTTTCAGATGCAGTGGTGGGAACATCATCGGCATGGGCGGCAGGGCTGGTGCTCAGCAATATCGCAAGCACCAGTGCGTTGAGAACTGTGATCAGGCTTTTCTGTGTGTCAAAAACACCCATGATCCGAAAAAACTCCTTTTCGGCCTCAGGAATATAGGGGTGTAATTCCTAGGTTCGATTCTACCGAATAATCTGAATTTATCGTTTTGAGAAACTGTCAGGTATGATGACCGTCACACCCGTATGTTTTTCTTCGGTTTTGTTCTTGCCGGGTGCGATTTTGAGGGTTTGCGGCAGATTGTGACTGCGTTAATTTATGCCATGGCGTAAATCGGTTGATGGATTGGCTTTGATGAGCATTTGGGGAAAAGTGATTGGCGGTGTTGCGGGATTTGCCGTGGGCGGTCCGCTGGGTGCATTGCTGGGTGCCGTGGCGGGGCATGCCGTTGATAAAGCGCACGGCGGTGGCGCAGGCCTTAAGCGTGTTTCCCGTGAAGAACAGCGCCAAGTGGCGTTTACCTTGGCGGTGATTGCTTTGGGGGCAAAAATGGCCAAGGCCGACGGGCACGTGACCCGTGATGAAGTGGATGCATTTAAGCAACTGTTTCATATTCCGCCATCCGAAGTGAACAATGTGGCGAAAATTTTCGACCGTGCCAAAGGGTCCACCGCCGGTTTTGAACTATACGCCCAGCAAGTTGCAGGGCTGTTTCCCCACGAACCCGCCGTTTTGGAAGAACTTCTTGGTGGTTTGTTTCACATCGCCAAGGCTGATGGCGTGGTGCATCCCGCTGAATTGGAATACCTGAAAAAGGTTTCAGACATTTTTGGTTTTGATCAGCACACGTTTGAGCGTGTCACGGCTTCTCACATGCCGCCGGAACAGGCTGATTCGTATGAAGTTTTGGGCTTAACGTCTGATGTCACGGATGCGGAAGTGAAATCGGCGTATCGTAAGCTTATTCATGAAAGCCACCCCGATAAACTGATGGCTCAGGGGTTGCCTCAGGAATTTATCGATCTTGCCAATGAGAAAATGGCTGCAATCAATGCGGCCTACGACAAGATAAAGAAAGAACGTGGATTAAAGTAACGTAAGGCACGCAAAACGATGGCGGCTTCCGTAGATATACAAACCACACCGGTGGTTTCATTGAATTTTGATGATCGTGCACCAGATATGCCGATTGATATGTTGGTGCTGCATTATACGGGCATGGAAACGTGTGAAGCCGCGTTGGCGCGATTGTGCGACAAAGAGGCTGCCGTCAGTGCCCACTACCTGATTGATGAAGACGGTACGGTCCACCGTTTGGTGGATGAAGACAAACGCGCTTGGCATGCCGGAATTGCTTGGTGGCGCGGGGCGATGGATATAAATGGGCGTTCTATTGGCATTGAATTGGTCAATCCTGGTCATGAATTCGGATATCGTGATTTTCCCGACGCGCAAATGACGGCGTTGGAAGGGTTGACCAGCGCCATTCTCAAACGTCACCGCATTCCGGCGCGAAATGTGGTTGGGCATGCCGATGTTGCACCGCAGCGTAAGCAAGACCCTGGTGAATTGTTCGATTGGAAACGTCTGGCTGATTTCGGCGTGGGGCTTTGGGTCGACGATGCACAGCCCATCGACATGTCGATTGGTGAAGTGATGGTGATGTTGATGGCCTATGGTTACGATGTCAGCAATCTAGCTTCAGCCTTGGCCGCGTTTCAGCGCCACTTTCGACCCGCCCTGGTCAACGGTCAACCCGATGCCCAAACGGCAGGCATTCTCAAAACCTTGCTGAGTAACGCTTAAACGCTTACATTCGCACCGGACCAGATGGCTGGATGACCGCGCCCGTTTTTTGAACGGGGGAGGAAAGTCCGGGCTCCACACAAGCACGGTGCCGGTTAATGGCCGGCGGGGGCGACCCTAGGGAAAGTGCCACAGAAAGCAAACCGCCCGGGCATGCCCGGGTAAGGGTGAAAGGGTGCGGTAAGAGCGCACCGCGTCCCTGGCAACAGGGACGGCACGGTAAACCCCACCGGGTGCAAGATCGAGAAGAACGGCCAGGAGCTTCGGGCTCCACGCGGGCTTGTGCGCCGCCGTTCGGGTGTATCGCGTGAGGCGTCTGGCGACAGGCGTCCCAGATGAATGGTCATCCATCCTTCCTTGAAAGGGGAAGGGGGACAGAACCCGGCTTACAGGCCATCTGGTCCTATTCTTCTATTTGCCCCGTGTGCTTCCCCGTGTACGCTATGTCCATGGGAACGGAGGTTGAAATCCAAATTGAAGGATTGTCGAAGGCGTTCGGCAATCATCAGGTTTTGCGCGGGATCGATCTTAAAATCCGTCGCGGTGAGTTGGTGGCGGTTGTTGGTGGATCGGGCTGTGGCAAAACGGTGCTGCTCAACCATATCCTGGGTCAGTTGGAACCGGATGCGGGCGTTGTCCGCGTTGCCGACCATGATCGCGCCGATGACCAAGGGACCGCGCCGCTGGTGAACGTGGCGCAGTTGAGCCCGGCTCAGTTGGATGCCCTGCACACCCATTGGGGCGTGGTGTTTCAGATGAACGCACTGTTTTCCGGGTCGGTGTTTGACAACATTCGTTTGTGGTTGCATGAGGTCAAACATCTTGAAGACGAAGACATTGTGCCCATAGCCCGGCGTGTGTTGGGTGCGGTGTCGTTGGACGACCGTGACGCATTCTTGGAAACGGATGTGAACAGCCTGTCGGGGGGAATGGCCAAGCGTTTGGCGGTGGCGCGTGCCTTGTCCATGAACCCTGATGCAATTTTTTATGATGAACCGACCACCGGGTTGGACCCCACCAGTGCATCGCAAATCCAAGATTTGATCCTCGCCACCCATGAACAAAATGGGCAACTGGAACGCACCACCCTTATCATCACCCATGACAAAGATTTGCTTGGTCGTTTGGAGCCGCGCACGGTGATGCTTCACGAAGGCCAGGTGTTTTTCGATGGGCCGTTTCATGATTTTGCCGCATCCGCGTCACCGATCATCCGGCCTTATTTTGACCAAATGCCGGTGCTGCACCAAGGGCATCCAAAAACCGCGTAATTGTGATTGCAGAAATCTTGTTGTATGCCCACATTTTTGGGGCACTCGAAATTTATAAACATCCGATCGGCTCCATATGGCTTACACTGAACCTATTGTCTTGAAAGAGTGCATTCCTCTGACGGATGTCAGCGCTTTAAGTGATGAGCAATTGCAAGATGCCGCCCAGATGTGGATGGCGTGGCGTGATGAGCAAGACGGGGTGCCCCGGTGGGACATGAACTTTGCTTTGCAAAATGCCAATCTGGTCAGCCGCAGTATTCTTTATGATTTAAACGCTGAGGACGTGTTCGTCACGTTGGTGGGGGATCAGTGCCGGGAATTTATTGGCCTTGATAAAACCAAGGGCGCGTTGAGCGATTTGATCCCCAAAATTAACGCCGATGATGTTCGTAAAAGGCTGAATGTGTGCATAGAACAGCATGCGCCGAATTCCTGCCTTAAATCCATGTCTTGGAATCATGGCAAAGATTTTGTGAAATACGAAGCGTTGTTCCTACCGTTTTTGGGTAATGGGGATGCGTGCGCGTGGGTGTTGTGCCCCATGGCATTTTATATTGGTGAAGAGGGAGAAGAATTTGCGTAAGACAGGGAGTTGTTTGTGTGGCCATATCGGCTTTGTGACGGACGGTATGCCCAACGATGTTTCCAATTGTCACTGTCGCACGTGTCAAAAAGCATCCGGTGCGCCTTATGTGACATGGGTGGATTTTCCCGCCACGGCTGTTCGTTGGACGGCAGAACCCACGTGGCGCGCATCGAGTACATTTGGCGAAAGGGCTTTTTGTCCTGAGTGCGGTACGCCTGTGGCTTTTCGTTACAACACAGGGCACGATATCGACCTGCCCAGTGTGTTGTTTGAAGACACGGAAACCTTTGCCCCTCAAGACGAAATCTGGATTGACAGTCGTCAGCCGTGGGTGAAATTGGATGAACGCCTGGCGCATTTTCCCAAAGGGCATGGCAATGAAACAGACACGTAATCTAATTTTCCGACAGAAATAGATTTGTTTTATTTGCTGTGTTCTTTAGACCGCAATGTTCACAGATATAACGGATGGAAGTGTGCCTGTGGATATGGCGTTCAATGAGACTTGCGTGTCGCGCAAAGCCTTTTCCGCGTCTTCAACATTTCGATCGGAAGACGTGCCGTTTTCAAGCTGTATTTTCAGCTGGGCATTTTTGATGATTGCTTTCAATTCGTTCATCAGATGACGCACAGTTCTGATGAACGTTTCGTCTTCTGTCGTGCTGGCGAACTGTTTCTGTGCATCGGCAATCTGTTCATTGATTTTTTCACGAAATGCCGTTCTATCATCGTCGGTGGTGGGGGCATCTTGATGGGCTGGTTTTTCAGACTGCGTATCTGCAACTGTTCCTGTTTCTGTGTCGGTCGGAATCGATCTGGATGTTTGTGTGCTGTCTTGTGTGGGTTCCGCAACGGTAGGGGCCGCAGGTCCGATACTTACAGCCGTGGTGATGGAATTTGCGCTGCCCCCAGCGGCGGCGTATTCCTTGGCTGCCGCCGACAATTCGCGTGCAAGACGTGCAGCTTGCCGTGCAACGGCTTCGGGGTCGCTGCTTGCCATCATACGCAGGGCGGCAATTTCAGCTTTGAGGCGCTCAACTTTTTGTCGAGCAGCCTCTTTGCGTCGTTCATTTGCATCTTTTTGTGAAGATCGAAGCTGCTCTATAAGCTCTCTTACTTGCGCCTGTTCTTTGCGTAACTCTTCCGCTTTTTCAGGGTCGCTTTTTTCAATGAGCGTAAATAAAGTGGTGGGGCGGTCTTTTTGAACGGAGGCGTTCCAAGACCGCACACTATCCGCCGCTGTCTTTACGAAAGACAATGCGACCGTCTGTGATGAGAATGCGTTGATCATCATGCGCTCCATTCTGGATTGCTTGAGAGAGCTTTCTTGCCCTTACCCTTCAATGTAACAAAAATTTTGAATGGACGCAAAATTTAAGACCGCCACGTGCGGGGCGTTCTTAAAATCGTTTCGCCCAAATAAAGAACAAAAATAGAACATTTGTATTGATTTTCTGTTCTTCTTTAAATGCCTAATTTTATCAATGCCTTGTCATCTCTTTGGTTGTTTTTGGCGTTGGTCAGGTTTGAATGTTATCCCCAGAAGAACCCAGTAAAACCCAAGCAAAACCAAGCATTCCCATTGACGCCCATCAATTCCCATGATATCCCATAAGTTCCCAATGGGGCCCGTCGGCGTGCTGTGCGTGTCGTCGGGCGTGCTTCTCACGTTTTGCGACTGAGTTTCGTCACGGGGACGGGGCTGGTTTCAAAACAGCAGGGGCGAATGTCAAAGGTTTGCAATAGGCCTTTGTTGATGCATCAGTTAAGGGGGTTGCATGGCGCTGCTCGTCGGACGTCATCTCAACAAGATCGATAAGAAAGGCCGGGTATCAGTCCCGAAGCCTTACCGTGAGGCCGTCTTGGCGGAAGGCTTCGCGGGCGTTTACATCTACCCTTATTTCAAATACCCGGCTTTGGAAGGTGCGGGGGAAGCGTTCATGCAACGTATCTCCGCCAGTCTTGAAGACAATCTGGAGCTTTTCTCCGACGCCCAGGAAGATTTGGCCGCCATCACGTTGGAAAACACCTGCCAATTGGCGTTTGATCCCGAAGGGCGGATCTCATTGCCTGCAGAGCTGTGCCAGCATGCGGGTCTTGATGGCCAAGCCTTGTTTGTCGGACGGGGATCGCGATTCCAAATTTGGTCCCCAGATGCCTATCACGAACATCGCGGTGGCGCGTTGGAGCGCGCCAAGGCGACGGGGGCGACGCTGCAGCTGTCCCCCCATACAAGCGGGGGAGGCTGAGCCCATGTCCATGCCTCACATCCCCGTTCTGCTGAAAGAGGTTTTGGATACCCTCACACCACGCGACGGCGGTGTTTATGTAGACGGCACATTCGGTAACGGCGGTTATTCGCGCGGCATGCTCGAAGCCGCCGATTGCGTTGTCTGGGGGATCGACCGCGACCCGAACGTCATCGCCAAGGCCAAAGATATGGAAGCGGAGTTTGGTCGTCGGTTGAAGGTGATTGAAGGCCGTTTTGGTGACATGTTCGAACTGTTGAATGCGCAAGGTGTGTCCGGTGTCGATGGTGTGGCATTGGATTTGGGCGTGTCTTCGATGCAGCTGGATCAGGCCGAACGTGGTTTTTCGTTCATGTCGGATGGGCCGTTGGACATGCGCATGGAACAAAAGGGATTGAGCGCCGAAGACGCCGTAAACGATTTGGGCGAAGAAGACCTTGCCAACATCATTTATGAATATGGTGAAGAGCGCCGCTCGCGTTGGGTCGCCCATGCCATTGTTGAGGCACGGGCAGAGCATCGCATCACCCGCACCAAACAGTTGGCCGATATTGTTGCCCGGGTGGTGAAAAAATCCAAAGACGGTATTCATCCTGCGACCCGCACCTTCCAAGGGTTGCGCATTTACGTGAACGATGAATTGGGTGAGGTGAACCGGGGCTTGGGTGGTGCCGAACGCTTGCTTAAATCCGGTGGCCGCTTGGCGGTGGTGTCGTTCCATTCTCTGGAAGACAAACGGGTTAAGGCGTTTTTGAATACACGCTCTGGCAATGTGCCGAACCCATCGCGCCATGTGCCCGATGTTGCCGACAAAGGGCCCGCGCCAACCTTTAGGTTGTTGAAAAAAGGCACCGTGAAACCAAGTGCGCAGGAATGCAAACTCAATCCGCGCGCACGGTCTTCGCGGTTGCGCACGGCAGAGCGCACGGACAACCCTGCATGGCCTGAAAATGGCAGGGATACGGGCCTGAATACGGGCCTGAATACGGGAAGGAGCGTGGCATGAGCAAACGGTCCGGTTTCCTGCGTCACACCACGGTGTTGTTTCTGTTGTTGGCGGGCGGCATTTCGATGGTGCTGTTTTCGGTCAAATATCAAGTTCACGACCTGGAAGACGAACACAAACGTCTGAGCCGTGAGTTGGATGATGAACGTCGTGCCCTGCATGTGTTGCGTGCCGAATGGGCGACGCTCAACGATCCACGTCGCATTCAAGAATTGGCGCGCCAGCATCTTGACATGCAACCTGTTGCGCCTGCCCAGGTGGTTGGGCCCGAAGCGGTGTTGGCGATCCCCATGCGTGAAATCGTGTTCGGTGAAGAAGCCACCAAGCGGGAGGGCATGCAATGAGCCGTAAATCCCCGCAACAAACGGAAATTCAGTTTGAAGCCTTGGACCCCGAGCGCATCCGCATGGAAAGTGCGCGCAAGCAAGCCCTGGATCAAGGGCGCACACGCTTGTTGGTAACCGGTGTGATGTTTGCGTTGGCGTTTGCTGTGTTGGGTGGACGATTGGTGGAACTTACCCGTCATGGCAAAGACGGTGCGCCCAGGTGGCAGGCCATGGTGACGTCACGGGCCGAAAGTCCGGTGGTTGCACGTGGTGACGTGCGTGATCGCAACGGCCATATTCTTGCCACCAGTTTGCCCACACAGTCCCTTTATGTGGACAGCCGTGAAGCCCAAAGAGGGGACGATGTGGGTGAGGCCGCCGATAAATTGATCGGTGTTTTGCCGGAACTCGATCGGGGCGAACTGCTTAAAAAGATTAATGATGGTGGGCGTTTCCAGTGGGTGGCGCGCAACCTGACACCGGATCAAGTGTGGGATGTCAACCGGCTGGGTTTGCCCGGGTTCGGGTTTCGCCGTGAAGAACGCCGGGTGTACCCCTATGGCCCGACTTTTGCCCATGTTTTGGGATATACCGATGTGGATGGGCGCGGTATTTCTGGAATTGAGCGCGCTTTCGAAGGTCGCCTGGGCAACCAAGGCGATGAAATTGATTTGTCCATCGACATGCGCGTGCAGGCCATTTTACATGATGAATTGTCCAAGGTGAAAAAACGCTTTGATGCATTGGGTGCCGCAGGTGTGGTGATGGATGTGCGCAATGGCGAAATTCTCGCCATGGCGTCGTTGCCCGATTTTGATCCCAACCAACCCGCGAAATCGTTGGGTGACAGTGCGTTCAATCGCGCGACCAAGGGTGTTTATGAAATGGGGTCGACGTTTAAGCTGTTCACCACCGCCATGGCGTTGGACACCGACACCGTGGGCTTGGCCGATGGCTATGATGCGTCCGAACCCATTCGTGTTGCGCGCTTTACCA
>Ga0209692_10004972_pt1 | contig 11681 bp, 6 predicted proteins | sample tdDd472_FD_187129 | JGI IMG/M metagenome (GOLD analysis project Ga0209692, IMG submission 187129) | Marine sediment microbial communities from the Atlantic coast under amendment with organic carbon and nitrate - tdDd47.2 (SPAdes)... | ecosystem: Environmental > Aquatic > Marine > Coastal >...
TAGTGCTCTTGCTGCAGCCATTATATCAGCAACTCCTGATGCATTATCCAATGCTCCCGGAAACAACTCCCCCAAATTACCTTGTCCGTCAAGGTGTGCTCCAACCATAATAACCTCATGTTTTAATTTAGGATCTGATCCTGGTATAACACCAATCACATTACTATACGTGCCTTCGGGATGATATTCCGTTTCTGCTTCTAGAGTTAAAGAGTGCTTAAAAGCTATACTTTGGGGCTTGTTCTTTTCTTCCAGAGCTTCTTTAATCGTTTTATAATTAAGATTATTAGCGAAAAAGAATTCTTCTGTAACAGTTTTATCAATATGGCAATAGACCAAGCCCTCTCGATATTTAATTCCCGGGCTAGCTATTTTTGATATATACAACACACCAATAGCACCGTGCTTTTGAGCATTTTCTAATTTCGCAGATGAGCCAGCAAACGCTTCCCAGTGTTTCCATTCAGTGGCATGCTCTGGTTTTGGATGACCCGACTCTAACATCACAATCTTACCTTTAACATCGATGTTTTTATAATCATCGTACCGATGCTCAGGAGCTGTAATACCATAACCTACATAAACCAACTCCCCCTCCACTTTTCCATTAGCCGAGTTAGAACCCGGATAATAATGTTCAGGAAAAGAATAGCGCTTACGAATACTATTTCCTTTCTTATCTATTAATTGAGCCGTAAATGATCCAACAGATTTTACTACTGTATAATCCTGTGGAAATTCTCTGAAATAACTCTCCCCATACGCTGGCTTAATATTCCATTGCTCTAAATGATGCGCCACCCAATGTGCTGCTTTTGTATATCCGGGACTACCAGCCAGGCGACCATCAAATTCAGGTTCGGAAAGTGTTTTGGCATAGCCAAATACCTCTTCCGAAGTAATACTATGAAAATGTTTTAAGAGTTCAGCTTCATCCTGCGCCGCAACAGAACGAAACAACAATAGCAACGTGATTAAAAGTAAATGTCTCATGGTTGATTTAAATTTTATCACATAAAGATGTATAAAAGTTTTTGAACGATACCTATTAAAAATGGCCATCTTATTTCTAAGACAGCCATTTTATTTAAGACGTATATAATTCTCGTTAGAATTTGAAACTAAGTCCTCCTAATACCATTCCTGGTATTTCATCCATAAAAGCGAATTCTCGCTCTTTCATATTTAGGATGTTTCGACCATTAACAAAAAATGTTAAGTTACTGTTTGCTTTGTAGGACACTTTTGCATTTAGTAAGAATTTACCATCGATTTTTTCAGTAGCGTACTGATTCTCGAATGATTGCTCACCATAAAAATATGCCTGAGGGAATATCTCCAACTTCTTACACGGACGATACGTTAATGAGAATCCTCCATAATATGATGGTGTTGACTTATGCTCATAATTATCTTTCTCAACATCTGGGATGCTTTCTGTTAAGGAAACTAATGCATATGGTTGTTCTTCAGGATTAATTGTTCCGCCTTGAACGCCCCCTACATAATCCATTATGGATTGACCAATTTTCGCTACCAAATCAGGATCAGCCTGAAGAATACCAGCTTGATAACCTACAACCTCATTTCTGTTTAATGGAGAATAATTATCCAATTTAGTCTGCTGATAAGTAAAATTACCATTTGCCACCAATTTCTCAGAAATTACCCAATCAACAGAAGCCGTGATACCTTTTTGCTTAGCCACTAAATCCATATTCTGATAAAGGATATTAACAATACCATTTACATCAGCATCAGCTCCAACCATAGCTACATCTAATGGATTAAATACAGCTAATGCAGAACTAGCAGGCATTAAAGCACCAAAATCTTTTGAAACTGTATAAAAGGCCTCTATATCAACAAGTAAACTTTTTGAAGGACGCGAACGGAAGCCCAACTCGTACATATCCATTATTTTCAAATCATGCTCCTCATTACCATCAAACTGCATAATACGCGGATAATCCATATTAACCACATTCCAGGTATAATTAGAATAGGTATTTACCAAGAATGAAGATTGGTTAGCACGAGAATAAACCGCACGAATCAGGTTTTTGTCATTGATTTTATATGAGCTAACCAGCTGCCACGATGCGTAAATATCATCAGGATAATTGTATTTCTCTGCACGTAAGGCTGCAACTAATCTTAATTTATCAGTTGGACGATAATCTAAGCGCACACTACCTGCAAAAATATCAATGGTCTGTCTCTCATTCAAGTAACCGTTACCCACCTCTGCAATATACTCTGTGTCGTCATACGACATCGACTGATAACTAACACCTGGACGGATACCCACTTTACCTAACTTAAGGTCGTATTCTGCTTGAATATTATATTGCTCATTATCCAACTCAAAACCTTCGTTACCCATCATATAATCAATGGTTCCACCATTATAGTTGGCTTGTAGGTTAAATCCTTTATAGTTAGCTCTTAAATCAACATAAGAAGTCGCAGCTTCTTTGGTTGTATAAGGTGTTGGCACATCACCCATGCTTGATGTTAGCGCTTGTGAATTTTGATGACCAGCCATTACATTGATTGTTGTATGCTCATTTGGCATAAAATCAACATAGGCATTAACCCCCATGCGTTCTTTCGATTTATCCGGATCAGGAAATGATCTATAAATATCATAGGTCTGCCCCTTTACATCATATGGAGGCCATAAGCGATGTTCGCCATTATACATGCGATTGACTTCATCTATGGTAAAATAACCTGGATCAACATTTTTTCCATCTAATATATATTCCGATCCACCACGGTCATAAACCAATATCTCTTCCCGCTCGCGGTCACGAGCTTCAAAGTTACCGGTTAGACCTACACTAAATTTATCGCTTACTTTCTTACGAAATGCAACATCGCCAACATAGGTATTTAACGAACCTGCCTGCATATTACCCGAAACAATTGGAGAATCATCAGTAATAGTTTGTGTAATGATATTAATTACTCCTGATAAGGCATTAGGTCCATAAAGTGCACTTGCAGGACCACGAACAACTTCAATACGATCAATATCTTCAAATCCTACCGGAAGCGTTTCCCAGAGTGTACCACCATGTGAATAGTTAAATACCGGACGACCATTAATCATGACAAGAGTATTCATATTCTCTGAATACAAGGTCATATTTTTAGCGGGTAAATTATCATTACCGCGTATATGTACATCAAAATTACCATTTGTCTTTTCACGCACAATAAGTCCAGGTACCAACCTCAAAGCCTCCTCTATACTTGTTGCACCCGATGCTAATATTTGATCGTGTGATAATACCGTAGTTGATAATGGGGAATCAAACAAACTTTCTTCTGACTTAGAAGCTGATGTAACATCTTTATTTAATAATAACTCATAAAGTTCTTCAAGAGATGAAACACCTACAATATCAATTGCTGCCATTAAATCCTCTAGTGACAGAGCACTTAATTCTTCAGTGGACATCGATAAAATCTTTTCTTTGCTTAAAGAAGTCTTCCCTTCTTCCTGAGCCAATATGGAACTGCTCAGTATTAAAGAAAAAAGTAAAATTGTTATATATTTAATTCTAAACATTTTTTCGACTTTATAATTTTTTGTGTTATTGGACGGCAATGCCAAGACTAATTATTTTTTGGGTGACTTTTAGGTTATGGCTCTCAATTTGTTCTGAACAAATTTCGTAGCGCAGCTTACCTCCTACAGTAAGGAAGGATATACCAGCTCCTTGGCTACACAAACCTTTTTTATCCGCTACCAACAAAACCGGATTACTTGCCTGAGCATGACTTAAAGTACTCATTAATGAACTTTTAGCCGAACCTAAAAATACAATGTGGCTGTCACCTACATCCTTAACACTTTTAGCAGAAACAATCTTAATGCTTTTGTTTCCAGCCTTTTTTACTTTAGCAATCTTTTGTAGTTCAGCAGTAATATCATCATCACCTAAGATTGTAATAACCAATTCACTTCCATTTGCTGAAGCTGGCCAATCAATGTTTTTAGTGAAATTATACAGGAAAAGCGCCTTAAAGGTGGCTGTTTGCCCTTTCGCTTCACTAATTAAAGCGCCTAAGCATAAGACGCATAGTAACAAAAACGTTTTTTTCATGTGTTCAAATTGATTTTCATGTATGTTGATTTAAATTAGATTTAAACAATAACAAACAAGAAAATTGACTTGGAGATATCCAATGATTAACGGCATATTAATCTCTTCAGTATCACTACTGTTAATACAACAAACTGACAGCTATCAACTGTAAAATGTTGCAATTATCATCCGATAATCCCAATGTAAATACCGTCCGAAATCAATTATCTTTCCCCAAATAATCTACTTTCATAAACTGTCGCGAAAGTATATTTATCTGGTTAAAGACCAAAAACATTATGATTAAACTGCTCTAAATTATGACGAACGAAATAAGCATAGGCGTACCTAAATAATTACTCTATCCATTGCCGAATTATTCCATCTATTCTCTTTCTTTTCAAGTACTTCAATATCATCTTAATAAATTATTACATTTAGTCATTAATCTCTTTTAATAGAGTACATAACAAATAAACATATTGTCCTTCGTTAAAAAATTTCTCAAACTGTCTATTTCGTAGTTGGAAGTGGAGGTCTCTTAAACCTTGTACATATTGGCATTATACATTACGTATTAAAAAATGGCAATCCTGTAAAATCTATATCTAGAAGCTCAATTGGGGCATATAATCAAAATATAACTCTCAACTGTTTATACGATGTCATAAACTGTACGTATTAATTATAAATAAAAATTGAGAAAAATAAACACTTAACTCACTATATATCATTTATCAAACACAATTTATGCACACTCCAGATTTCCTAGAACTAAAAATCTGTTTAATTAAATTTTTTAACTTTACCTCTGTTAACATCTAAGATCTACTTCTGTGTTCGGAAAACGAATTCTATTTTATTTCACATTAATCGCAATAATCATTGGCGGCTCATTGCAAGGGTATGCAAAAAATAAATTATCACTTGATGATTACGCATTTATCTGTGAGACAAAAAGTAGCCATGTGAGTGAAAGCTTAAAATGGGGAGCACAGGCATTTTTACTAAATTTAAAAGAGGATGATGGTGAGCGTGTTGTACTAAATAAAGGTGGAAATTCAGTTTCATTCCATCACGTATTGACTCAAGTAAGTCATTTTCTGGAAACAGATCAGCAGGCAATTATTTCATTACTTCTTCAAGGGGACTTTCAACGGGAAGAAGTGGTCAAAGAGCTTTCTGAAATATTTTCGAAAAAACTGTTTGTCAAAAGAGAACAGAAGTATTGGCCGGAAATTGACTCCTTAAAAGATAACCATGTTCAAGTTATTGCCATTTTCGCCGATGATATGGCATCCACCTCCGTTAATCAAATCCAACTTGAACAAAAATATGCTAAAAGATTTTCAGCTGATCCCTTGAATAAGCTGATTCTTTTTCGTTCAGAAGAATCAACTATAAGCGCACTGTTAAGAGATTGTTATGAGACCTGGAACCTGACGGGTAAAACACCTAATTTCATTGTGGCTGCTTCTGTTAAAAATAAAGAAGTACAGAACGTTGTTGAAATCTTAAATCAGACACGACGATTTAAAGGAATGGTTTATTATAAGGAGAAATTATTGAATGAAGTTTATTGGAATCAATCCCCAGGCGTAATAACACCGGCCATATTTTCATTCCCTTTATTAGGAAAAGAACAGGTCTTATTCCCTTATAAGAATGGATATCGGATTATTCCGGGAGAAGTCATTCATAATACTGGAATGGAAGATGTGCCAAGGATATTTACAGCTTTCGATATTTCAATGGATGAAAAGCTTGTTCACTATTTTCCATTTGATAATAGTGCAGAGAATCCTTTAGAGCCCGAGTGGGCCGGTACAATTGTGAAAGATGCTTCGTTTATTACGGATCCTGAAAGAGGGAGTGTATTGCATTTTTCAAAGCAAAATTCATTTGTGGATTACGCAAAGGAAAGCGCCTTAAATTATAATACGCCCATAAGTATTTCGTTGTGGGTTAAACCTGATAGTATTTGTGATTTCATGGGAATTATTGGTTTTGGAACTTCGTTTTCTTTAAAACTTATGGCAGGAAAACCTGATTTTACAACAGCTACGATAGAGGATCACGTTATTGACAGAGTAATTGCGGTAAATAAGTGGCATCATCTTGCAGTAGTATTTAATCCCAATTTCACTGTTGAGTTTTTCATCAACGGAGAAAAAGCTGGCGAAACGTTCACTTCCGAAATTAATCCCACCACTCACCCCTTGATTATTGGTAATAATGTGTGGGGCGAACAATTTTATGGAGCCATTGATGAATTGCGGGTTTGGGATAGGGGCTTATCACCCAATGAGGTATTAAACCTGTATCATTTGAAAGCCAAAGGCGGTTATAAAAGGTGGTATTGGTTGGGGAGCATTATCTTTTTCATGGGGATCATAGGCTATTTTATTTTCAGGAAAACAAGAAGAAAGAAGCCTATTGATACTGGTATGCCAATTTTTAAAAATGAAGCGATACACTCCGAAAGAGATGTAATGCCCAGTGATAGTCTCTGTCTGTTTGGAAGCTTTTGTATGATATCTAAAGAAAACGGAGAAATCAGCTCTCGCTTTTCACCGCTCTTAAGGCAAATTTTGGCTTTTCTTATTTTATTTTCTGAAGAAAATAAAAGTGGAATCAGTATCAATAAACTAACGGATACTTTTTGGCCGGGAGCCCCCAAAGACAAGGCGAAAGAAAATCGGGGTACCAATATTAAAAAATTACGAAAGATCCTGAATGACATAGAAGGATTAAATATTGTTTATAAGGATAAAAAATGGAGCGTGGATAAAGCTCCCGATTTGTTTGTCGATATTAGTGAATACAATAGAATGAGAATCATACTTGAAGATCAATTGGTCAAAGGAGAGATCGATGATCATTGCTTACATGAGTTATTTGGTTTGCTGAAGAATGGCAATATTTTGCAAAACATAGAAGCGGAATGGCTGGATAATTTCAAAAGTAAAATATCCAATGAAGTAATCGATTTATTGTCGCGGATTTATGCCAATATGGATAAGAAAAAAGCCTCAGGAATTTCCATTAAGCTTGCAAAATTAATGTTGCTTTTTGATAATTTAAACGAAGAAGCACTTCATATTTTGATCTTTGATTTAGTGGCAGCAGGAAAGCATGGTCAGGCCAAAAAAGAATATGAAAGTTTTACAAAAATATACAAAGATCTATATGGCAGTTCGTTTCCTATAGAATATCAGAAAGTGGTAGCGAATATGGCATAAAAAAAGTTAGTTTTTTTCAGTTATTCCTCCTTTTATTCCCCCCTTTATTCCCCTTGTAGATCATAGATTTAGCTTCGAGTTATTTAAATCAATAAACGAAGTTATGAGTTCAAGTCGCAGAGATTTTCTGAAAAAAGCAACGATGGCTGGTGCAGGCCTGGCCATTGCACCACAAATCACAAATGCTATAACAAAAAAGGAGGAAAAGAAAAAAGCAGGTCCGGTTAATATTGCCTTTATCGGCTTAGGTGGCCGGGGCCGAGGACACCTTATACGGGCCGCAAAAACCAAAGGTGTAAACATTACAGCGATCTGTGATATCGATCCGGTAGCAATAGCAAAAACGCAAAAACATCTGACTGATTCAGGTAAGCCTGAGGCTACTGTTTATTCTGACGGAGAGCATGCCTTTGAAAAAATGTTGCAGCGCGATGATATTGATGGTGTAATCATATCTACTCCATGGCTGTGGCATACCAGAATGGCCGTGTCAACGATGAAAGCAGGTAAATATGCAGCAGTAGAAGTTTCTGCGGCCAATACCATTGAAGAGTGTTGGGACCTGGTGAATACCTCTGAAGCGACCGGGATGCCCTGTATGATTCTTGAAAATGTGAATTATCGCCGTGATGTAATGGCCGTCATGAACATGGTGAAACAAGGACTATTTGGCGAAATTGTGCATGCCCGATGCGGCTACCTGCACAGTTTATTAGGGGTTAAATTTAACAATGGATTGAAGTTTGGTGAGGGCGCTAAAAGCGAAGCACGATGGAGAACGCAACATTCCTTAAAACGAAATGCAGATGTTTATCCAACTCATGGATTGGGGCCAATCGCTGCCATGCTGGATATTAACCGTGGAAACCGTTTTCTTTATTTAACCTCTACTGCTTCAAAGGCTGTTGGTTTAAAAGATTATATTGAAGAGCAAGGTGGAGAAAGCCATCCATATACAAAGTTGCCTTGGAAACAAGGCGATGTGATTACCTCAACCATTAAAACATCCAATGGCGAAACGATTATTGTTACGCATGATTGTAATCTTCCTCGTCCCTATTCATTAGGATTCAGGGTTCAGGGAACAGATGGGCTTACCGACTTTGACATGGGCACTCGACGTATTTTTGTGGAAGGTCAAAGCAAAGGTCATAATTGGGAAGAATTCCAGGCATGGCAGGATAAATATGATCATCCCTTGTGGAAAAAATATGAAAAAGAAGCTGCCGGTTCAGGGCATGGAGGCATGGATTTCTTTGTAACAAGGGAGTTTATCAATGCTGTAAAAGAAAGACGTCAACCGGTATTGGATGTGTATGATGCGGCTGCCTGGAGTGCCATTACACCGCTTTCGGAAGCTTCAATAGCTCAAAACAGTGCACCTCAATATTTTCCGGATTTTACCAGAGGAAATTGGATCAATCGAAAGCCTGTGGAATTCAAATAGTATCTATAGGTCGGCTTTAATACTACTTATTATGCTCTCCCGACGCTTCCTATTCAGAGTGGCGTCGGGAGAATCAATGCCGTACAATTTAAGAGCCTAATTAATCAGCAAATAACTAACAATGAAAAAGAAGTATTCCTTAATAGCAATCGTATTTATGCTTTGCGCCTTTTGCTCCATTGCTCAGGCGCCACATGAAAAAGAGACATTAATTGTTATTCCATCACCATTGACTGTTGGTATTGATGATATGGGCTGGAAGCAGGGGTGGTCAACTGATGTAGATAGCCTGAAACCACACCATATTGATGCTCCAGAAGGAAGGTGGATGGGTATGGCGGATTACAAAGTGGTTGTAGAAATAGCTAAAAATGTAAACAGTAGATTGCTTGGTCTATTCATTATGTCAGAATTTGACAGATCTAATATCTGTTCCGAGTTTCCTACAACTACCGAAGAGGGAGAGAACTGGGATAATTCACATCGAATGAGTGATGATGATCATCGAATAATGAATTACATAAAAGATAATGCCGCCTACCTGGAATTCGGATTGCATGGCGTTAGACATAACCATTGGAAAGACGGTAAAAAGCATGGAGAATTTGCCCGACATAATTTCAATAAAAACCCACATCCTGTTGACGAAATGCAACAGCACCTGGAATGTTATAAACGGCTCATCGACCAATATGATATTACTTTTCCAAAAACCTTTGTTCCCCCAAGACACTGTTATTATCACAATCCGGAAGATACCATGGATACCGGAGGTTTGATGGCGTCATGGGGCATTAAATATGTTTCCTGGGGACATAAATATTGGTTATACTATGAACAGTATGTTGTGAATCCGATGTCAGAATTACAATTCGATAATGGCGTTTTGGTCATTGAGCGGGATCAAACGATTCCATGGAAGAAATCTGTGGGAATATCAATGGATAGTATTGCCACTGATTTCTATTACGAAACCACGCATTGGCATAATTTTATTGCAGCCACACCAGATGAGAATCACTTAATTGCTCAAAAATGGATTCACTGGTTTAATCTCGTTAAAGATTCGCATGATCGTTACCTACCTAAAAATACGGCCCAATTATACTCCCAGGCGCTTTATTTGAAATATGCAAAAATTGATATTACCGGAAACAGAATCGTCATTGATAATTCACAACTTCCGGATTGGGCATACGATCGAGAGTTAGTTGGCAATTTGGTAATAAAAATATTACTGCCTAAAGATGAGCATATCTCTTCCGTTTCAATAGATACTGATGCGCAAATAACCTCCTTTTACGAAGAGGGTGATTATGGATATGTAATCCTTCCTGAGTTGAAACAAAAAAAATATGAAATTGAGATTAAAACTGGCTCAGGAATATTGTCCAATTGTGTTATCAACAATGGAACGTACAATATAAAACAGTTGGAGTTAAATCATGACAAAGTATTACTTGAAGTAGAGATGTATGGAACACAAAACTTGCATATCAGATTGGAAGGAACTAAACCTCAGGAAGTAAAAAGTTGTACTGAAGACTTGTTGGTTAATTCATGGGAGTGGGATGATCAGGAGAAGATTTGCGAGATTAATATCACAGCTAATGATGTTCAGGGTGTTCAGGGGGAGATTGTTCTGGATGTAACCAGATAACAAATAGGTTTCTGGATCGATAATCAAAACTGAATAAATTTCACAAAATGACAAATTTATCAAAAATGGCCAGTATAGTGCTGTTGTTATTATCTATTCCTATCATAACTAATGCTCAAAATATTGAAAATAGCATTAAGTCAAAACAGCAAGTTTATTCAGATAATATAATTGGAACTCCGCAAATCAAACCGGCAAAGCTTAAAGGTAAAATAGATTCTAATCAGGAATTTATTCTAATTGATCTGAGAACAGAAAGAGAACACGATGCCGGATACATAAGTGGTCCGGTTTGGATACCGGGCGGTTTTCTGGAATATTAAGTCCAAGATATCTGTAAAAATTCCAAAACAGAAGTAATTGTATACTGCAGACGAGGTGGACGTGCTTTATTAGCAGTGAAATCTCTACAGCAGGTAGGCTATAAAAATGTGTATAACCTTGAGGGTGGTTTGTACGCATGGGTCGAAAAAGAGTATTCGCTTTATAACCAGCATGGTGAAATTAAAGTCATTAACTTCGAAAAGACAGATCCTGACTTATCATCGTATGATGTTTTTAATTAAAGTTGTCTTCTTAACTTTTAATTTCCAGCGTACTGTAACCGGAAGCGTTTTTAGTTAGTTCAATTTGTGTAGTCACACGCTCTTTTAAAGCGGGCACATGACTGATAATACCAATCGTACGATTGGTTTCATTCTGTAATTTTTCAAGAGCTGAGAGTGCCACATCAAGAGTATTCTGGTCAAGGGTACCGAAGCCTTCATCAATAAATAAGCTTCCAATAACCGTATTCTGTCCGGCTAAATCAGACAATCCTAAAGCCAGAGATAAACTCACTAAAAAGCTTTCTCCACCCGATAAGGTTTTAACCGAACGTTCGGCATTACCGTGATAAGTATCCACTACAAATAATTCATCTAAAGTGTCTGTTTTGACATGTTTCACCAAATAACGGTCGGTTAATCGATCCAAGTGACCATTAGCCAATCGCATCACTTGCTGCAATGTTAATTCCTGAGCAAACTTAGCAAATTTATTCCCCTGCGCATCACCTATTAAAGCACTTAGTGCGTTCCATCTTTTATACTCTTTTTCTTGTACCTCAATAACTTTGGCCTTACCGGCTTGCTTTTGCATATTCCGATTATCCTGAGCCTTTTTTTCTTCAAGACTTCCTCTATTTCCTATTTTAGATTTTAGCAGTTCACTTCTTTCATGAATAAATATAT
>Ga0209692_10004978_pt1 | contig 11675 bp, 9 predicted proteins | sample tdDd472_FD_187129 | JGI IMG/M metagenome (GOLD analysis project Ga0209692, IMG submission 187129) | Marine sediment microbial communities from the Atlantic coast under amendment with organic carbon and nitrate - tdDd47.2 (SPAdes)... | ecosystem: Environmental > Aquatic > Marine > Coastal >...
AAATCGGAACAGAGTTCGCGATCGACGCCGGGCGTACATCCCTCACAGCAACCGTAGTGCAGATGCCGTTCTACAAGGCACCCAAGAAGTAATCGCCGCGACCCCTCAGGGGTCCAGCAACGACATCCCCTCTTCACCAGGGTCTGGTCGGAACCGCCGCCCGAAAACATGCATCAGGTGGAAGAGGATGTTCATTCCCACGACCGCCCCGGCAACGATAAACAGCAACCGAGGCGTCGCGTCGATCCGCGTGAGTGTCCAGATCAGCTGGAGTACGCAAAGGATTGATACGAACACCAATGTCGGCCCTCGCGGGATCCGAGCCACCATGAAGGCCCCGATCGGTGCCCCAAAGAGCACGATCGGGGACGCGGCAAGCCAGTTGCTAAAGACCTCGGTTTCTACTGAACCGTCAATCAGACATAAGGCGGACCCAACAATCGAGTTCCACGCCATAAGCACCACACTCGTCGCAATTGCAGGACGAAGGTCAGCCCTGTAGATGAGCACGAGCGCCGTGTAGATCACCATGTCAATCCCAACGCCGGTCATGCCTGACGCAACGCCGCCCACGATCCCCGCGCAAATACCGAGGACCGCATCCGAGCGAGCGCCGAGCGTGGGGGCATGATGATGCGCGAGCAGTTCTTTGAGCTTCACGAGGGTCACAAGCCCAAACCCGCCCCAGATGCATGCAAAGGTGAGTTTCACCACGGAGTCCGCCACGATCGGGAACAGCAGATAATGCGTCAGCGTGAGTGAAATCGCAGAGGTGATTGCCGCCCAGACCATGACCCGCACGGCCATCGATCGTCTGGAACTCGCCAGATAGATCGCGGCACTCGTCATCCCGATTGCCTGAATCAGGAAGCTGAACTGTCGCCCAAACTCCGCGGGTTGATCGAAAAGAAGCACAAGAACCGGGAATCCAACCGTCCCGCCACCCATTGGGGTTGAGCCCGCGACATACGACCCGATCGCCATCGCGACCGCAATGGGCCAATGCTCCGCAACCCGATCCCACCAGTTCTGAGTCAATATGAGCGTGCCCCAGACAGACAGGAACAACGCGACCCAAGTGAACCAGGGAAGCATCTTTGAGCATCGATCCTTCAACGAAAGAGAAGCCGAACTCACCGATATGACTCCACGATCATCTCATAGCCCCGGCAAGTCCTGCTCGACCCACCCAGAACCGCTCGTGTGCCGAACGATGGTGCCGGTCGCCTCGTAAATCACTTGTTCAGCGATATTTGAGCAATGATCCCCAATAATAACAGCTTGGTTGATGATCGCATGGAGGTCAAACGCGTTGTCCACACCCAACCGTCCGTCAGCAACCCGCATCTCAGCGTCGCGAGTGATTACTTCGTGAAACGCGAGCGTACTACCTTCGCTCGAGAGAACCAGCTTGGCTCGCTTGGCGCTTGTCTCATCGAAAGCCTTCACCGTTTCACGCAGCACCGCAAGGATCGAGTTCGTCATCACCCGGGTAGTCTTGGGGAAAAGCGATTCACGATCGCCGAGCGCTACAACCCGTGCTGCTATCGCGCTTGTTGCGTCTGCGATGCGTTCGAGCTCGTTGTTCACCTTGACCGCGGTCAAAAGACTCCGGATCTGGTCCGCTCGTGCAGGGCAGGTATCGTGAGCCGCTCGCGTCATCAGATCGACCGCATCGCGTTCAATCTCGATATCCGCCTGGTCAACCTCATCGTCACGCTGGATGATGTCCTGTGCCCGATTCGTGTCTCGCGCGTAAATTGATTCGAACACCCCCTCCGTGAGTTCGGATACAAGGACGCCCTGCTCAACGAGCCGGGAGCGGATGGACACGATTTTCTCTTGGAACTGTTCTGATGAGATTGGCATGCCGGGGCCTCGGATCGCTTGGGGTGTTGCGGTGAGGATTATCGCCACCTTACCCGATCGAGTCTCGACATGCACGCTTGTCGGGCTATCGTTTCTCAACCTTACGAAAGCACATCCCCAACGGAGTACCCATATGCCCTTCGACATCGACCTCATCCACGCCCGTCAGATCATCGACTCCAGAGGAAACCCGACGGTTGAAGTCGATGTCGTCCTCGAATCCGGTGTCGTCGGACGCGCCGCAGTCCCCTCCGGCGCTTCTACGGGCGAATCCGAAGCCGTCGAACTCCGAGACGGCGGAGATGTCTGGATGGGCAAGGGCGTTGCAAAGGCCGTAGAAAATGTCAATGACCAGATCGCCCGCGCCATCGAAGGCATGGACGCACGCGATCAGGAGGGCATCGACGCCGCAATGATCGAGCTCGACGGCACATCAAACAAATCAAATCTTGGTGCCAACGCAACCCTCGGCGTTTCCATGGCCGTCGCCCGCGCCGCCGCGGAGGCTTCCGGGCTCCCTCTCTACCGCTACCTCGGTGGATCATCAGCCAAGACCCTCCCAGTCCCGATGCTCAACATTCTCAACGGCGGCAAGCACGCCGACAACACCGTGGACTTCCAGGAGTTCATGATCCAGCCATGGGGATTCGATGACTTCGGGCTGGCGATGCGTGCAGGTGTTGAGATCTACCACACCCTCAAGTCCGTGCTGAAGGATCGCGGCATGTCCACCGCCGTCGGCGACGAGGGCGGGTTCGCTCCCAACCTCAAGGACAACGAGGACGCACTCAAAGTCATCGAAGAAGCCGTGGACAAGGCCGGGTACAAGTGGGGCGAGCAAATCTTCGTTGCACTCGACCCCGCGACATCCGAACTCTGGAATGAGGCCGAAAAGGATGGCAAGGAGGGCTACAAGTTCTTCAGCTCCACGGAGGAGATCGTTTCCACAGACGACATGATCGCGATGTGGGCGGATTGGTGCTCTAAATACCCGATCCGTTCGATCGAAGACGGGCTCGCTGAGAACGATTGGGACGGCTGGTCCAAGCTCACCGCCAAGCTCGGCGAAAAAGTCCAGATCGTCGGCGACGATCTCTTCGTCACCAATAAGAAGTTTGTCGAAAAGGGCGTGGCACAGAACGCCGCAAACGCGGTCCTCGTCAAGGTCAACCAGATCGGGACCCTCTCGGAAACCTTTGACGCAGTCAACTACGCGATGAGCAACCGATTCTCGTGTGTCCTTTCGCACCGCTCGGGCGAGACAGAAGACTCAACCATCGCCGATATTGCCGTCGCGACAAACTGCGGGCAGATCAAGACCGGTGCACCTTGCCGTTCGGATCGGAACGCAAAGTACAACCAGCTCATCCGCATCGCGGAGGAGCTCGGCGATAGTGCGGTCTACGGCTCCACCACATGGTGGCGATGAGATGTCTGAGAGGCAGATGAAGATCGAGAAAGAGTCCCTCATCCACGAGGGGCACAGCTACGACTTCGTCGAGCTGACGGTGAACTACAAAGACGGTGTGACCCGCACCAAGCCCATGGTGCGTCATAACGGCGCCGCTACGATCCTCCCGATCCTTGAAACTGAGGATGGGGTCCGGATCGTTATGGTCCGTAACGAGCGGGTTACGATCGACAGTTTCCTCCTCGAACTGCCCGCCGGCGGGATCGATAAAGGGGAAGATCCACAGGTTGCGGCTGGTCGAGAACTGGTCGAGGAAACAGGATATCGGGCTGCAACGCTCGAGCCGCTGTTTCAGTTCCTTACCACGCCCGGGCTCACGGATGAGTTCATGCATGTCTTTGTAGCACGCGATCTCTCGCATGTTGGGCAACAACTCGAACCATACGAGTCCTTGTCGGTAGAACTTCTTGAGCCCGAAGCCGTGATCGACATGGTAAACGGGAATCAAATCACCGATGGAAAGACGATGCTGGCGGTTCGCACTGCGCAAGCCAAAGGCATCATCTGAGGTAAGGAGACCAACACCGGATGGGTGAACGCGATTGGCAATCCAATGAGTATGATCGCCACGACCGGCTGGCCGGGATCAAGCATGCTCTCGCCCGGATCTTCGGTGATGGGGAAAACCCGCTCGCATGGGGTTTCAGGCTCGGGGCTCTCGACACAACCCCAATCAAGATCCATCTGCTCTTTGTGGTCTATCTGCTCGTTGAGTTGATTTTCACACTTCCCGGAAACCGCGACGGATTGGTCTTTGTTCTCCCTCGGCTCGGCGCAATCGTGTTTTTCGTTCTCTTGCGGGAAATCGTTCACTCGATCGTCGCGAAACGATCCGGCGGGAATCCGATCGAAATCATGCTCTGGCCGATGGGGGGGCTCATCCCACCCGAAGTCCCGGAACACTGGCTCACGCGCCTGCAAATCGCGATCTCCCCGTTCCTGCTGAACCTATTCATGCTTCCCGTGCTCGCGCTGCCTCTGTACTTGATCACGCAGGACTGGCAATCGTTGCTGATCAACCCGCTCACACTCCGTGGGACTGGTGCGGTCATCACTTTTCCTGATGGATCAACCGCTTGGTGGCTTGTCGCCCTGGGGGCGGTTCATGCTGCAAACCTTGTGCTGCTCGTGGTCAACCTGATTCCGATGTATCCACTCGACGGGGCACGGATATTGGAGTCGTGTCTTTCGAGGTCGACCCCGGATCATCGCGCCCAATGGCTCAGCGTGCATGTTGGGCTCATCACCGCGACTGTGATCGGGATTTTGGCGCTCGTCATGCAGGATGGGACACCCTTGTTTGCGCTCTGCGTCGTCTGTGGATTGATTTGCTCGATGCACCGCCGAAGACTCCAGTTCCTCGCAACGGCGGATATGATCCCAGGGCTCAGCGGCGGATTTGCTGCGTCCGAGAACAATGAAGAACCACAAGCCGTACGCGATAGTGTCAGCCAGGACGAGATAGATCGCATCCTCGCGAAAATCTCCAATCAAGGAATCGGCGCTCTCTCTCGCAAGGAGCGGAGAACTCTGAAGCGAGCGACAGAAACCAGCCGACAATCCCAATAATCGATCAATCTTCGGGAGAGTGCATGGGTATCTACGATCGCGATTATGTCAGCGCAGGACGAGGCATGGGGGCCCCCCCAGCCAGAGGGAATAGGCGTCTCTTCGCCCGCTCCCCCGATTGGTCCATCACGACTTGGCTCATCGTGATCAACATCATCGTCTATGTCCTCATGTTCCTGCTCCAGCCGTATGTATGGAACGCGGGGATTCTGACCCTGAATCAGGCCTATGGCCGGCTCGAAGTCTGGCGACTCATTACCTTCCAGTTCCTCCATGATCCGACTTCGTTGATGCACATCGGCTTCAACATGCTCGGACTCTGGATCTTCGGCCCGATGGTCGAGCAGTACCTTGGAGGCAAGAAATACCTCGCGTTCTATCTCGTGTGCGGGCTCTTTGGCGGACTCCTCTTCATCATCCTGAACTTTATCGGATTCCTGAACATTCCACCGGACATGCCACTCGTAGGAGCTTCGGCCGGCGTGTTCGGGGTCATCGTTGCCTGCGCCAAGATCGCACCAAACAACGAGATCATGCTCCTGTTCCCCCCGATCCCCATGAAAATGAAGACTTTCGCGTACGGCTATGTCGCGATCGCTTTCTTCAGCTTGCTGATCGGAACCAGAAACGCCGGCGGTGAAGCAGCACATGTCGGCGGTGCGATTGCCGGATATTTCTTCATCCGCAAATCCCACCTCCTCAGCGATTTCTTCGATGTGTTCGGCGACTCGCGCGAGCCGAAGAACAAATCAAACAAGAAGTCGGCCCTCCGAAACTACAAAAACACAAACGGGCCGCACCCCGACGAGATCGACGCCATCCTCGACAAGGTCAATAAAAAGGGATTCGCATCCCTCAGTGAGAAGGACAAGAAAAAGCTCCGTGAAGCAAGCAGGGACGCCTGATCGGGTTGCCCCTACGCTTGTTGAATGCCTGAGCCGATCTCGTTTACCGTTCACAAGACTTCCGGAAACGCCCGAACCGGTCGCGTTGAAACGCCGCACGGTGGGTTCGATACCCCCGCGTTTATGCCAGTGGGAACCAGAGGGACTGTCAAAGGAATTTTTCCGCACCATGTCCGATCGACAGGCGCCGAAATCCTCCTGAACAACACCTACCACCTCATGCTCCGTCCCGGATCAAAGCTGATCCAGGAAATGGGGGGCGTTCATAAGTTCATGAACTGGGACGGCCCGATCCTAACAGATTCAGGGGGGTATCAGGCCTACTCGATGGCCGACCTCAACGCCATCGATGAGGATGGGGTCTCATTCAAATCCATCCTCGACGGCTCCACAATTCGCCTCACCCCCGAAATAGCTATTCAGGTCCAGAACGAGCTTGGACCGGACATCATCATGGCTTTCGACGATTGCCCGCCCTCCGTCGACCCTGATGCGGGACCAACAAATCAGGTCCGGATCAAGCAGGCAGCACTTCGTGATTCGATGAAAAAGAAGGGCTATGACCACAACGCACGACTCGAGATCGCGAACGAACGAACCGTGCGATGGCTCGAACGATGCAAGCAGGCGCATGCGAATCCGGACTCCCAGGCCCTCTTCGGGATTATCCAGGGCGGTACGGATTTCGAGAGACGCGACTGGTGCTTGGAACGCATCTGTAACATCGATCTCCCCGGCTACGCGATCGGCGGGGTCGCAGTAGGGGAGACAAGCGACGACATCGCCAGAGTGGTGCGGCACACCGCACCCAGGATGCCCGAGCATAAACCCCGCTATCTCATGGGGGTTGGTTACGATCGTGATATCACCGCAGCCGTCCTCGCGGGGGTCGATATGTTCGATTGTGTTCTCCCAACCCGCAACGGCCGGAACGCGAACGCCTTCACAGCCGATCCCACCACAGACGGCCAACTCCGCCTTCGAAACGCGAAGTTCGCGAAAGATGAGTCCCCAATCGAGCTCGGGTGTGATTGCCCAGCATGTGACCCCGCCTCCCACGGGTGGGCGACATATGACGCACACCCGTTCTCTAGGGCATACATCCGCCATCTCTTCGTCGCGGGCGAGATGCTGGGTCCGATCCTCGTCACGCTCCATAATCTCCGGTTCTTCCAGCGCCTTATGGATGATCTGCGCGAGGCAATCAACTCGAACGAGTGGGAATCGTTCAAACGAAACCGTCCGAGTTTGGCCCCCATTGTCGATCGTGCACTCGAAGTGCAATCACAGAGCGATTAGATGTTTGGGTTTCGCTTGTTGAAACCAACCCAAATTCTCGTCACACAACCCATATTCCCGACCTATCATCCTCACCCGGCGGCTTGGAGTCCGTCCGGGTGTTGAAAGGGACAGCATGACGCACGATACCTTCATGCCCTCGGCATGGATGATGCCCGTATTGATTCAGGACGCCCCACAAGGCGGTGGTCTCATCGGAGGCCCATCCTCCGCGACCACGCAGCAGCCCGCTTCCACAGCAGACGGTGGGGCAGGTGCCGGGCAAACCGCACGCCCCAGCGGTGGCATGGACATGATGTTCATGATCCTCGTTCTCTTCGGCGGGATGCTGCTCATCACGATGTTCTCGGGACGCAAAGACAAGAAGCGTCGCAAGGAGATGATGGCCTCGCTCGGCAAAAAGGACAAGATCCGCACCGCCGGCGGGATCATCGGCACGATCGTCGAGATGAAGGGCGACGAGGTCCTCATCGAAACCGATCGAGCATCCCACACACGACTCTGGCTCGCTAAGGGCTCAATCGCAACGGTTGAGAAACACGCGAAATCTGTGGAGTCCACCGAGGAAGAAACACAAAGTACCGGCGCCTGATCGAGACGCTCGGTAGATGTACACAGATCAGGTTCTGAAAACTGACCCATAGAGGTTCAACCGCATGCGACACTTCGGCCGCAACATCATCATCGCGATCGCATTGCTCGTCCTTTCGTTCTGGGCGTCATACCCGCCGAGCGAGAAAATCGGGCTGGGCAAAGACCTTCGAGGCGGCGCCTCGCTCGTTTACTCTGTTGAGCTCGGCTCCACGGAGTCCGCAAATGAGGTCATCCCCCAGGTCATCGATGTTCTCAAAAAGCGTATCGACCCAAACGGCCTGTTCGAGATCTCAATTGTCCGACAGGGCCAGGATCGGATCGAGATCACGATGCCGCTCCCGTCTGAGAAGGTCAAGCTCCTCAAGCAGCAGTTCGAGACCGAACTCTCCAAGCTCAGCGTCACATCCATCGACGACGCCGAGTTCGAACGCATCATGCGTCTCCCCGCTGAAGAGCGCGATGCACGCGTGAACGACCTCGGATCAGTCAGCGAATCTGTCAAAACGACACTCGAACGCGCAGCCGCCGCATTCGATCAAGCACAACGCCTGCGGGCAGAGCTCCGCCTGTATTCTGTAAATCCAGACACCCCCGAAGCTGTACTCGACAACTTGGCGGAGCGTGCGGCTGATGCGGAAATCGAATACGAGGTCGCCAGAGACCAGGCCCTCGCCAGCGCGATATCCCCCGAAGAAATCAAGCGAGCACTCGAACGATCGGACGAGCAGAAGAGCATCCGAGACGGCGACAAGTACATCCCCGTTGACTCGGAAAGAAAACGAGCACTCGATAACATCCGAGAGCAATACCCCGAGATTAACGATCAGCTCGAACGCGTCATTGCTGCTTTCGACGAATACACCGCAAATCGCGATTCGCTCGACGATACCAGCGACCTCAAACGCCTCGTGCAGGCATCCGGCGTCCTGAGCTTCCGCATCACCGTTGATCCGCAGGGGCGTGGCGGCGGACTCTCCCACCCGGACGAGCAACGACTCCGCGATCAGCTCCGCGAAAAAGGCCCGAAGCAGGCAAATGCTCGCGATGCTCGCTGGTTCAAGATCAATAAGGTCGATTCCTGGTACGACTCGATCGATTCGTACAACAGACTCCTCGAAAACCCCGCCAGCTACTTCCTTACCTTCGGCCAGAGCGGCTATGTCGTTGAAGAGTACAACGGCGATTACTACATGCTCGCGTGGGACACACGAGACCTCAGGATCACGCAGGACGATGCGCGATGGAAGGTCTCGCGTGCATACCAGACCGCTGACTCACTCGGCCGCCCCGCAATCGGCTTCGAAATGGACCCCGCGGGTGCCGCTCGCATGGGTGACCTCACCGGTGCCAATGTCGGCTACCGCATGGCCGTCCTCCTCGACGATCAGGTCTACACCGCACCAAACCTCAACGCACGAATCACGAACCGAGGCATCATCGAGGGCGACTTCTCGATGGATGAGATCAACTACATCATCCGAGTCCTCGGTGCGGGTTCACTCCAAGCGAAGCTCTCTCCGGAACCCCTGAGCGAAAATGTCATCGCTCCAGAACTCGGGCAGGACAACCTGGACGCAGGGATCGATGCGGGTAAATGGGCACTCGTGATCGTCTCGGCGTTCATGCTCTTCTACTACCTCGGTTACGGGGTCGTCGCGGTGCTCTGTCTCGCCGCGAACGCCGTGCTGATCCTTGGGGCGCTCGCACTCTCGCGTGCCTCGCTGACCCTGCCCGGCATCGCAGGCATCATCCTGACCTTCGGTATGGCGGTCGACGCGAATGTCCTCATCTTCGAGCGTATCCGCGAAGAACTCAACGGCGGACTCGATCTTCGACAGGCCGTGCGTCTCGGGTACGAGAAGGCACTGAGCTCAATCGTCGACGGCAATGTGACCAACCTCATCGTCTGTCTTGTCCTTGCAAATGTCGGGACACAGGAAATTCGAGGCTTCGCGATCACGCTGGGGATCGGTGTGGTCTGCACGATGATCTCCGCATTGTTCTTCTCACACATCATCCTCGTCGCACTCGTGGACAAGCTGAAGTTCCGCAAGATCGCGATGCTCCCGATGCTGGTTAAACCACTCGAGCGAGCGCTGAATCCCAATCTCAACTGGATCGGCATCCGCTGGGTATCCGTCTTTGTATCAATATTCTTCGTCGGGCTCGGCATCACCATGATCGTGGTGCAGGGCGACAAAATGCTCGATACAGAGTTCCGCGGCGGAACGCAGATCACCCTCGCTTTCAAGGACAACCCTGAAACACCGGGCGAGGGATACACAATGTCCCGCCCAGAAGTCGAGCAGATCGTGCACCAGCTCGGGGAGAACGATCCCGAAATCGAGCCGCTCAGAAACGCTGAAGTGCTCCCCATCAACCCTCAGGATGACGGGCTGACCGCAGACACATTCAACATCAAGACCACAGCAACAAACAAGAACGATGTTGCGGACGCGATCGTGAATGCTTTCCGCGACATGATCGATGTCCCACCAGCGCTCCAGTTCGAAGGGTCTGACCTGCTCGAAGCCAGCGCTGCGCCCGCATACCCGATCATCGATCAGCGATTGGGCGACAATATCAAGCGTACTGAGTTCCTGAACAATGTTTCCGAGTTCAACGGCGGCGTAGCGATCCTCCTCGAGAACCTTTCGCCGCCACAGTCGGTGTCAGAGATCCGCGAACGAATCGCGATCACGCGACAGAAGGATGATTTCTCAGACATCGTCGGACGCAAGCTCGACATCATCGCACTCGAGGGCACCCCAGAGGCAGCCAAGACCGCCGTCATTCTGGTTCTCGACCCCACGCTCGACTACTTCTCAAACCAGGATGTCTGGCGCAACGAGGTACAGCAACGCGAGTGGGATCTTGTGATCGCATCGCTCGCCAACTCCTCGGATCAGCTCAGCGTGCAGTCGTTCTCACCTGCGATCGCTGAGAACTTCCGTGCGACGGCAGTCGCCGCGGTGGTCCTCTCGCTCATGCTGATCCTGATCTACATCTGGGTGCGATTCGGTTCGGTGCGCTACTCTGCCGCAGCGATCGTCGCGCTCACGCACGATGTCCTCGTCGTCATCGGGCTCATCGCCTTCGCTGAGATTATCTACGAGCACGAGTCGTTCACATCGATCGCGAATACCCTCATGATCGAGCCGTTCAAGATCGACCTCAACCTCATCGCGGCTCTTCTCACGCTGATCGGGTACTCGCTCAACGACACGATCGTCATCATGGACCGTATCCGTGAGAATCGCGGCAAGCTCCCATACGCATCCAAGGCGGTAATCAACCGCTCAATCAATGAGACGATATCGCGTACCCTCGTGACTTCGGGCACGACACTCCTCGCCATCCTTCTTCTCTACATCGATGGCGGCCCCGGTGTCCACGCGTTCAGTTACGCGTTGCTTGTGGGTGTGCTTGTGGGTACCTACTCGTCAATCGCCGTTGCATCGCCGCTCGTCTGGAGCCGCAAACGAGATATCTCTGAGCGACGCCGTCTTGAGGATGAACAGAACGCCCTCGACAACGAAACGATCTAATCGGTCGGATTCTGATGCATCACCTCCAACTGCCCCGATACCATTCGGGGCAGTTATAATTGATCTCAGGTATTTCCATGATGGACGAACGCACATCCAGAATATTCATCGGGCTCTGTCTCTTGGTGGTGGTCTGGATAGGTGTCTACTGGATGTGGCAGCCCTCAAGCGACCAGAACTCGCCCGTGATTACCTTTGAGCAGCCCGAGCAGATTGACCCACCCCTCATCACACGATCAGGGGATACGACCGAGGAGAGTCAGGATCCCAATACCGAGCAGGGGAGCCTGGTCGGGCAACTGACCGCCCAAAGTGAACCGGCGAAACCAACCCCGATTGAACCCAAAGGGCCCACCCTCAAACAACCCGAGTTCTTTGAACACATCGTGGCCAAGAGCGAGACAATGCAGACGATCTCTC
>Ga0209692_10004979_pt1 | contig 11674 bp, 9 predicted proteins | sample tdDd472_FD_187129 | JGI IMG/M metagenome (GOLD analysis project Ga0209692, IMG submission 187129) | Marine sediment microbial communities from the Atlantic coast under amendment with organic carbon and nitrate - tdDd47.2 (SPAdes)... | ecosystem: Environmental > Aquatic > Marine > Coastal >...
TTTCTTCTTATACATTTGTTCCCACAAACAAACACAAATTATTCATGCAATGGCATTCTTAAATTTTGAAAAGGGGATATTTCAAAATTTACTAAGGAGCCAGGCAAAAAGTATAATCACACAATGAAAACAAGAACTGAGCATGACCTAATTGGATACAAAGAAGTTCCTGAAGAGGCTTATTACGGTATTCAAACTTTAAGAGCAATTGAAAATTTCGACATTTGCGGAGTTAAACTTAGCGCTTACCCTAAGTTTATTAAAGGTTTAACAATGGTGAAATGGGCTGCCGCCAAAGCAAATAATGAGCTTGGTTTGATGGCAACAGATACCACCGAGGCTATTCTTAAATCTTGTGAGGAGATTATTGACGGTAAATTTCATGAGAATTTTCCTGTTGATATGATTCAAGGTGGAGCAGGTACTTCTACCAATATGAACGTTAACGAGGTAATCGCTAACCGTGCATTGGAAATTTTGGGCTACCAAAAAGGGGAGTACGATCATTGTCACCCAAATAATCACGTTAATTTATCTCAATCAACAAACGATGCATATCCAACAGGAATTAAAATTGCATTGATTTTGATGAATGAGGATTTGGTTGCTGGATTAAAAAGCTTAATTGAAGCATTCCGCGCTAAAGGAGAAGAGTTTAAGGACGTATTGAAGATGGGTAGAACTCAACTTCAGGATGCGGTTCCAATGACTTTAGGACAAGAGTTCGAAGCTTGGGCAGTAACTCTTGAAGAGGAAATTGAGAGATTGAATCAGAATGCGAAATTGTTCCTTGAAGTGAATATGGGAGCAACTGCAATTGGAACTGGAATTAACTCAGAACCTGAATACTCAGATAAGTGTGTGAAACACTTGCGTGATATCACCAACCTGGATATTGTTTTAGCTGGTAACTTGATTGAAGCAACTCCTGATACAGGATCATATGTAATGTATTCATCAGCAGTTAAGCGTTTGGCAGTTAAATTGTCGAAAATTTGTAACGATTTACGTTTGCTTTCTTCTGGTCCTCGTTGTGGATTCAACGAAATCAATTTGCCAAAAATGCAACCAGGATCATCTATCATGCCAGGAAAAGTGAATCCTGTAATTCCTGAGGTTGTAAATCAGATTGCATATAAAGTTATTGGTAATGATTTAACTGTAACATTTGCTGCAGAGGCAGGTCAATTACAGTTGAATGTAATGGAGCCTGTATTGGTTCGTGCGATTCTTGAATCAATGGAAATGTTGGAGAATGGAATGGCAACATTAAAAGAGCGTTGCATTGAAGGAATTACTGCAAACGAAGAACATTGTAAAGAAATGGTATTAAACAGCATCGGAATTGTAACTGCTGTTAATCCAACATTAGGATATGAAGCTTCTTCTCGTATTGCTAAAAGAGCTTTGGCGGAAAACAGAAGTGTTTACGATTTAATTCTTGAAGAAGGATTATTGAGTAAGGAGAAGTTAGACGAAATTCTTTCTCCTGAAAGAATGATCAAGCCTCAAAAGTTTGTGAAGGCTTAAACAACAATACTCTATCATAAGAGTTCTTGGCGCACTAAAGAGGTTGCTTCGTTTATCGAGGTCAACCTCTTTTATTTTTTTTGAAAGTCTGGAAAAGTCGAAAAGTTCAATAGTTGAAAGGTTTATAATACCACATAGCTAAGCTTATCCTTTCTCACTCATAAATTTATGATTTTAATTTTCCGTAGTTCATCTTTCCATCGGGAAGGTAACTTTAGAATTGCTACATTTATATGATCACAAATAGTTATTGATATGACAGAAATATCATTTAAGCCAATTGGAACAATTCGTACGCCGCATCTTTCTCGTGAGGGGATGCCAATTCAGCCTTTAAGTGCAACGGGTATAAAAGCAAAGGTTGAGCTCAATCCTGAATATGTGGAAGGATTAATGGACCTGGAATCTTTCTCTCATGTTATTTTGCTGTATCATTTGCATGAATCGAATGGATACGATTTACAGGTAAAACCTTTTATGGATGATTTTATACATGGATTGTTTGCCACTAGAGCTCCACGTCGTCCGAATGCAATCGGTATGTCAACTGTAAAACTTGTTGGTATTGAAGACAATGTTCTGCATGTTGAGGATGTAGATATTTTAGATGGAACACCATTGCTGGATATCAAACCATTCTTTTCCAAGTTCGATAATCGTCCAGATGCAGTATCAGGTTGGTTGGATGAAACGTGGAAAGAAAAGAAACGTGAGATTAAATCAGATAGAAGATTCTTAGAAAAGAAGAAGTAATCTACTCAAATTGTTTGGGCAATACCTCCCAAGAAGTTTGGGTACTACTTCCCAAGTAGCTCGAGCAATACTACTCAAAATGTTTGGGCAGTACTTCCCAAGATGTTTGGGTAACACTACTCAAGTGGTTTGAATACTGATTCTAGTTTAGAACAAGATCTTTAAGTGTTGCTATCCATTTTGGATGATCGTTTAAACTTTCCACCAATATCAATTTTTCGCCACCATTTTCTTCAAATATCTCAGCGTATTCCATTCCTATTTCAATGGTTGTTTCCAAACAATCTGCTACAAATACAGGGCTGAATACCATTAATTTTTTAACTCCTTTTTTGGGCAGTTCTTCCACTACTTTATCCGAGAATGGTTCCAGCCAATTCTTATCCAATCGCGATTGGAAAGAAACCGTGTATTTGTCTTTCGGGATGTTGAGTTTTTCAGCCAGCAATCTACTCGTTTCAAAACAGGTTGATTTGTAACAAAAATAATCTGTATCAGGTTTGAATTTTTTGTGGCAATTGCAGGTATGACAATCGAGATGAGGATGAACTTTGTTTATTTGTCTAATCGGTAAGCCATGATAAGAGAAAACAAAATGATCAAATTCATTTAAATCATGCTTGTTGGCATTGTCAGCAATCGTATCCAAATATCCTTTGTGATCAAAAAACTGATTTACAAATTTAATTTCGGGAATAACCTCCCAACTTTTAATAATATCCATAGCCTTCTCGTAAGTAGAGCCAGTGGTTGATGAAGCATATTGAGGATACATTGGTAAAATGACCAATTTGGCAGGCATGTCTAACCTGATTTTTTCTAAAACCTTTTTCATTGATGGTTCCTGATAGCGCATTGCCAATTCTACCGTATAGTTTTCATCTAATTCTTTTTGCAGTAATGTCTTTACTTTTTCACCATAAATCATCAAAGGTGAGCCCTCTTTGGTCCATAATTGCTTGTATATTTTCGATGATCCTTTTGCCCGAAAAGGCACAATAATAAGGTTTACCAATATTTTGCGGAGCAACCAAGGAATATCAATAACTCTGCGATCGTTTAAAAACTCGAAAAGGTAAGTGCGAACATTTGAAACACTTGGACTTTTAGGTGTTCCTAAATTTAGAAGTAGAACGGTAGTTTTTTTAGACATAGTAATAGCTATTCAAGCGAATTTGAAAAGGAAACAATAAAAAGTATTTCCTCTGTTAAATTAATATTTTTTCTGCTATATGATACAACAAATGGAAATCAGATTTGTTCAATCCAATTGATTCCTTTCTTTAGCAGTTGGATTGTTTCTTCTTCTTTTGAGCCTTCTTTGATTTCATATTGATAGGTCCACTTTACTTCCGGAGGCATGCTTACCAAAATGGATTCTGTTCTTCCATTGGTGTCCAATCCAAACTTAGTGCCTTTGTCCAGCACCAAATTAAATTCTACATATCGTCCACGACGATGCAATTGCCAATCTTTTTCCTGTTCAGAGTATGCTTTGTTTGCATTTTTAGTTACGATACGACAATAAAGAGGCGCAAATAAATTGCCAACATCCATTACAAAACTAAAAAGTTCTTCTTTACTCATGCCATTTGCACCATTTAAATGATCGAAGAATATACCTCCAATACCACGAGTTTCTTCTCTAAACGGAAGGTAGAAATAATCATCAGCCCAAGGTTTAAACTTGTCGTAAAATTCAGGGTGATGACGATCGCAAACCTCTTTTAGTTTCGTATGGAATTTTTTGGCTTCATCTTTATCTATATAAATTGGGGTAAGATCAATTCCTCCGCCAAACCAAAAGGTGCCATCTTCCAATTCAAAGTAGCGGACATTCATATGAACAATTGGCACATGCGGATTCTCAGGATGCATAATTAAAGAGACACCTGTAGCAAAGAAATTCTCAGCACTAAGTTTTAGTTTGTCTTTTATTTTATCTGGCAACTTACCATGAACAGCCGAAAACTGAACACCACCTTTTTCAACGATATTTCCATTCTTGATAACTCGGCTGCGACCACCTCCGCCGCCTTCTCTTTCCCATTTGTCTTCCTGGAATTTAGATTTACCATCTGTATTTTCCAAAGCTTTGCATATTCGGTCTTGAAGTTCTTTGAATCTATCTGCAATTTGTTCTTTGTTCATAGACTTATCGTGAGGTATAATTATAGAGTTTCGTTTACTGGTTTGTTCTTTTTTCTGGAGAATCGACTAATCATCTTTTTCTCAAAGTTCCAAAAGAATCTAAACTGTCCAAATACAGTTCCGACAATCAAAAGTAAAACCTGATATGTAGGCGTAATAATTAGAATACTTAAAAGTATGCGAAGTAGAATATTGGTATCTGATCCTATGGAGAAATAGTCAAAAATTGGATTTCGAACCATTACCGAAAGACTACCGGTTATTGAGAAGACGATGAGAATTAAAACTAACTGGATGTTAGAAGTAATGCCCCAACGTTTTTTAAGCTTTTCAAACATGTGTTTTATTTAGAATTGTTTTGAATAAACAAATATAATATAAAATACCTTTTAGTCTGAAATAGGATGTGGGAATTCTATTTGATTTTATTGATAGCCTAATAGAATAAGCCACTGTTGAGTTTAGAGCATAAAAAAACCGCCTCAACATGTGAGGCGGTTTACTTAAAATATATTTTCAATTTGCTTAGCTAGCAACTCTTTCAAGCCACTTAACCATAGCAAGCATAACAAACATTGAAAGCGCACAAGCCGCAACAAATACGAACCATGTTAACCACATTGGACTGTTTGTATATAAAATACCACCAATAAACAGGATTGAGTTACCTAGAGCTGTTGCAGCTAACCAAGCACCTTGCATAATTCCTTGCATGTGAGGAGGAGCAACTTTTGCTACGAAAGCAATTCCAAGAGGACTGATAAACAACTCAGCTACCGTTAATATGAAATATAAACCAACCATAATCCATGGGGTTAGTTTAATCGCTTCAAGTGCTTCAGGAGTCATTCCAGCTAATTCAGCTTTAGTTGGTACTGCAAAAGAGTATACCATTAAGAATACATAAGCCAAAGCTGCGATTCCCATACCAAAAGCAATTTTCTTAGGAGTAGAAAGGTTAATACCTTTTTTCTCTAAAAATCCAAAGAACCATACAATTACAGGAGTTAAGAATACAACAAATATTGGGTTCACAGCAGCAAAGATTTCTGCACCAATAATTTGAGTGAAGCCTAAGTCCATTTTAATAGCACTTAAATCAATATAATCTCTTGCAAAGTAAGTTAAAGAGTATCCGTTTTGGTGGAAAGCAAACCAGAAGAAAATAACAACTCCGAATACAGCGAAAAGAGCGTAAACACGTTGTTTAATTTCTTTAATATCCATTTGAATTTCTTCTTTCGATGGTCCTTCTTTATCACCATTATTAGCTTTGGCAGACATATCAGGGAACTTTGATTTATTAACTAAATAAATAATCAAAGAAACAGCCATCATTACAATAGCAGTCATAAATGCATACTGGAAACCAACACTGAAAACATTCAAGTAATCGTTTACAAAAGATCCTAGTTCAGGAGTAACACTACCACCATCCATTACTTCTTTTGCATATGTAGTTAGCTGATTTAATCTCTCAGGAAGCATTTCGGTACCTGCCTTAGCATGACCAACGTATTCGTGACATAATTCAGGTAAAGATGAATTATATAGGAAACCATTTGTCTTTAACCACCAGTTTCTAACACCTACAGCAATAAAAGGAGCAAAAAGAGCACCAATGTTGATAAACATATAGAACAACTGAAAACCTGATTCTCTTTTATCTCTATACTCATCTTTGTCGTACATCTGACCTACAAGAGCTTGTAAGTTTCCTTTAAATAATCCGTTACCAAAAGCAATAACGAATAAACCAAAACAAGTGATACCTAAATATAAAGCTTGATTAGGTACAGGAGTTGGAGTTGGAATAGCAATCATTACATACCCCAAAGCCATTACAATAAGACCAGTAAAAATAGTGCCCTTGTAATTTTTTGTTTTGTCGGCAATTCTACCGCCCACTAATGCCAATAAATATATTGAGGCATAGAATGCAGAATAAATGTATCCTGTTGTTGTTTCTGATAATCCAAACTTAGCAGAAATAAATAGTGTTAAGATTGCCATCATTATATAGAAGCCAAAACGTTCCCCCATATTAGTTAATGCTGCAGCAATCATTCCTTTAGGATGTCCTTTAAACATAAATGTTAGTTTTAATTTATAATAGTTTCGTTCTAGTTATGAGAACGACAAATATATAGAAAAAATCAGAAGTCTATAATGATTTGTAAGCGAATCGTACTTATTTAAATCGTTTTCGTAAGTAAAGCTAAATTTCAAAAGTTTAGTATCTTTGATAGGAATGCCTAAAATGCTTTATGTTTCTTGAGAAAATGAGCGTAAAGAGAAAGTTTCTTTAGTGTAATTTACTCTTATTAATACGCTTTCCGAATTAGACTTTTTCGATTTGAAACGGACTGTCTTTTGATATAACTTATAACAAAATATCTATGAAAATTTTTCCTTCTTCACTGGTCGCAAAGATTGATGCTTATACTATCGAGAATGAACCCATATCTTCAGTAGATTTAATGGAAAGAGCTACGCTAAAACTTTTTAATAAAATTGGTGATAAATTTCCTGCGCCTCGAAATTGTAAAATATTTGTGGGACCGGGAAATAATGGAGGGGATGGTTTGGCATTAGCAAGGCTACTAGCCGAGAAAAATTATACCGTAGAGGTATTTCTTGTTAAGATAAGTAACACATTATCCGATGATGCCGAAGTTAATCTGCAAAGATTAAAGTTGCTTAAAGCGGTTGATATTTATGAATTGGCTTCGGCAGATGCCATGCCTTGGTTATTTCCCGATGATATCGTGATTGATGCCATTTTTGGATCCGGCTTATCACGATCGATTGAAGGTGTTGCCTTAGAGGTTGTAAAGGCTATAAATGCTAGTGAAGCAAAAGTAATTGCTATAGACATACCCTCCGGATTAATGGGAGAAGACAATTCAAATAACAATTACCATGGAATCGTAAAAGCTGATATTACCTTAAGCTTTCAGTTTCCAAAATTGGCTTTTCTCTTTCCTGAGAATGATGTTTATGTTGGAGAATGGGAGGTTTTGTCTATTGGTTTGCACCCCGAAATTATTAGTTCTGAACCTACTCCATATAAAATGTTAACGCGTGAATTTGTAAAATCATTACTAATGCCACGCAGAAAATTTGATCACAAAGGAACTTTTGGTCATGGATTGTTAATCAGCGGAAGCTATGGGAAAATGGGCGCTGCAATTCTTGCTTCACGAGCTGCATTACGTTCAGGAATAGGTTTGTTAACCTCTCATATTCCACGATTGGGTTATGATATCATGCAGACTGCTGTGCCAGAAACTATGGTGAGTATCGATCGATCGGATATCATATTTACCGAATATCCGGAATTGGAACAATTTAAAGCCATTGCTATTGGTCCTGGAATTGACAAAAAACAAAATTCTTATAAGGCAATGATAGATTTGCTGAAGGAAGTAAAGGTACCAGTGGTTGTTGATGCTGATGCCATTAATATTATTGGTGAGCATCCGGAGTTGAAAGAGGATTTACCAATAGGGTGTGTTTTTACGCCTCACATGAAAGAATTTGAACGTTTGGTTGGGAAATCAAACGATAGTTTTACAAGAAACAGCATGCAGCGTGAGTTTGCAAGAGAACATGGATTAACAATGGTACTGAAAGGTGCTTATACAGCAATTGCTTGTCCGGAAGGGAGTTGTTATTTTAATCCAACCGGAAATCCAGGAATGGCAACAGCGGGAAGTGGGGATGTGCTTACAGGAATAATATTATCTTTGCTTTCGCAAGGATATCCGTCGAAAATTGCCGCAATAATAGGTGTTTATTTGCATGGATTGGCGGGAGATTTGGCAGTAGGAAAAATAGGAGTGGAGGCTCTTACTGCTGGCGATATTGTTGAATATTTGCCAAAAGCCTGGCTTGCATTAAAGAAGTAGCAATAAAACGAAAGGTAATGGCGTTAGAAATAATGTCTATATCAGTAAAATATAAATAACAATACGAATGATGCTAAGAAAATTAATGGTGTTCTGCATGATACTTGCTTTATCGTGGAATGCCAACGCTCAAAAAAGAAGAACTTTAGAAACGCCAAGCACTGTAATTTATGCTTTGCCTCAAACAGTTTTAAAAGTTGATGTTGTTGCAGAGAAAACAATTCTTAAAAAAGGACCTTTTGCTGATTATGCACAAAAATATTTAGGTATTTCGGATGTGGTAAAAGCTGATGGAAACAGTTGGAAACTGAAAGCTATAGAATTAAACGGAAAAGGAGAGGTTGATTCGGAGCAGTTTCATAAACTAACTACTTCTGTTGATTACGAGCCATCTTTAATTGCCTTAACACCCGAAGGATTAATCCGTGGATTTAATTTAAGGAATAGTCAATTTGAGAATGTTGAGAAGGAAGTAATTGCTTTATCGGATCGTAATGTAGAAATTGAATATGGTAAGTTTTCAATTGATCCAATTCTAAAATATCAGGAAGATACCATATATAAGGTGGTGGAAACCGATACAGCTTTTGTTAAGGTTCCAGTATTGGAAAAGCAGGCACTTACAAAATCTTTAGAGGAGAAAGCAGAAGAGGCAGCTCACCAGATTTTTAAATTAAGAAAAAGAAGATTTAAAATCCTGACTGCTAACTATGAAGTTCTTCCTCCTGATGGAAAGGCTTACCAGGTAATTGTTGAGGAGTTGGCAAAATTAGAACATGAATACATTTCTCTTTTTGTTGGTAAAAAGGTGAGTATTAAAAAGACGTATCAGTTTTCTTATACTCCTAAGCAAGGGGAGAATGGTGGCGTTATTTTCCGTATGTCGCCACAAATGGGACCTGTTGGAGTTAATGACCTTGGAGGAAGACCAATTCGTGTCGATTTCAAAAATATGAATGTAACTGATGAATTGGCAATTTTACCTACTGCAGGAGTTGCGCCACATCAGCAAGTTAAATATCGTATCCCGGGAATGGCAGATGTTGCCATTTCGAATGGAAAGAGTGTTCTGTTGAAAAAACGCATGGCAATTGCTCAGTTTGGTAAGATAGCAAGTATTCCTGCCGAGGTAATGCTAAACGAAAATTACAGCATCGAATTCTATCCTGAATTAGGATCGATTAAGAATGTGAGCAAGTAAGCTGTTATTCGTTTGGGATTCTACAAGGATTCTTAAATGTTAATAATAGAATACTAAAATATAAGGATCCCTTTCCGTTTGGAGAGGGATTTTTCTTTTTTAAGTGAGTTTGTAATCTGCTGATATACAATTTACCGGACATGGTAAACCCCTTCACGAACACAGGGAAACCTCTCACGGACACAAGGAAGTACTTCACGGATAGAAATGTTGATTGGTTTTCTTGTCGGGGAATTTGTTCATTGGAGTGTGGCATAGCATTGAAGAAGAAAGTGATTCTTATTTTTCCTTCTGATATAAATCGAATTGGGATGGATTTCTTAAAAATCCTTAATTCAGATTCTCTTTTTCGTATTCCCTTTCTGCCTTTATCAAAAAATATTACCTTTAGTGCTCTTAAATAATAAACACAAAAAATTAACGGAGGAAATATATAATGAGCAAAGAAATTTTAAGTCTCGAGCCAAAAGCGATCTGGGAGAATTTTTATTCACTAACTCAGATTCCACGTCCATCGAAGCATGAAGATGCAATTCAGGATTTCATGATGAAATTCGGACAGGATTTAGGTTTGGAAACCATTAAGGATGGAGTTGGAAATATTATTATTAAGAAGCCAGCTACTCCAGGTTTTGAGAATCGTCAAGGTGTGGTATTGCAAGGTCACCTGGATATGGTACCTCAGAAAAATGCTGATACTGAACATGATTTCGAGAAAGATCCGATTACTACTGTAATCGATGGTGACTGGGTAACTGCTGACGGTACTACTTTAGGTGCTGATAATGGTATGGGTGTTGCTGCGGCTATGGCTGTTCTTCAGGCTACTGATATTGAGCACGGACCGGTAGAGGCTTTGTTTACTGCTGATGAGGAAACTGGAATGACAGGTGCTTTCGGTCTTCAGAACGATGTTTTAGATGGTGATATCCTTTTAAACATGGACTCGGAAGATGAAGGTGAATTGTACGTAGGTTGTGCCGGTGGTATCGATGCTAATGTTACAATGAAATACAAAGAGGAGAAGCTTGAGAAAGGTCATGTAGCTTACAAGCTTTACATGAAAGGTCTTAAAGGTGGTCACTCAGGAATGGAAATTATTTTGGGTCGTGGTAACTCAAACAAATTGTTGTTCCGTTTCATCAAATTTGCAACTAAAAACTTCAAATTGAAGTTGGCATCTGTTGATGGTGGATCTCTTCGTAACGCAATTCCTCGTGAGTCGTTCGCAGTTGTTGCTGTTCCAGAAAAATACAACGAGAAATTCTTAGCTGCTGTTGCTGAATTTGAGGCTACTTATAAAGCTGAACTTTCTGCTGTTGAGCCAGATTTAGTATTCTTTGCAGAAGCTACTGATGCTCCTAAGAATGTTTTCAAAAAGAAATCTCAAAAGAATCTTACAAATGCAATTTACGCTTGTCCAAACGGTGTAATTCGCATGAGTGATGATATGCCAGGATTGGTCGAGACTTCTTTGAACCTTGCTCGTGTTTATAGCGAAAAAGGGACGATCATCGTTCAGGCTTTAATTCGTTCGTCAGTTAATTCAGCGAAAGATGATTTAGCACAAATGGTTTCTTCTACTTTCGAATTGGCAGGTGGTAAAGTGAAATTGGAAGGTGAATATCCAGGATGGAAGCCAAATATGGATTCTCCTATCTTGAAAACCATGCAGGAAGTTTACAACAACAAGTATGGTAAGGTGCCGGAAATTAAAGCAATTCACGCTGGATTAGAGTGTGGTTTGTTAGGAGCGGTTTATCCAAACTGGGATATGATCTCATTCGGACCAACTATTCGTTTCCCTCACTCTCCAGATGAGAAAGTGAAGACTGATACAGTGGTTAAATTCTGGGATTTCTTAGTAGAGACTTTGAAATATGTTCCAGTAAAAGAGTCTGTTGAAGCATAAGTAAATGCTACTAGATATAAGAAAGGACGTACAATTTGTACGTCCTTTTTTTGTGTGACTTAACATGGTACATCTCTACCTAAATCTTTTTAAAAGGAAATAGATTACCAAAAAAAATAAGGCTCCAATTCCACTTGCTACCAATAGTGAACCAATGGCAAATTGCAGATAATTCTCCCCTAATGTTTTCAAGTTCATTAAATCGGGCACTTCGCT
>Ga0209692_10004982_pt1 | contig 11664 bp, 8 predicted proteins | sample tdDd472_FD_187129 | JGI IMG/M metagenome (GOLD analysis project Ga0209692, IMG submission 187129) | Marine sediment microbial communities from the Atlantic coast under amendment with organic carbon and nitrate - tdDd47.2 (SPAdes)... | ecosystem: Environmental > Aquatic > Marine > Coastal >...
AATGGGTTTACAACCATTAAAAACTGGATATAATAAAATTCTATCATCAATCTATTCACAAAAACAATATTATAAACGTATTAAAACATTTTTAAATAACTATTCAGTACCTAAAAAAGTAATACAGCGAATTTCATTTTCAGAGTTCAAAGCACTATTTAAATCCTTCTGGTATCTTGGTATCAGGTTAAAAGGACGCAAATTTTACTGGAATCTTTTATTTGAAAGTTTATTCAGATATCCACGTAAATTACCGTTGGCAATAACTCTGGCAATCTATGGTGTTCATTTTCGTAAAATAATTCAAAATTTATAAGGACAAGTTATGATATTACCAAGTTTAAAAATTGGCGATCTTGTAGTCGAAAAACCAATCATTCAAGGAGGAATGGGCGTGGGAATTTCACTATCGGGATTAGCATCTGCAGTAGCAAATGAAGGTGGAATCGGAGTAATTTCCTCTATCGGAATGGGCTTCCTCAAAGGTGAACGTAATAAAAAAGGTTTAAGTTCAAATGCGCACTATTTGCGGGAAGAAATCCGTAAAGCCAAAGATGCGTCAACAAAAGGTGCCATTGGTGTTAATATTATGGTGGCAATCTCAGATTTTGATGAACTTGTTCGAGCCAGTATCGAAGAAAAAGCTGATATCATCTTTGCTGGAGCAGGACTTCCACTCAGTCTTCCTGGACTGGTCAAAAGTATTGATCCAGAAACCAAAACCAAACTTGGTGCAATAGTAAGTTCCGGCAGGGCAGCCAATATCATTTGCCGTAGTTGGAAAAAGAAATATGATTGTTTACCTGACTTGATAGTTGTAGAAGGCCCAAAAGCAGGTGGACATCTTGGATTCCATGCTGATCAAATATTTGATCCAAATTTCAAATTGGAAAAACTAGTTCCCGAAGTATGGCAGGCAGTTCATACATTCACAGAAAAATATGGCAAAGAAATCCCTATCATCGCAGGCGGTGGAATTTATACCGGAGAAGATATCTACGATATTATGGATCTCGGTGCTGCCGGTGTCCAGATGGGAACTCGTTTCGTTGCCACTGATGAATGTGATGCCGATGATAAATTCAAAGAAGTTTATGTCAATTGCAAAAAGGATCAAATCTCCATCATCAAATCCCCGGTTGGACTTCCCGGCCGAGTAATTCATACAGAATTCATCCAACAAGTTCAGGATGGCGTCCGCAAGCCTTTCTCATGTCCATGGAAATGTCTGAAAACTTGTAACTTCAAAGAAGTACCTTATTGCATTGCCAATGCTCTCATCAGTGCCCAACAAGGAATGATGGACGATGGATTCGCTTTCGCTGGATCAAATGCGTATAAAGTTGACAAGATCATTTCTGTAAAGGAATTATTTCAGGAATTAGAAAAGGAATTTGATGCTGCTGTGATGGAACATTTTCAGGAAGAACCACTGAAGATGGAAAATTTCAGTTTCGTACAGTAATATCAAAATTTAATATATAAATGAAGCCACCTTGGGATTGAGGTGGCTTTTTAATTATTTTTCAAAGATAAAAGTATAATTGTTTATTTCGACATTTTTAATAGAATCACCAAAACCATAAGTTGTACCAAAATATTCTTCAGATTCCAATTTTGGATAACAAATATCTCTGATGACCTTCTCCCCAAAATCTAAACCATTACCGATTCAGAATTAATAACGGATTTATTTAAATGTAAATAAACACTATCATCCTGCTCAATATTATTTGTTATAAATACAATTGGAGAAAGAGTATGATTATTAACTCCCACTTTACCAAAAATATCAAATTTTGTAGTGTATTCTGTCGTATCAACATAAAAATATTTTTTTATATTCAATTAAATTCTTTTTGTTCCTCATTTTCTACTACAGTAAAAGAATTTATTTAATTACATCGATAGATTTTCGATGTTTTATGACTACCGATTCTTTTCATATTTTTGTATCTTCATTCGATATGAAAAGATTCAATTCTACTCATTTGAAAGGAAATAAATGAAATCTAAAAATTTACTTGTAATTGTAATCATTCTTTATTGCCAAATATTATTTGCGCAAAATTCTGATATTCAAAATCTCTTAGATTCAATTTCAATTGATAATATCAAATCCCATGTCGATTCCCTTGTCTGGGCAGGTGGACATGAGACCCGTTCATCATATACTGAAGGCAATAAAGAAGCAGCTGAATATATCTACAACTATCTATTATCAATTCCTGAACTCATTGATGTAAAAATGGATACATTTTACATTCCGGAAGCAACTTCACCTTATGATACAATTCCACAGGTGAATGTTGTTGCCTATTTACCAGGGAAAACAGATGATCCAGAAATCATCATTGTGGGTGGGCATTATGATGCCAGTGGCAGCCGCGGTAACAATTACGACGAAACATGGAACACAACCTACAAAGCCAGAGGTGCAGATGACAACGCTACAGGAGTAGCCGGAACATTGGAAATTGCTCGAATTTTGAGTGATCCAACGATATCATTCAACAATCAACACACAATAAAATTCATCGCCTTTGCCGCCGAAGAATATCATCCGGTTCATCCATCGGTTCATCATGCCGGAAGTATGTATGATGCAAAGAAGACGATGGACAATGAAGAGCCGTTGAGTGCAGCAATTATCCTGGACATGATCGGCTACAACTATGAATACAATTATATCGAAGTGATTTCCGATAACCAATCTTTGTGGTTGGCTGATGAAATGTATAATAGCAGAAACCAATATGTACCAGAACTACTTGCCAACGCTTCTCCTGCAAATGTACCCTACAGTGATCATCAATCCTACCAAATCTATGGTTTTCCGGCAATTCTTCTGATGGAAAACGATAAACCCTGGAGCGATGATAGTCCTTATTATCTAAAAAATCCTTATTACCATAGAAATTTAGATCGGATAGAAACAGTTAATTTCGAACAGGTGGAAATGGTAACAAAAGTTTCACTAGCAGCAACAGCAACATTAGCTTTGCGTAATGATCCTACAACTTCAATTGATTTTGCAGAGCAAACACCAGAAGAATTCTCACTCACAGCTTATCCAAATCCCTTTAATGGACAGGTAAACATCAAATTTTCGTTGTATAAATCAACAACACTCGATATTAGTTTCTACAATGCATTGGGACAAGAAATTGAATCCATGTATTCGAACTCAATGTTTCAGGTCGGAACTCATAATATTCAATGGACAACAGATTCAAAATCATCAGGATTATACTTTTGTATCATCAGAGGTGATTTTGGAATAAAGTCTCAAAAATTAGTTTTATTAAAATAAAAGAGGATAAATTGAAAAAACTACTCATTATAACAACTATATTCTTTATATCCTGTTCATTTCAGATGAAGAAAACAGCACCTGAACCTGAAATACTTCAACCAGTAAAAGTAAAACAGGAACTCCGTGGAGCATGGTTCACACGGTTTGATTTTGCTCATGAAAATCCTGATTCCATGAAGTACAAAATCATCAATGGAATGAAAGATCTAGCTGATGCGAATTTCAATGCTGTATTTTTTCAATTACGCGGACAGTGCGAAACTTTCTATCCTTCTCCTTATGAACCATGGTCTAAACTGATTAACTTCACTAATCCGGGATTTGATCCGGCAAAACTGGCAATCGAAGAAGCCCACAAAAATGGGTTAAAATTTTATGCATACATTAATCTACTTCCTGTTTGGAATGAGATTGAAGCACCAAAAGATTCAACACATATTTATCACAAACACAATCCTGAAGTCAAAGATGGCTGGACACTTTTCACTGATAATGACAGTATGAAATCATCAACAAAGTATACTTATTTCAATCCAGCACATCCCGAAGTACACATGTACCTCAAAAAAATTGTTCGTCATCTTGTGGAAAATTACAACATTGATGGATTACATTTTGACAGAATCCGCTATCCCGGAGAAGCATATATAGACGATTTATATTCCAAGACACAATTCGCCAAAGACAGTATCAATTCGCCAATCACCAAACCTGATTGGGCAAGAAAGCAGTTAACCGATTTAGTGGAAGATATCGTTGTAGAAGCGATGCTGATCAAACCTTATCTTGTGAATTCTGCTGCTACCTGGGGACTTTATCGGACTGACGATCTAGCAGGATATGAACATTTCGGTTCTGGTTATGCTCGCTATTATCAGGATGCGATTGATTGGCTTGAGAAAGGTATCATGGATTTCATCGTGCCGATGACTTATTGGGATATGAGCAATCCATTGCCAAATTTCAACGATCTTTGGTTGGATTTCACTAAGCGTACACCAAATTTCAAATCCATCTATCCAGGATTGCGAATCTATGATTGTGATTGGATCGAGTCTGGTGAAACCACTGATCAGATCAATTTCGTCCGACAAAATGGTGGTAAAGGAACTGTGATGTTTTCAATGGCTGCTCTGAATGAGCAAAAATTTAAAACCATAAAAGATAGCATCTACTCAGAAAAAGTAATTATTCCAGAAAACATGAAAAGAGTGAAACCAGGTAATGTTGTTCAATTGAATATTAAAAATCTGATGACTGAAGATAATCATGAAGTAAAGTTACTGTCACAGATGAAACGAGTAGACGGGAATGGTGAAATCAGTTTCCTGATGAAAAACAAACCCGATACATTAAGACTACAAGTTGGCGAAAATAAAATATCTATTTCTACAGAAGAATGGAAAATACCATATCAATATTTGGTGAATACTGATGGAACCTCAATTCGTGAAATACCCTGGGTAGAAATGAGAAAAATTCCTGCTGATATCACACATTCGGATAAATATCCAGTACTCTGTAAAACAGATTCTTCAGCCGAATCATTCATCAACAATAAAAATGTAAAAACCTATAAAACCGGTATTTTCTTCGACGATGTGAAGTTTGCAGAAGGACTGAATCGTATTACAGCAAAAGCAGAATTTGGAGATGGTTCTATTGCGCTTTACGAAACTGAAGTGAATTACCAACCCAAAGCAGAAACCAAACGAGAACCACTACCACTTTGGATAGATGAAAAATCTTTTCAACCAGCAGCTGATATGACAATATTACCCAAAGACCAAATAAAAATCAGTTTCAAAGGATCAAAAGGTCAAACAGCAGAAATCAAAATCAATGGAATCCATAAAAATTTGAAGTGTCAAAGACGAGATTTCAAAGACTACAGTTTGTATGAGACAATGTTGCCATTACGATTAGTAAAAACAAACAAACCAGTGAATTTGACAGTAATCCTAAAATCAGATAAAAAAACCGTAAAATTTATCCCGGATTTGCAAATTGAGACCAAACACATTGATGAATTTCCATATGTAACAACCACAAGTGACAATTCCATTCTCACCTATGAAACCGGAAGTGTAAGGCTTGGCGGACCAATTCGTACAGAATTTCCAAAAGAAATATTGCTGAAAACTTCTGGTAAAATTGGTCAGAACTATCGTGTCCATCTGAATGAGATTGCGCAGGGATTTATCAGCGAGGAAGATGTGGAAATCACTGATCGCATTGTCAAACCGGAATACTTCATCACCAGTCTTTACACTACTACAACAGATTCCGGTGAGTTTGTGCGAATTCCATATTACGAAAACCTTCCCTATACTGTTGTACCTGAGCCACATCTCAAACGCATCGTCATCAATCTTTATGGAGCAAAATCCAGTGCCACATGGCTCACACACCGAGGTGAACGAAAGATCATCGACAATATTACCTGGGATCACACAACACCAAAGACCTTCACCGTTTTTGTTAATCTGACAACATCAAAAATCTGGGGATATGAAGTTAAAAAGAATGGTAGCAACCTCTATCTTCACATCAATAATCCTCCAATAATAGAACCGGAAGTAGAAAAACCTTTGAAAGGGCTAACAATCGCGATTGAAGCTGGACATGGAGGAAAAAGTTATGGTGCAGTTGGCTTGTCAGGACTGAAAGAAAAGGACATCAACCTTTCACTTTCATTGATGCTTGGTAAGATCTGCAAAGCAAAAGGTGCAAAAATTGTCCAGGTTCGACCTGTTGACAAAGGCATGTTCCTGGGTGAAAAACGCAATATTGCGAAAGATTCTGACGCAAACATTCTTGTAAGCATTCATGCTAATGCCGGTGGTAGTGGTTATCTTAGTGTCGATGGAACCAGTACCTACTGGCACAATCCATTTTGGGCACCTTTTGCAGAAGTTGTTTATGATAAATTACTTGATCTGGATTTGGGAAAATTTGGTGTAATTGGATCATTCAACTACAAAGTAACGCGGATGAGTGAAATCCCGGCAATTCTTGTGGAGCAGGCATTCATGTCCCATGCAGAAGACGAAGAAAAACTGGCTGACCCAGAATTTCGTCAACAAATGGCTGAAAAGATTTATGAAGGAATTGTGGAATATATGGTGTATATGAATGAAAAATAATGAAAGTCTAAAATGGAAATTTCGTCATTATTTGGTTTATACTATAAAATACCAGCCACTAATATACAAATCACTGCTTGATGATAGTGTGATAGAAACCTATGAACATATGTATTCAATATTAACTAATGACCAAAAACAATATCGGAACAATGTTCGAAAAATAATTTTGAAACTTGCATCAGAAAAAACACTGTATAAACTCATACTTGCCAATAAGTCAATGTCGTCAGCAGCAGCCGAAAAGATAAAAAACAAAAAAAATCTAAGGAAGATTGCGACCAATAATAAAATCAAAAAACAGATACGGTTTTATGCCTATAAAAATTTAAAGCAACAAAATGAAAAAATTCCCAATAGAGAATTTTGGATTATTGCAGAAAAATCAATTTTTAGTTTACTAAACACCAAAAATTTAACCTGGCAAGAATATCATGAAGCTAAACATATCCTTTCATACATCACAAAGCCTTCTGAACAAATCACTGACAAACTGAACCAGGCAGAAAAATATCTAGATGAAATAGATCGAAATAGGGAGTTTCCGGATTGGGACAGGATTGCAGAAAATCTTCGAGCTGGTGATAGTTGGTCCAAGGTGGATAAATAAAAATTTATATTAGTTTAACATTGTTTTGATTTACATTGTAATTATTGTATTTTTATCAATATTAAAGGTGATTTTCAAATGATAATAACACAACAAGAAAAAAAAGAGATAAAGAAAAAAATAATTGATAATCTTTGCGAAGAAAAGGAAATTCAAAAGATAATAATTTTTGGTTCTTTTACAAATTCTGATCAGCCAGAGGATATTGATATTGCAATCATTCAAAATAGTAATGAAAAATATTTACCTCTGTCATTGAAATACAGAAAACTTGTTCGTGAAATATCAAAAACAATTCCTGTTGATATTGTTCCACTGAATCCATCATTAAAAGGTTCTTTTATAAATGAAATCCAGCATGGAGAAATAATTTATGAAAGATGAAACAAAACTATGGCTTGCATATTCTGAAGAGAATTTAAAATCAGCAAAATTACTAATAGAAAGTCATCTATATAATCCTGTATTACAAAATGTCCAGCAATGTGTTGAAAAAACGCTCAAATCAATTTTATTAGAAAATAGTATCAAATTAAAAAGAACTCATGATATTTTTGAGTTGAAAACCATGGTTTCAAATATTGGGATTGATATTGCCCTTTCAGATGATGAATGTGATTTCCTAAATTCAATTTATCTTCCTTCGAAGTATCCAATAGGTAGTTCATTACCTGAATTTGATCCTGATGAAAAGATATGTGCTAAAGCAATCAAAATTGCTGAATCAACCTTAAACAAGACCAATTCTATTTTAAAATAAAAGAATTCTATTATCAAAAAAGTAATTCTAATTATTGCCCTCATCATATCATTAGTTTATGCCAATGATATCAATTCCGGCTACGTCAAATCCTCAGGTGCAAATATCTATTACGAAGTAATTGGTGAAGGTGAATCATTGGTAATTCTACACGGTGGACTTGGACCAGGTGGACATTACCAGCATAATATTCCTGAATTTCAGAAGCATTTCCGATTGATCACAATCCATACAAGAGGACATGGAAAATCATCAGATAATGACACTCCTTTCTCCTATTCATCCTTTGCTGATGATGTGAATAATGTACTTGAGCATTTGCATGTCAAATCTACAAATGTAATTGGTTTCAGTGATGGTGGTGTAATTGGATATCAAGTTGCTGCAAAATATCCTGAAAAAGTAAAAAAACTCATTACAGTTGGATCAAATTATAAAGTAGAAGGATTGACTGCTGGAACCCTTGACTGGACAAAAAATAGCCTGTCACCTAAATATGTATCTGAAAATATGCCCGATATTAAAAAGACTTTTACTACTTTGAATCCTAATCCAGAAAACTTTGATAATTATATCAATAAAACGCAGAAAATGTGGCTTCGAGATCCTTATGTTAATGAAGAATTATTTAAATCTATACAATCACCAATTTTGATATTGGCAGGTGATAATGATGCCATTACATTGGAGCATCTGATAGAAATGCACACTCTACTGGAAAATTCTCAACTCTGTATTATTCCTGACGCAACACATTTTGTATTATCAGAAAAACCGGAAATAGTGAATAAGATATGTTTAGATTTTTTAATAGAAGAATAAGAGAAGTTTCTAACCAAATTAACATGATTTTGATCTAAGTAAAATTTTGGTTTCCCAATGGTTTAAACCCTCTTAAACACTCTCTGTCGGTTGCCGGATTCTAAAACCTCAAGGGAGGAAATACAAAAAATGTTGTATTGTAGGTGTTTTTATAATCATCAAAAAGGTTCAATCGCTCCAAGTCCCCCTTAAAAAAGATGGATTTAAATATCAATTTCGAAGAAAATATCTTGGATCGAACTCATATTAAATTAAATAAGTTACATAGTGAACAACAATCTTATGTAAAACAAGTTCGCAACTTGTTTATAGAATTTTCCATCTGGCAAATTCTATAGCTCACATAGAGTGATAGTTCAAACAAAAAAATTCTCTATCGTTCAAAATATTCAACAATTTTTAAAATTGTTTTACAAAAAAAGTTCGTTTCATCAATACTATTTCATTTCCAGTTATTGCATTTCATTCTGTATTTCGACTGTTCATTAAGAGATAAAGAAAAATCACAAATTCAGCCGCAACCTTTTGCTCCAAAATCCAGTCTCGCTTTGGGAATGATTTAGAATGAGGTTTATGTTATGAAGGTTTTAAGTTTTTTATTTGCGAGTTTAATTACGGTCAATTTTCTGTTTGCGGAACAAACACCACCACCAATAGCAGTAAGGAACCGGACGCTAACAGCAATGGAAATTACCAACAATAGTTTCAAAATTGATGGCATCTTGTCAGAAGCAATTTGGAATTCCGCTCAATGGACAACTGGATTGTACCAACAAAAACCCAATGACGGTGCACAGGAATCCTTTAAAACAGAATTTTGCATATTGTATGATCAGGATTATATCTATGTGGCTGCTCGTGCTCACGATCCTGAACCGAAAAAAATTAGTGCAATATTGTCAAGACGTGATAATTACACTGAATCAGACTGGATGTATATTTCCTTTGACAGTTTCAATGATAATCGGACTGCTTTCGAATTTGGGATCAATGCTGCTGGTGTGCAACATGATCTCCGTCGTTTCAATGATGAAAATGCAGATTATAGTTGGGATGCAATCTGGGATGGCGATGCTTATATTGGAAAAGATGGTTGGACAGCAGAATGGCGAATTCCCTTCAAAGAATTACGCTTCACCACTTCTGACAATATGGAATGGGGACTCGAGATGTACAGAGAAGTACCCCGTAATAATAATGAACTATCGGTTTGGAATTACTGGGCTCAGGATGAAGCCGGATTTGTTTCTAATTATGGGACATTACAAGGACTGAAAAATATCAGGGCTAGTAAGCCAATCTATATTAAACCTTACATAGTTACACAATCCAATATTTCTGATAATTTGATCACACCAGTACACAGTGACAATTACGATTTTCAGTATAATATTGGTGGTGATATTCGCTACAGCAGCCCCAGTGGAATTACTCTGAATGCAACGATCAATCCTGATTTTGGCCAGATCGAAGCGGATCCAGCAGATTTCAACCTGACGGAATTTGAGACTTACTTTTCCGAGAAACGACCTTTTTTCATGGAAGGTGGCAACATCCTGCATTTTCCATTGAATTTCGGTGATGGAGATAATGGTTCCAATACACTTTTTTACTCCCGGAGAATTGGCAGACGACCACAAGGTTGGATTCAATACAATGATGACAAAAGTGATATTGCAGAAGAGAGTTCTGCAACAACCAATATTCTCGGTGCTACAAAGATTACCGGCAAAACTGAAAATGGCTTATCAATCGGAGTAATGGAAGCATTGACAACAGAGGAAGATGCCACGGTTTTCTATGATGATGACACAAAAGAAAGAAGCATCATCGAGCCGATGTCAAATTACTTCCTCAGTCGTTTACAACAGGACTTTAATGATGGACAGGCAACAATCGGTGGAATTTTCACAGCAGTGAACAGAAAACTCGATGGAACAGGAATCAACTATCTTCATGATGCCGCTTACACAGGAGGAATTGACTTTGAGTGTGAATTCCTGGAACGAAAATATGGCCTTGAAACCTCCCTGTCTTTCAGTAGTGTTTCCGGCGATACTGCAGCAATCCAACGAACTCAAAAAAGTTCATCCAGATATTTCAATCGTACTGATGCTGATCATTTGGATTATGATCCCGCTAGAACATCGCTATCAGGTTATAGTTTCAAGTCTGTAGTGACAAAGAATACCGGTCATTTTCGTGGTGCTACCGGTTTCATTGGTTCAAGTCCGGGTTTTGAAGTCAATGATATGGGCTATATGCGCGGTGTTGATAACCTCAGTCAATTTGTATGGATTCAATACCAGGAATGGGAACCCAATAAATTTTTCAGACAATATAGAGTAAATTTCAATCAATACAGTTCTTACACCTTCAATGGCGAAAGAAAAAATAGCGGTGGCAATGTCAACACTCACTTTACTTTCAATAATAACTGGCGGTTGAGTGCCGGATTTAATCGGAATTTTGGTGGACTCAGTCCTAGTATGAACCGAGGTGGTCCTGCTTTATATTTGCCCAAAAATTATAGTGCCTGGAATTTGATAGGAACAGATCAGAGAAAAAACCTTAGCCTGGTAATGCAAAGTTTTTACTTTAGTAATGATGATAATGTCAAGAGTTATGGATTTGATCCATCCATTACGTGGCGACCCCGGAAAAACCTTCAGTTAACCGCTGATATCAGTTACAATTATCTTGATGATACCTGGGCATGGATTGGTTCCGGTGAAGATAATCATGGAGAAGAACAATATTTCTGGGCCAGCATGGAGCAAAATACATTCAGTTTTACACTGCGGGTTGATTTTACATTAACCAACAAATTATCATTCCAATATTATGCTCAGCCCTACTTCACTGCGGGTGAATATTTCGATTACAAACGTGTTGATGATTCTGACAATGCTGATTTTGATAAACGGTTTGAAGTTCTTGGAGATCGCATGGTTTTCAATAATGATAATGATGAATATGATGTTGACTATAATAATGATGGCAATACAGA
>Ga0209692_10004990_pt1 | contig 11650 bp, 11 predicted proteins | sample tdDd472_FD_187129 | JGI IMG/M metagenome (GOLD analysis project Ga0209692, IMG submission 187129) | Marine sediment microbial communities from the Atlantic coast under amendment with organic carbon and nitrate - tdDd47.2 (SPAdes)... | ecosystem: Environmental > Aquatic > Marine > Coastal >...
CAGTCTTGATCTGACCGGCGTTGGTGGCCACGGCCAGGTTGGCGATGAAGCTGTCCTCGGTCTCGCCCGAGCGATGGCTCACCACGTTGGTGAAGCTGGCGCGCTTGGCGATCTCGATGGTTTCCAGGGTCTCGGACAGGGTGCCGATCTGGTTCAGCTTGATGAGGATGCTGTTGGCGCAGCGGGCCTCGATGCCGCGGCTGAGGCGCTCGGGATTGGTGACGAACAGGTCGTCGCCCACGATCTGGATGCGTCCGCCCAGCTTGTCGGCCAGCTTCTTCCAGCCATCCCAGTCGTCCTCGGCCAGGCCGTCCTCGATGCTCACGATGGGGTAGTTGTTCACCAGGTCGGCGTAGAATTCCACCATGCGCTCGGCCTCCCAGGGCTCGCCGCCCTCGGCCTGCAGCACGTAGTGCCCGTCGTGGTAGAACTCGCTGCTGGCGGGGTCGAGGGCGATGGCGATCTCCTCGCCGGGCTTGTAGCCGGCGGCCTCGATGCCCTTGACCAGCCAGTCCAGAGCCTCACGGTTGCTGCCCAGGTTGGGGGCGAAGCCGCCCTCGTCGCCCACACCGGTGGAGAGGCCGGCCTCGGAGAGCAGCTTGCGCAGGGCGTGGAAGGTCTCGGCGCCGTAACGCAGGGCCTCGGAGAACGTGGGGGCGCCCAGGGGCATGATCATGAATTCCTGCAGGTCCACGTTGTTGTCGGCGTGCGAGCCGCCGTTGAGGACGTTCATCATGGGCACCGGCAGGGTGCGGGCGTGGACGCCGCCGAGGTACTGGTACAGGGGCAGCCCCACGGTGTCGGCCGCGGCGCGGGCGACGGCCAGGGACACGCCCAGGATGGCGTTGGCGCCCAGCTTGCCCTTGTTGGGCGTGCCGTCCAGTTCCAGCATGATGCGGTCGATGAGGATCTGGTCGGTGGCGTCGAGACCCAGCAGCTCTTCCTCGATGTCCTGCACGTGCTTGACGGCCTCGAGCACGCCCTTGCCGCCGAACCGACTCTTGTCGCCGTCGCGCAGCTCGAGAGCCTCGTGCTCGCCGGTGCTGGCGCCGCTGGGCACGGCCGCCCGACCCGCCGAGCCGTCACTCAGCATCACGTCCACCTCGACGGTGGGGTTGCCGCGCGAGTCGAGGATCTCCCGGGCCTGGATCAGTTCGATGGAACTCATGGAATTTGCCTCCTGGCAGGTCAGGGCCGGGGCGCCGCTTCGGCGGTCGCCGGTCACAATGGCTTCGGCGCGGCATTCTAGGTAGCAGCGGGGTGCCTGTCAACTTGCGGACAGACGTTTGCAGAATCGTGACCTTGGACAACGCGATATTGACCGCATGGCGAGGACCTGCCACTGTTTCCCTGCTCGACACCATAAACCCCGCACCCGGAATCAACCATGTTCGACCGCCGCGCCGACCTCAAGCTGATCCGCCGCTGTAAGCGGGGTGACGAGACAGCCTTCCAGGAAGTGCTGACTCGTTATCGCGGTCCTATCTATAATCTTTGCTGGCGCATGGCCCGTAATGACGAGGATGCCCGGGATCTGGCCCAGGAAGTCTTCATCAAGGTCTTCCGACTCCTCGATCGTTACGACGAGCAATACGCGTTCTCGAGCTGGCTCTTCCGCATCGCCACGAACCATTGCATCGACCACCTGCGTCGCCAGCGCCTGCGATTCCTCTCGCTGGAGCGCGACGGTGCCGGCGAGGACGAGGAATCGGAGATGCAGATTCCCGGCACGGGCCCGGAGCCCGATGTGGTGCTGGAGCGGCGCCAGGCTCTGGAGAAGCTGGAGGAGGTCATCGCCGCGTTGCCTCCTCACTACCGGGTGATCACGCTGCTGCGGCACGACCAGCAACTGTCCTATGAAGAGATCGCCGAGACCCTGCAGCTGCCCCTCGGCACGGTGAAGGCCCGCATCCATCGGGCCCGCAACATGATCCAGCAGCTGCTGCGCGAAAAACGTTACGAGATTTAGTGCAACCCTCGTTGTGGGAAGCACGTAATAACGCCCGTCGACCCTGCTGCGGCAGGGCGGCCTACATCTGAAGGATCGTGACGGGCGGACATGTCGTTGTCGGGGGATACGTCGTTCGTCGCGGTCGGGGGGGCGGGGGCGTTCGCGTGCCCGCTCCCAGCCACATCGGGCCTCGGCCGGCTTCTCCCGCCCGGCAGGCCTGATCCCCGGGGCGATTTCGACCCCGGCGAGCCAAGGAGACGGATCATGAGTGGTCAGCATTCCGGCCAGGCGCCCCACCTGTCCTGCAGTGAATGCCAGGAGCGACTGCAGGACTACCTGGACCACGGCCTCGAGCGCCGTGAGTCCATGCAAGTGTATCTGCACGTCCGCGAGTGTGCGGATTGTGCTGCCGAGTTGGCGACCCTCGAGTCGCTGGTCGCGCAGCTCGATGGTCTGCCCGAACGTGACGTGCCGGAGGATTTCGACGCCCGCGTCCTGGCGTCGATTCCCTACGATTCCTACAAGGCCATGGCCTCGCTGCGCGCGCCGCGGGTGCCGGTGTTCCTCGAGCGCGAGGCTCTGCCGGCCTGGCTGACACACCCCGCCGTAAGGCTGGGCGGCTTGACGGTGGCGGTTGCCGCCGTGGCCGGGCGCCTCGGTGGCGTGGTTGGCGATCCGTTCCTGGTGGTGGCCGCGGTTGGCGCGACGCCCCAGGGCCTGGTCTGGTTGCAAGCGGCGGCCCGTAACGTGGCCCGTGCTGTGGGCGAAGCCCGCGAGGGAGCTTGATGTCATGACGGTTTCTGCCCGGCATTTCTGGTCGGTGATCACGCTCCTGGCGTTCTGCCTGGGCGTGGCCTGTCTGGAAAATGCCGTGGCCCAGGATCCCCCGCCTCCGCCCGAGCCCCCGCAGACCGGTGAGCGGGCGGCGGAACGCGAGACCTTGCGTGAGGAGATCCGTCAGTATTCGGCCCTCGTCCAGGCCATGCGCGAATCTCTCGCCGTCCGAGAGGCCGGCGGTGAGCAGGACGGGGATATCGAAGCCGTGGTGCTCGAGCTGAGCTCGGCCGTGGGAGCCATCACCGAGCAGCTGGCCGATCTCGAACTGGACGTCGTGGACAACCAGCTCAACCTGCGCGATGGCCGGGGCGGGCAGGTCTCGCTGGATATTCCCGAAGATTTGCCGGAACAGCTGAGTGCCGGGCTCTCGTCCATCACCCGGATGTTCCTGGAAAACATGCCGGACACCGTGCGCATCGGCGATATGGAAACCGGTTTCACCTTCGATTTCGACGAGGGCGGGTTGCAATTCCAGCCCGTTCGCCCGCCGCGGACGCGTCGGGTCATCGATGGCGGTCTGCTCAAGATTCGGGACACCCTGACCGTGGCCGAGGACGAGGATGTCGTCGGCGATGTGGTGGCCATCATGGGTGATGCAATCATCGAGGGCCGGGTGCTCGGAAACGTCGTGGTGGTCATGGGCGACGTCGAACTGGGCGAGTCTGCCGATGTCGAGGGCCAGGTCGTCAGCGTCCTGGGTACGTTGGATCGGGCCGATGGCGCCAGTGTTGGCTCGGTCACCGTGGTCAACCCCGGTTCCGGTGGGCTAGGCGACGATCTGGCGGCGTTCTCCAGGGGCTGGGCCTCGTTCTTCGCCTTCCAGGGAATTTTCCTGGTGTTGCTGGTGATGGTGCTGTTGCTGGTGGGCCTGGCGCCGGCGGAGCGTCGCGAGCGTTTGCTGTCCGAGGCGGGGCGGCGGCCTGGAGCCTGCTTGGGTCTGGGACTGGTTGCTCTGCTTGTCGGTCATGCGGCCGTGCTTGGTCTGTCGGCCATCCTGGTCCTCACCGTCATCGGAATTCCCGTGGCATTGCTGGCCGTCGGCTTCCTGCTGATCCTCGATCTCGCTGCCGTGGGTGTGGGGGCTCTGGTCGTGGGGCGCGGGCTGTGCAGCCGTTTGGGGCTCTCGTGTCCGCGCACCTGGCGTGAACTGATCCTGGGTATGCTGGTGTTGCATACGCCGGCGTTCCTGGCGGCTGGCCTGGGCGTCCTGAATTCGCCCCAGATCCTGGTCATGACCATGGCGTGGCTGGGGACCATGGTGAAGCTCATCGTGTTCTGTTATGGCATGGGTGCCCTCCTCGTCAGCCGTTTCGGCACCCTGGGAGCGCGCCGTCAGGTGGCGACCAGCCTCGACTCTCTCCACGAAAATCCCGTCAGCTAATACCGGAATCTGGAGACCCGCCGTCGCCCTGGGCGCGGCATTTTTGTGCGCCCCGTATGGGTTAAATAACCCATGCAATTGGGGCTAATTGCGCAGGTCACTGGGGCCCACACTCCATGCCGAATGCTGGTTGATCTGAATTATTGATCTGTGGTATTATAACTTCCTGTCTCCGTTGCGGTTCGAGCTGCGAATCGACGGGCTGGGTGATTTGGCCCGGTGACCGTCGACGCCTGGAGCAGCCGGTACGATCCCTGCGTTATTATGCGTGAAGCCCGGACAGGATGTCCGGGGAGGGAACAAGGGGGCGCGGGACGCCCCAGGACACCGCAGGAGGGCACGAAATGACGCAGACTAACCTCAAATTGAACGGCCTCGCCCTGGTGATCACCCTCATCGCCACGCTGCCTGCCATGGCCCTCGAGGTGACCAACGCGTCGGGTCTGCGGGCCACCATCCACACCGCAGACGAGATCAATCAGAACTGGCTGGTGCAGGACAACGGCCGCCTGATCCTGAGCCACCCTGAGTGTGGCGACGTGGAGCTGGATCCCGCGGCGGCCGGAGAGCGTGAACTGGTCCTGCCGTCGGTGGACGTGGTGGCCGAGGCGCTGGCCGCGGTGCAGTCCTTCGACGGCGAACTCCACGTGCATGTCTTCATGCTGCCGGCGTTCCCGGCCCAGGTGATGTCGAGTTTCGCCCGCCGCAACGCCATCTACATGGCGCCGGCCTTCGGCGTCCAGGCCGAGGAAACCCTGGCCTACATCACCATCCACGAGCTCGGCCACGTCATGTGCTGGGCGGTGCTGGACGGGCGCCCCGCGCGCTGGGACGCCTACCGCAGCCTGCGTGGCCTGACCGTCCAGGATGATCCCTCCATCGTGGCCCATGCGGACCGCAACCGGGAGATCGTGGCCGAAGACCTGCGTTACCTGTTCGGCGGCCCCGTGGCCACCTCCTCGGGAAGCATCGAAAACAGCCGCCTGTCCCTGCCCGACGCCGTGCCTGGCCTGCGCAACCTGTTCGCCGGTTACCTGGCGGGCGACGACGCGGCGTCCGACCGCCTGCGCCCCAGCTCGGTCTACCCCAATCCCTGCCGCGAGCAGGCCCGGGTGGAGCTGTCCCTGTCGTCGGCGAGCCAGAAGAACGCCGGTGGCGAGCCCGTGCTCGAGGTCTTCGATCTGCGCGGGCGCCTGGTGCGCCGCATTTCCGGCGGCAGCCTCGACAACGGCCGGGCCACCGTCACCTGGAACGGTCAGGGCCGTGATGGCCGCCGCCAGGCTGCCGGGATGTATCTCTACCGCATCACCGCCCGCGGCGAGGTCGGCACCGGCCGCATGCTGTTGCTGGATCGCTAGGCCTTCGCGATGGTATCTTTCCGGCGGTTGTCCACACCGCCGCGAAAGGAATCCCGTTGCTCCGTCTCCCGCTCCTGACCGTCCTCTTCGTCGTGATCGTCGCGTCGGCCGCGACCGGGGCAGAACTGGACGATGACGCCGAACTCCACCGTATCGACGAACTCCTGGCGGCTGGTCAGGCCGAGGCGGCCCTGGCCCGGGCCCGGAGCTTGTTGACGTCGCCGGACCTGGAGCCCCGCAACCAGTGGCGGGCGCGGCAACGCCTGGCCACCGCGCTGGTGGCCACGGGCCGGCCGGCCGAAGCGGTGCCGTTGCTGGAGGCCGTGGTGGCCGAGGTGAAAGGCGAGCCCAGCCCACGCTTGAATCTGGCCCGGGCCCTGGTGGCCGTGGGGCAGGCCGGACGGGCGGTGGCCGAGTACCAGCGGGCGCTGGAACTGGATCCGGGGCGGGCCGAGTGGCGCCTCGAATACGCGGGGACCCTGGTGAACATGAGGGCTTACCACGCGGCAGGGCAGCAGATCGCCGAGGCTCGGCGATTGTGTGGCGACTGTCCGCCGGCGCTGCGGGCGGAGGCCAATCTGCGGCTGGCGGCCGGGGATGCGGCCGGGGCCGTGGCGCCGCTGCGGGCGCTGAGGAGTCATGGCGCCGGCGTCGACGTGCGTGGTCTGCTGGTGGCCGCGTTGTGGAATACCGGGGACGTCGAGGGGGTTGCCGCCGAACTGGACTCGGTGCCGGGAACGGATCTTTCGCCGGATGAGATGCTCGTGCTGGTGCAACTCGAACGGGCCCGGGGCCGGGCTGTGCGGGTCCTGCAGTGGCTGGCCGAGCCGACACGCGATCGTCCGGCGGCATGGGAACCGCCGGCACGTTTCTGGGCTCTGGCCAGTGAGGCCTGCCTGGCGGCCAACGAGGCCGCGGCGGCGCTGGCGGCCATCGACCTCGCCCTGGAACGCCGGCCCGACGTGGCTGTTTATCACCATAATCGTGCGGCCGTGCTCATCGCTCTCGGCCGGCAGGATGAGGCCCGAAAAGCCCTCGACGAGGCTCGACGTCTCGACCCCGATCTGGGAGGACAGCATTGATGCGGTGCTGCTGGTTCATTCTTTTCTGTATCCTCGTGAACCTGGCGCCCCTGACGGTCGCGGGGGACGAATTGCCGGTCCCGGAAAGCCCGTGGCGCTTGCACCAGCTCTCTCGTTGCGCCCGGCCGGCACCGCCCCTGGCGGGGGAGCAGGCCGTGCTGGACGAGGCCCTGGAGCTCTTCGGTCTGGGTAACGGCGCCGATGCCGTGGTGGTGCTGGAAGACGGTCTCACTCGCATGCCCCGCAGCCCGTGGTTGCGCTTGATGCTGGCCCAGATCTACATCCTGGCCGGTCAGGGTGAGCCCCATTGCCTGCCGTACCAAGGACCCGCGGCGCCGCGGGGGCACTGGCCCGACGACCGCCGCAGACTCCTCGAAAATGCCGACCGTCTCCTGGCCGATCTGGCTGGCAGCTGGTCTGACGACGGCATCGTCTGGTTCTTGCGGGCCGACGCTGCTCGGGCTCTGGACGTCCCAGAGATCGCCGGTGAACACGATCTGGCCGGGCGACAGCGTTGTTCCCGCCGGGAGACGCTCGACTTTGTGGCCGGGTTGCGCGACCTCGGCCGTAAGCCCGCCGAACTGCTCACAGGCATCGCTCCGGTGTATCCCGAAGCTTGCCTCCGCAGGCGAATCGAGGGCACCGTGGTGCTGGACCTCCTGGTGGACCCGCAGGGCCGCGTGGCGGAATCGGTCACCGTCAATCGGGTGGATTCCCGCCTTGCCGGGGCGGCTGCGGAGGCGGCCGCGGAGGCCGGCTACCAGGCCGCCAGGGTGGGTTACTACCCCGTCTGGTCCTGGATCCAGGTCTCCGTGAGATTCGCCCTCGACAACTGACAGTTGATTTGGTCGCCTAAGTGCCATTAATTTATCGCGTCCCCCGCCTTGGCCCGGGCGGGAGCGCCTGACTGGACCCACCCGATGGTCCTCCATACTTTGCATCGGCCGATGGGAGGTCGGAGTCTGATGACCCGGTTCCGTAATCGTTACCTGGTGTTCGCATACGTCCTGGTTCTTCTGGGAGTCTTCGCCCTCGGTTGTTCAACCCGGGAAGACCCTTCCGAGGAACTCATCACCTGCGGGAACCACTCTTGCGGTGATCTGACCATGGTGACCATCGACACCAACGGTCCTGGTGGCTATCAGTACCTCGATGTCGCCGTTTCACCAGACGGCACGCGCATCGCCTATACGGCGGACTGGGAAGTGATTCCCAGCATTCCCGAGGATGACATCGCGGACCCCATCCTGAACCGCCAGATCCTGGTGATGCCTCTGCCCTTCGATGCATGGGCCGACACCATGGACGCGCGGAATCCGGTGGAGAGCGTGACGACGCTGGGCGGAGCTGATCCGGACCCGGCACAGTTCACCAGCGGCATCGGCGGGACCGACGTCTATGTCGAGGACGAGCCCTCCGGCACCATGACCAAGGCCAGTCCCAACTGGATCGACGACAACACCCTGCTGTTCCGGGCGCGCTTCTCACGTCGCGACCGTCTGGTCAGGGTGGATATCAGCGATCCCAACTGGTGTGAGCCCGAGCCGGTGTTCTATGAGCCCGACGACACTCTGGCCACGGGGTTCCGGTACTACTACCACCACGATCCCATGCTCAGCCCGGACAAGCGCTGGTGCGTGTTCACCCGTTTCGGCTGCGACGACGAGCCCAACGTGGAGGACGTGGACTGCGACGGCGAGTCGCTGTGGATCCTGGACATGGCCACCACGAGTGATCCTCGGACAGCCGTGGCCTTCCCCGTCACCGGTGAAGCGGCGTACATGGAAGACCCCGCCTGGAGCCCCGACGGTCGCTCCATCTGCTTCTCGGCCACCACCGACCTGGTGGGTGATCAGAACGGTTTCGTCGGCGAGCTGTTCACCATCGAGTTCGACCCCGTGGCGGCGGCCACCGGTGCCGTGCCTCTGGACAACAACCTGCGGCGGATCACCAACACCGAGGTGTCCTCGGGCGATCCCCTGGTAGGTCTGCACAACTACGGCCCAGTGTACACCCCCGACGGCCACGACATCGTGTTCGTGTCCTCGCGCCGAGCGCCGGGCTCCACCCAGCGCGGGCGAAACCTCTGGAGTGTGACGGCCGACGGACGTCTGGAGCCTGAACTGCTGTTCTTCTCGCGGTTCGACGACATCGATCCCGTTTTCCTCTGGGATACGGGCTCGCTGATGTTCTCCAGCCGCATGGGTTTCCCCACCGAGATGCTGGACGCCTTGCAGGCCGAGACCATCGATTTCTACACCAACACCTACAACGACACGGCTCGGTTCCCCAAGTCCGAGGTGGAGATCGAACGGTTGGCCTCCGACGAGCGTGAAGAGCTCGAGCTCTTCGAGGACAAGATGTCCCACATCTATATCTACCGCGGGTTCTAGCGGCACGACCGTGGAACTACAGCGGCATCGAGACGAACTGGCGCGCGTGGGAGCAATGCTCCACGCGCGCCGTCTCGTTGTGGGGGCGGAGGGGAACCTCAGCCTGAAACTGGGCGACGATCACTACCTGACCACGCCGGCCGGCACCTGCAAGGGCTGGCTGACTCCGGACGATCTGGTGGAGGTGGATCTGGAGGGACGTGTTCTGGTGGCTGACGGCCCGCTGCCGAGCAGCGAATGGGGCCTGCACCGGGAGATCTACCGCTGTTGCCCCGAGGCGGGCGCGGTCTGCCACGGCCACCCGGGATACGCCACGGCCTGCGCGGCCGCCGGCAGGGTCCTCGACCCTCGCCTGCTCACCGAGACGGCCATGCTGCTGGGGCCGGTACCCCTGGCGCCGCCGGCGGTGCCGGGCACGGCCGAGGTCGCCGCTTCGGTGAGGCCGTTGTTGCCCGTGGCTCGGGCCGTGTTGCTGGCCAACCACGGCGTGGTGGCCTGGGGACGCGATCTCCACGAGGCCTACTTCCGCCTGGAAACCGTGGAACGCCTGGCCGAGGTCACCGTGCTGTCCTCGATCCTTGGCGGCGGTCGCTTGCTGTCAGCGGAGTTCCTGGCGCGCGCGGGGGTTCAGCTCGATCCCGACGAGGCACCGTAGACGGCGTCGAGGCGGGCGACCACGGCATCCCATCCGAAATGCTTCTCCACATGCCGGCGAGCTCTCTGGGCCCGCTCAGCGGACAGGTCGTCTTGCTCGAGGGCGTCCAGCACCGCGGCGACGAAGGCGTCCGGATCCTCGGCCCAGGACAGCACATCATCCTCGCGAGTAGCGATGCCCTCGGCCCCGATGGGCGTCGTCACCAGGGGGATCCCTCGGGCCATGGCTTCCAGGATCTTGATCTTGATGCCGCCACCCTCGAAGAGAGGTGCGACGAACAGCCGACTGGCAGCGAACACGGCCGTGAGGTCGTCCACGAAGCCCAGGGCTTCCACGCCTGCGACCGGCATGGTCTGGGCCGCCAGGAAATCGTCGCTGCCGGGGCCGGCCAGCACCAGGCGCCAGCCCGGCAGACGGTTCCGCAAGGCCGGCCAGATCCGCCGGCAAAGCAGGGTCGCGGCGGCGCGATTGGGCGGATGGGCAAAGCTTCCCACGAAAAGGAGTTGTGGCAGTGGGGCGACATCGCGCGTGGGCTGGAGAGTTTCCACGTCCACACCCAGGGGCACGGTGATCAGGCTGCCGGCGCCCGCGGCGGTCAGAAGCTCCCGGTCCTGATCCGTGACGCAGAGCATGGTGTCGACGTACCGGCTGACCTGGCGCGCCACACGATCCCAGGCGTCAGCCTCGGCCAGGAGGCGTCGGCGTCGCAGGGGGGCCGCCTGAACGGCCCGGCGTCGGCGAGGTAGGGCGCCGTGCTCGTGGCTGTCCAGGATCAGGCGCGGCCGCTGCTTCTCGCCGCGGTGGTGGTGCAGGGTCATGGCCACCGAGGCTAGCTGTAGATATTCGATCTGGACGGCGTCGGGGGACAGTTCGTCCACCAGTTCCACGGCCCGGCGCAGCAGAGGCTGGTGGTGATACTTGGTGACGTAGAGGGGGTGTCGCCGGACCAGGGCTCGCAGGGCCGCCGCACCCCTGGACACCGTCAAGCGCAGGCGTATGGCCGGTTCGCGAGCACCCTGGTCGATGAACGGCACGGTTTCCAGACGCACACCGGGGCCCAGGTCGGCCTCCGCGGCGGGAGGGTCGCCGGGGCGCTGCAGGCTGAGCACACACACCTCGTGACGGCGAGCCAGGGCCCGCACCATCTGGCGCACGGCGGTGCCGCCGCCGTGACCGACGCGGGAGTGGGGCAGGTAGGGTGTGATGAGCAGGATCCGCACCGAGGCCTCCCGGGCGCGTGGCGGGTGCGTGATCTAGCGGAGGACGAATCCGCGGGCGACGGCCAGCTCTTCCTTGACCTTCTCCATCTCGATGTCCCACTCGGTGGTGTTCTCTTCCACGTGGGCGCGATGCTTCTTGACCCAGGCGGTGGCTTCCTCGTCGATCTCGTCCTCGATCTGGAAGTCCTTGATGATCAAGCTGTTGATCAGGAATTCGAAACGATCCTCATCGATCTCGAGATCGACGAGTTCTTCGTCCAGCAACGTGTTGCAGATATCGCGGGCGATCACCGCGATGCGCTCTTCCGACAGCCGCATGGCAGGCCTTTCGCGATCAGAGGACGAAGCCGCGCTTCTTGGCGACCTCACGTTTAAATTTCCGGCGCAGATCGCCGACATCCATTTCCATGTTCCGGATCTCGGACCTGTGGTCCTCGATCAGCTTGTCCACCTCGTCTTCGATGGTCTGCTCCGCCCGCATGTTGGCGAAGATGGTGTCGGCCACGGTCTTCCAGACCGTGTCGACGTGGGACGTCAGGTGGATCTGGCCGTTCTCCTGCATCATGGTGACGACGCGGTCGGCCAGATATTCGATCTTGTTGGGGGACAGCCTCACTGCAGCCTCCTTCAGGGGACTTCGATGTTCCCGCAAATTCAACGGCCACGACGCGGTCTTGGCAAGGGAAAAGCGACGCGATACATTGGCGTCCGTCATTCTTGGCCGTGCGCGGGAACCGAGAGACCGTTCCGAGCGTAGGAAAGGGCCGACCGGA
>Ga0209692_10004992_pt1 | contig 11647 bp, 8 predicted proteins | sample tdDd472_FD_187129 | JGI IMG/M metagenome (GOLD analysis project Ga0209692, IMG submission 187129) | Marine sediment microbial communities from the Atlantic coast under amendment with organic carbon and nitrate - tdDd47.2 (SPAdes)... | ecosystem: Environmental > Aquatic > Marine > Coastal >...
TGATAAGATTTTCATAAACTTCCACCGGAATATTATTACCGTCAAGCGCTGCTTCAAGTGTTGAATTGTAATTTCTCGCCTGAGCCTGCGCCCAATCTCTCTGGCAAACTGCATTATAAATCTGCGCGTAAGTGTTTTTATTATCATTATAAACGCCATAGTGTGCTTCAAATGCAATTTTTCTGTCTTCCTGATTTCTGTTCGTGGCTAATGTTTTACTATAGTTACCGCTGGTAACTTTAAATTTTTCACCGTTCGAAAGTTCAATTTCCGGGAATTGAATATCGGAAGTTGATAATTCAGAGTAAACGGAAGATGGTGTGCCATTAAATGCGCTGAAGTAAGATAGCAATTTTTCTTTTTCTTCATCAAGTACGTGAGTTTGCTGACGATATAAATCTTCAACCTGAAATCTGTAAGGTTCAATCCCGTCAGTATTTGCAAGCCATTTTTCCATGGTTTCCCACGGTGTTTGCAACATCTCGGGCGAGATCCACGATGTAGCTGTTGAAAACCTCGAAAACATTATCATTACTCGCTGCATTTTACCCGCTACATCCTGATTACGGGTATCTGTATCACGCATTAATTGAGGATAACGAAAAACTTTGTAAGCCAGTTGGTTTAGATCATCCTGAAGAATAAATATTTTTAATAAATTTTCACCGGAATTAAGAGTTCCTTTCATCGCGGCAAGTTGATCCATTTTCTGTCCTAGTGTTTCAAGTCCTACTTCCCATTCATCCCAGTTACTATAGATATCGGAAAGATCCCACTTGTATTTTTCGCTAATTTCATCCCGATTCATAGAGGTATTTTGAGCCATAAGTGTTCCACTTATAATTAACAAGAATGTGAAGTATTTTAACAATTTAAACGAGGGCATTGTTTCTCCTTAGAATTTTTTATTTGAGGATAAATGTTTAGACGAGGTGAATAGCTCCAAGTTCCGGAAATTAATCTTTCCTATTTATCGTCCGATTCAAATTTCAGGAAATCGCTCACTTTTTTATGAGATTTTTTCCTTATCCGATTAATTTGAATCAACGCAAGGCCCAATCCAATCCAGAAAAATTCTCGTATTCGCATAATTAACGACACGAAAACTCCCATACCCGTGGCTATTTTCAAAGCTTCCATTACCAGTACCAGGCTTCCTTCCCTGGTACCAAGTTGCAGCGGCATGAAAAACATTATATTTACAAGGAGTGTATATCCGGCATATATATAAAAAGCTTCAAGAAACGAAATCTCAGAATGAATTGCCATCATGATGAAGTAAAACTCTAGCGAGGAGATTATCCTGCCCAGATAATCCAAAAAAATCGAGAAATAAAACGCACCCGGTCTGTTGTGATACAAATTTTTAATCTGTTCATCAATCTCAACGAAGGTTTCTTCTTTCTCTGAAAGCTTGGCGGCAAGCCCTTTTAAAAATGGTACTTTTGAAATTTTGTCAAGAAATGAAACAAATATTCCTTTACGATGCCTGCGGTAGAAAAACAAAATCAATAGGAAAATTGCAATAAACGAGGCGAAAAGGAAATATCTCACTACATCGGATAAATCGGCCGTAAATGAGATAAGTATAATTCCGGTAATCCACACGAAAAAATGAGAAAGCCAGTGAACCATAGTATATAAAATCACCGATGATACCGCCTGGTGTGTTCCAATCTGATCTTTTACCGCATATATCTTGTATGGTTCGCCGCCAAGGTTTACCACGGGGGTGATGTCATTGATCGACATACCGCTAAGTGTAACTGCAAAAATTTTGTAGAATGGGATCTTTTTCTCTTTATCATCCAGGATTATGTACCAAACCCAGGCATTTTGCAGATAGACAAGCACGTAAATACTAATGATTGGAATAAACCACCAGCTAATACGTTTTATATTTGTTACAATATTGTTTAAGCCAAAATCATACAATAAAAAAAGTAGTACACCAAAACCTAACCCTAATAATATACCACTAGTTAATTTTTTCTTTTTACTCATCTATAGTCTGAACAATAATTTACATTACTATTTTTACAACCTGTTAATATAGTTATATGTTACTATTCCAAGCCACCTAAAAAATTTTCTAAAACCGTGTTAAACCTTTCCGGATTTTCAACTGGTGCCAGATGCCCTGCTTCCTCAATCATTTCAAATAACGACCCGGGTGTTAAATTAGAAAGTTCTCGCATTGTATCTACCGGCGTTAATTTATCTTCCTCCCCGCATATATACAGCACAGGGTAATCGATCTTGGAAAGATAAGCGGTAGTGTCAGTTCTCATTGCCATTGCAATTAACGCACCCTTGAGTGTCTTGGGGGAGATTGTTTTAGCCTTGATAACAAGGGGATCAAGAATGTGATTGTTGCTTTTATTTTTTTCTGCCAGAGTATTTGGTATAAATTCACTCACGAAAGGCGCTACTCCATACTCATTAATCTTCTTTATACCTGCTGAACGGTTCAGCTTTACACTATCAGGATCGGAATGTGCCTTTGTATCCGAAAATACCAATGCTTTAACGTTTCCATATTTCTCAGCATATCGAAAAGTGATATATCCACCCATCGAAAGTCCGCAAATTACCGGTTTGGATAAATTTAATTCCATTATTACGTTGTGTAAATCGTCAACAAACATCTCCATAGTGTATTGCCCGTCGCCAACTTCGCTATTATTAAACCCGCGCAAATCAATTGTGATAACGTGGTAGTTATCTTTCAGGGCTTTTACCTGCTTATCCCACATCGAATTATCGAATGGAAAACCATGAACAAAAACAACCGACTGGTTATTTTCATTGCCGTAATTATAAACCGAGATTCCGTTTATTTTTTTCATAAAAACTCCTTATTTTATCTATAGAAAAGATAATACTTTTATTCATAAGGGCAAATATCACACTTGATGCAAAAGCTGTTCAATAAATTTAAAAATGAATTTTCATTACTTGGTCTCCTGCTTTTTACTCTGCTCTTGGGGTATTGGGCGGATGATTACAGCAGTGATATGCGTAGTTCTAAGTACATATATAACTTTTTCACAAATAATTCCCCTGATAGCAATATAGTTGTAATTGCAATCAAGTATTCTGATAGAAAAGAATTATCCTGGCCTATTAAAAGAAGTTATTATGCACTTTTATTTGATGAATTAAAAAAATACTCACCCAAGGTTATCGGATTTGAAATATTACTCTCTGATAAACTAGCCTCACAGGAGATTTATAACGACCTGCTCGTATCCAAGATTAAAGGAATGGATAACATTGTCTTTAGCTCGGTCATGGAAAACTTCGAAAAAGACGGGGCATATTATAATGCAGATTCCGTTGAATACCCCGCGATCAAAAAATTACTCCCTGAAATTACTACTGGCCACTTAAATTATATTGCCGATGACGAACTGGTAATTCCACATATATTCACTAATGGTAAAACAGAATATCCTTTCTCCCTCGTGCTTGCAGAAAAATTCAGCGACAAAATTTTACGTAATATAAGTATCCGTCCACAGTTACTATACGACCTAGATGATTTTCAGAATTATACCTTTATCGAATTTTTGAATAAAAGCCAGTCAGGTGAAATCCCCCTCTCGAAAATAAAGGATAAAATAGTAATCGTAGGTTTTGATGGTTACTGGAATTATGAAACTTTTGTGAATTATAATGGTAAATTTGAGAGTGGCTTGATCCTTAATGCTAATGCAATTGACAACTTGTTAAACAACCGGTTGGAACCACCCGGGAGTGTTAAAACAATTTCGGGTATTCTCTATATCGTATTTCTCGTGCTGGGGTATTTATTTTTATCTCCCAAAAGATTATTCGTTACTTTTTCATTATTCATGATTCTGTTAGCTATCCCTGTTCAACTTGAATTTAATATTTTTCTCCCTATTTCAACGGCTTCCTTCCTAAGTTTAATATCAACTTATATTATCAGAGATAAAAGAGTTCAATTACGTAAGAAATGGGAATCAATTCAAAAAGAAAGAGAAGAGAATGGTACCAGCCTAAGCTATATCCTGCAAACTGAAAAATCATCCGCGCCGGTTAAACCACCAGCGACGGTTCCGATGCCCGTGGTAAAGCTTGATACAATTGTTAACAATTTTGAGGGAATCATTTACTCGGGTGAAAAAATGCTGCGCGTGATAAATCTTCTCAAAAAATCCGCACCGGAAAAAGTACCGGTCTTGATCCTTGGCGAAAGTGGAAGCGGGAAGGAACTGGTTGCCAGAGCTATCCATAATTTAAGTGACCGGCATAATGGAAATTTTGTTGCCGTAAATTGTGCTGCGCTCTCTGATACTCTCCTCGAAAGTGAATTGTTCGGACATGTAGCAGGTGCTTTCACCGGGGCAGTAAAGGATAAAATGGGAAGATTTGAACTCGCGAATAACGGAACTATCTTTCTCGATGAGATTGGCGAAACAAGCGACAATTTTCAATCAAAGTTATTAAGAGTTATCCAATCCGGCGAGTATGAAAAGGTTGGGAGTTCTGTAAAATTATTTTCCAACGCACGAATCGTTGCAGCTACAAACAAGGATTTGAAAAAACAAATTGCCGGAAATAAATTCAGGGAAGATTTATACTACCGCCTGAATGTAATTTCTATCAACCTCCCCTCGTTGAGAGAACGTAAAGAAGATATACCGCCACTCGCTAAATATTTTCTCCATGAAAACGCGCCCGGTTTTACTATGAATGATGTGTTTCTTAAACATCTTATTTCGTTAGAGTGGAAAGGTAACGTAAGACAGCTCCAATCCGCGATAAAACGGGCTGCGATTTTTGCTAAATTTGAGGGACGCAATTATCTGGCTATCTCTGATCTGCCCGATGAAATTGCCGTTAGTGATCGTGAAAATATTGACGAACAAATTCTCGCCCTGCTTCGTGAGAAAGAGTTTTCACACACTTCTATTAAAGAAACTGCAAAAGAATTAGGCGATCTAAACCGCAACCTCGTAACGGAAAACTTCAAGGGTATGTTTTTCTCGGCATACGTTGAATCAGGCTTTGATATCACGAAAGCTTCTGCTTCTCTTTCCTCAGATCAACGGGATGAGGTTATACAGAAAGTTGAGTCAAAAGGGATGATTTATATCAAAAATGTTGAGGATGAAGTCATGTCCCTGCTGCCAGCCGATTTTTATACAATTAAGGAAAAACTATCCGTGAAGTACAAAAACCTTCCGAAGAAATTTCATTATGCTCTGGATATAATCGTGAAAAGAATAATTTCAGGGGTTTAACTAACGGGATGAGTACTGGAGAGTTTGGTAGAACAAACAGGGCATTCCACCGGGGTCTGCCCTTTACAAACTTTAAACCAGCTTATTGATTATATCAACAGAAGTAATTCCTTCAGCTTCAGCATTAAAATTAGGTATTACCCTGTGACGAAGAACCGGGAGAAGTGATTTTTTCACATCATCCAACGTTGGGGTAAACCGTCCTTCCATCACCGAACGTGTTTTTGCCGCGAGTACCAAATATTGAGATGCCCTTGGACCCGCTCCCCAGCTAACCCTGCTTTTAACAAAATCGGGAGCCATATCTGATTGTGGTCTTGTTTTATGTACGGTTTTAACAGCATATTCCACGATATTATCGGCAACCGGAACCCTTCGAACCAACTCTTGAAACTTTTGAATTTCCTCAGAAGAAATGATCTTTTTTAATTCTGCCTTGTAAGCACTTGTAGTGGATTTAATAATTTCCAGTTCCTCGTTAAACTCAGGGTATTCAACCCACAAATTAAACATGAACCTGTCCAACTGTGCTTCCGGCAGTGGATATGTCCCCTCCTGTTCAATGGGGTTCTGTGTGGCGAGTACAAAAAACGGTTCAGGTAACGGGTATGTTGTCCCTGCCGCTGTTACCCTGTGTTCTTGCATAGCTTCAAGTAAAGCCGCCTGGGTTTTAGGTGGAGTTCTGTTTATCTCATCAGCAAGTATTATATTTGAAAATACAGGTCCTTTGATAAACCTGAAAGCCCGTTTTTTAGTCAACTGGTCTTCATCAATAATTTCTGTGCCGGTAATATCCCCAGGCATTAAATCAGGAGTAAACTGGATACGATTGAATTTTAGATCAAGAATATCTGCAAGTGTCTTTATAATTAAAGTTTTTGCCAACCCCGGTACACCTACCAACAGGCAATGACCACGTGAAAACAAGCTTATTAAAAGGTCGTCTATAATTTTATCCTGACCAATAATAACTTTCGCGATCTCTTTTTTAATTTCAGATACTTTGCCTTTAAGTTCTTCAACAAGAGCAACATCATTTGAACCGGTGTTAGTACTCAATCTATATCCTTCCTTTAAATTCGTATTTCCCAAAATATTTTATCTTTAAGCTCACTTACCCACTTGTTATATTTTTCTTCCCGCTTCTGGTACTCGGCAAGTTTTTTTAATTCTTCATAATCTGTTTCAAGTGTCGGTTTGTGACCGGGTATTCTCTCCATAAGTTTCACGATATGGAACCCGTAAGTATCAGGACCTACATCAAGTCTTTTTGGAAAACTGATATCTCCAACTTTCAACTTGTAAACCATATCAAGAAGGGGCTTTTCCAATTGTGATTCTTCAAACACGCCAAGTACACCGCCTCTATTTTTAGAATCTTTATCATCGCTGTATTTTTTTGCAAAATAAGCAAAAGTGCTATCCCCGGCGAGAATACTATCTCTAACATTAGAAAGGAACGTAATTGCATTTAAATCACTGTCATCATCCGATTTTGGTTTTATCAGGATGTGACGAGTGTGAATATTTTCACCGCGTCTTTCCAACAATTCAATGATATGAAATCCCACGGGTGATTCAACAATACCCGAAAGTTCACCCTCGTTCAGGGCAAATGCGGCCGATTCAAATTCAGCGAAAAACACACCGCGCTTTACAAAACCAAGGTCACCACCACGCACCGCACTTCCGGGGTCATCGGAATATTTTGTTGCTAGTTCGGCAAAATCAGCCCCGGCTTTAATACTGTCGAGAATTGCTTCCGCTTTTTTTCTAGCCTTTTCCATTATATTTTCATCAGCCTTCGGGTTGATAAAAATATGTGCAATTTTAAACTTCTCCGGTATTACACCAAGAGAATCCTTGTACTCGTTAAAGAACTCTTCAACTTCTCGCCTTGTAACATCAATCATACCGAATTTTTTCTGGCGTACAGTCTGTGCCATCAGGTTTTTACGGGTAGATTCACGCATTTCTCTTTTAATTCTTTCAATCGACATCCCGTAGGCTTCTTCAATTCTCTCGGCGGAACCATACTGCTGAATAAAATAATTCAACTGCATTTCAATCTGATTATCAACTTCTTCATCGGAAACTGTGATTGAATCAAGTTCTGCCTGTGCGTAAAGGAGTTTTTCTTCAACTTTTGCATTTAATATCTGCTTACGTATCTCTGGGTTTTTAGGGTCCAGATTTCTTTGGGCAGCAAAAAAAGCAATTTCTTGCTCCAATTCAGACTGGAGAATTATCTCGTCGTCAATTACGGCAACAACTTTATCCAGAACATTCTGAGCGCCGGCATCCAAAAATAGTAATATTAAAAAGACAAACACATAACTAACACGTTTCATTGACTATCCCTGATAATTTCAATTTGGTAACGGGAGTATAAACTCTCCATAAAATCTGCTATTAATTTCTTCTTTAAAATCATACTATATTTTTCTTTCACGTTTTCTCTAACGTAATCAAATTCGGGTATTTCACCCTCGTAGTAAGTATGTACAACTTCAACAATTGTAAACAAACCCGGTTCCAACTCCAATAAAATACTTGGCTCACCCACCGGTAACGTCTTTACAATTTTATTTACTTCTGAGGGCATTAACTGATATTCATAAAAAAACCTCTCGTTGAGCATTTTTTGAACTGACTCATTCTCCGAGAAGTAGTTTTCAGCTATACCCCAATCATAATCTACAATATAATTTCTGAACCGCATTGCTTCAAGTTCATCGTTCAGAACTGCCAGGTTCAATACATAAACCTTTTCATTAAACCTGAACTCATCTTTATGATTCTCAAAATACTTTTTTACATCATAAATGCCCGGCTCTGCATGGTTCTGGTTAATATAATTTTCAAGAACCATCGCCCCGGCAAGATGTTTTTTGCTCTCTTCAATAATACGGTTAAACTTTTCTGTTTTATCAAAGCCAAGTGTTACCGCTTCCCGGTACAAAATTTCATTATCTACCCACTCTTTGATAAACTCTTCCCGGTGCTTCAATGAATTACCGGATGAAGAGGATAGTAAATCATCCAACTCCGCCTCGGTTAAGACGGAGTTGTTAACTTTTACAACATATTTTTCCGGCAACTTTTCTTTTTCACACGATACTAAAAAAGTAAAACCGATAAATATGCTAATTATTTTCAACAGGCTCTTCAACAAATGCCTTTTTCAAATTATCGTAATAAATTTCTGGTGTATAACGTTTATTCAAGCTTTCAATATACTCTTTTTCAAGCTCTTTACTCTGAACTTCCTGATATGCGCTCGCGGCTTCAGGTTTTGCTTCTTCATAAGTTTTCATTCTTGAAGGAGTTTTCTTATGCAAATATACAATATACCACGCATTATTGTACTTGAAAGGTTTACTATATTTTCCTTCTTCTAAAGCAAATGCTTTCGCGGCAAGTTCATCATCTTTAACATTTTTAGTGCCGTAATAGCCTTTTTTCTCACGCATCCCCGGACGCTCGGTTTTTTCATGCGCGTATTCATCAAAGTTAGTATCAGGTGTTAGTTCCGAATAATACACGTTTATTGTACTATCCGATTTTGTCTGGATAGCGCTATATTCAGCTTTGTCCGGAGTAACATAATTCTCTTTGGTTTTGTCATAGAATTTTTTCAATTCCGTACTGTCAATCGATATTTTATTCCATACCTCGTCTTCCTGAAGTTTGAAAATATAAATACCGTTTTTATAATCAGCCATCAGATCAGCAAATTCTTTGTTGGTTTTATCAAGACTCATTGCTTTTTCTTCAAGAAGAAGTTGTTTGGCATTATCTTCGATAACATCGTCAATAACCTTACGGTCAATAATTTTATTCTTATACTTACTATCAGGTAAAACAAAAATAAATGCCGAATCCGCAGTGATGCTATTACCCGCGTAAGTAAACAATACAAAATCTTTAACCTTATCCCGTTCCTCAATGTTAGGATACATATTCACGGTAACAGAATCTAAACCATTTTCAAATTTGGTTATACCTTCTTCATTCACTTTAAAGTTGAATTCTTTTTTAAGTGAATCAACATAAGCATTCAATTCATCATTAAAATAAACTTTATCATAAATATTTCTTAGTTTCGATTTTTCTTCTTCGTAAGGGGGTATTTCGCTTTTTTCAACCACCTGAATAATATGATACCCATAACGTGTTTTTACCAGATCGGAAATTTCATTCACATCAAGCTTGAAAGCAGCTTCATCAAATTCCTTGACCATTCTTCTTCTTTCAAAAAAGCCAAGGTCACCGCCATTAGGTGCACTGCCGCGATCTTCAGAATGCCTGATTGCCATATCAGCAAAATCAGCGCCTGCACGCAATGAATCTAATATATTTTGAGCAGTAAATTTTGCTTTAAGAGAATCAATAGTCCCGTTTTCGTCCTTAAAATCTATCAAAATATGGCGGGCATGAACCTTATCAATTCTTGGGCCCCTGTCAGTTACTTTTACAATATGGTAACCATACCTTGTTTCAACAGGTTCCGGATATACTTCACCTTTTTTAGTTGCATAAACAGCATCTTCAAAAGCCGGAATTATCTGCCCAGCGGTTATATAATAAATATCACCGTTGTTATCTTTTGAAAATTGATCCTCAGAATATTTGCTTGCAAGTTCTGCAAAATCAGCACCTTTTTTAAGACTGTCCAAAAGGTTAAGTGCAATTTGTTTTGCATCCTCAAGTGTTCTTTTATCAGCCCTGATCATTATGTGGCTTACACGCATCTCTTCTTTTTTCTTTTCATAAAAAGAACGTAGAGATGGTTCTGTGATTACTTTTTCTTTAATGAAAGATACGCCTACTTTTTTCTTGTAATCGTTTAATTCCGCGATCATAGCCGGGTCTTTTTCATAATTTCTTACTTCAGCGTCGCGAAGTTTCATCTTATAATTCACATAAAGATCAAGAAAGTTTTTATATTGAGACAGAGAATCATCTTTTGCCTCATCAACTCCCCCTGCATTTTTAGCATAAGCAGATTCAAACTCGTTAAGAGTTACAGGAATATCTTGAAATTCAGCCACTAGAATTTCAGATTGCTGCGGTGAACATGCGTTCAACACAAATAGCATTGATGCAGCTACAATTGAGAGTAATCTCAATTTCATAAGCACTAACCTCCGGAAACAGTTTATTCAGTAAATTTATTTATTATTTTTATTTTTTGGCCACGAGTTCCTCTCCCAAAAATAATGACCATCAAACCCTTGAATTTCAGGAACTCTGTCTGCAATTTCTAATCTTTTTTCTGTAATCGCACAATACTCAGGATCAATTTCTACCCCGCAATAATAACGTCCTAATTTTTTAGCTGTAACTGATGTTGTCCCGGAACCCAAGAACGGATCGAATACCAAATCTCCCTCGTTGGAAGATGCAAGAATTAACTTTGCAATTAGTTTTTCTGGTTTTTGGGTTGGATGATCTGTATTCTCCGGCATTGACCAAAAAGGAACAGTGAGATCATTCCACAAATTGGAAGGGAAAGTTGCTCTGAAATTTCCTCCCTCACTCTCTTCCCAGTCTTTGGGTGTTCCATCCGAATTTCGATAGGGTGCTATCACAGTCCTTTTCATCTTAACGCTGTCAACATTAAAAACAAAATCATCTTTCGAATTTACGGCGAACCATATATCTTCGGAATTATTTTTCCAATTTCGCAACGAACCGCGACCTTTCTCCCTTTCCCAGGTAATCCGGTTTTTTACAAAAAAATATTTTTCAAGAATTATATGAATGGAGGTTGATGATTTCCATTCTCCACAAACATAAACCGATGCATTTTTTTTTAGCATGGGCTTCGTTAGTTTTATTATATTCTCAAGCCAAATAGTATAATCATCAATCGATCTTTTCTTAAACTTAACCTCGTTAAACTTTCGATCAAGGTTATAAGGCGGATCAATTATCAGCAAATCAACAGAATTTTCGGGCAGATAACCGGCTATTTCAATTATATTGCCCAACAGTGTTTTGTTTAAAATCTGCTCAACAGAAAGTTTCGAAACAGGCTTAATTACCTTATTTAGAAATTTTTCCTTCTCTTCTACATCCAAAGTTATCGTTCGGTTTCGTTCAGATCGCTTTTTTTCCGGCATATTTATAATTTTACTAAAATTATTTTATCCTCACTCCTGTTTGAACACCCTCAGGGAGCTCAACAACATTTAAGCCGCCATCTTCATTTTCAACCGCCAAAACCATTCCTTGTGATTCAACTCCCATCAATTTTGCAGGCTGTAAATTGGCAACAATGATAACTTTTTTACCTATTATATCCTCAGGCGTGTAACTTTTTCCAATACCGGCAACAACCTGTCGTTTTTCTTTGCCCAGCCTTAGGT
>Ga0209692_10004995_pt1 | contig 11645 bp, 8 predicted proteins | sample tdDd472_FD_187129 | JGI IMG/M metagenome (GOLD analysis project Ga0209692, IMG submission 187129) | Marine sediment microbial communities from the Atlantic coast under amendment with organic carbon and nitrate - tdDd47.2 (SPAdes)... | ecosystem: Environmental > Aquatic > Marine > Coastal >...
CCATGCTCACACACTTATCCGCATCCACACGTTCCTGTTTCATTGTCAGCCTCATCCCGGCCTTGGCTGTTCTTTTTTTCCTGTCCACAGTCTCGCCATCGCACGCCAGATACAAATACCGTTTCACAACAGATTCAACCGAAATTGTAACCGGCAATCTTACATTTGGTGATGGCGACGACGCCGAATTCTCAAACAACGATGGGCAATTTTACTACAACACACTGTACTCTCTGGAAACCTATGCGACCGACATGGTTTTCGAAGGCACCTTGAATGCCACCTACAGTACTACGACAAATCCCAACTTCCGGGGTTTTCGATTTGCATATTTCGCACCCAGCGCCATCCCCGCCAAGTTCACGAACAACGGCACCATGATCATCGACGCCTATGCTCAATCCAACGGTGTAGTCACGTCCGCTGAAGGGGCGACCCTCATCAACAACGGCACCATGGACATCACGTACCACTGGGGCTGCCTAGACACCGCATTTACCCTTGCCGCTGCAAATACGACAGCCATCAACAACAACACCATAATTCTCAGAGAGCATATTGACCCCGGCAGCCCAAGACAGGGTGCAAGCCTGATAGCAACGGACACAAACGCAACAAACGCAACTGTTATCAATACAGGTAAAATGTATGTGACCATGGACGATGTAGATTCAGCGGGTATGTACTTGGCAGGGAATGGCATCAAGGTCACCAACATCGGTGAAATCCACACCACTGGGCAATCATACGAAATCTATGTTCAGAACGGCAGCGTCACGCTTATCAACGCTTACAACATGGTTTTGGATGGCGACCCCAACCACGCCTCCATCAAGGTCATGGCCTGGGGCTCGCCAGAACTTGATCTCAACAATGCCAAGCTATTGCTCACAGATGTAGACGGCGAAACGCAGTGGGATACCGCCTATAAAATTTTCGACGACCAACAAAACAAGACCCACGGGAGCTTTTCCTCGATCGAGGCCGTAAACCCCAACGCCACAGCAATCTATACTCCTGGTGCAACGCACAACGACGATACCGTCATGCTAAAATATGCACCTCCGGCGTCTCCGGCCAATGTCTCTGCTGACGTGGCGGAGCTTTCGATCATGAACTCCGTCAACGTGGTGCACAACCGTATGGCCACCAACGCCATGATGCAGTCCTTGGGACAAACCCTATTTGCAGAAGTTGATGACCCTGTGATGCTGGCCGATGCTCGAAGCACAATGACGGACGTCGGCAGCGGTGCTCTGTTAGAAGGCGACGAGCCGACAACTGATATTTTTGCCATGCCTTATGGCTCGTGGTCCAAAAGCACACGCTCCCCCATGGGGTATGAAGCGAAAACAGGTGGAGTGACTCTTGGCTTCGAATATCAAAATAATGGTTCAGTGCTTGGTGTCCACGGTGGTGTCGGACATGCGGCTATCGACTTCACCGGCTCGGGGTACACAAACAACAGCGAAGGACAAACCATGTTCACGCTGGGCGTTCACGGCGGCACAGTCATCAACAACTGGGTGTTGGGTGGCAGTGTAACGCCATATTTCACCTTGCATGAATACGACGGAAAGACCGGAGCCGCACTCGATGTCGATGAAAAGGCCGACTACACCAGCTTCGGTGCAGTAAACCGCGCTCTGGGGGGCTATCGCTTCATCTTCGGAGACGACATTCTCATGCCTACCGCGGGTTTGACACACTTATGGATTCACCGCGATGAATATTCTTCCAAGGCCGACGGCACATGGGACACCACCTATTCCAAACTGGATGACCACGAACTCCAGGCTAATGGAGGTCTGCGGTGGATGCGCTCCATGAAAGCCGGAGAATTCACCATCGTCCCGTCTGTATATGCAGGCATTCGACAAACCCTCACAGATGGCTCAGTTTCAACATCCCAATCCGTACCGGGCGCGCAGCCCGTGAGCGTCAATTCCAAAAGCGACCTTACAGCAGCGAATCTTGAAGCATTCGCTTCCTTCGTCAAAGAGGACTGGTCCTTCCAGCTCGGATATGGTGGAGAATATGGCGAAACGACTGTTGAACACGGCGCATGGCTACGGCTCAAGTGGGACTTCTAGGCCAACACCAGACAGGTTAAGACTTGACCTGATCCTTGATAACGGGCACACCCACGCGCATGAACGAAACGTTATGGATACTTTTTGCATTGGTGGACCTGTGTATGGTCCTGGTGGTCTACCGGTTCTTTGGTCGCGTCGGCCTGTTTGGCCTCATGGTCTTCAACCTGTTGCTATGCAACATTCAGGTACTCAAAACTGTTGAGCTTTTTGGTTTGACCACGACTTTGGGAAATGTGCTGTACGCCAGTGTCTTCCTGTCCACAGACTTGCTCAGTGAATTCTATGGCAAGAAAGAAGCACGCAAAGGCGTTCTTCTCGGATTCGTGGCACTGGTCATGATGGTGGGTTATATGCAGATCGCACTCTATTTCCAGCCTGCAGCCGACGACTTTGCCCAGCCGCATTTGTCAGCCCTGTTCGGTTTCATGCCGCGCATCGCACTGGCAAGCATGATGGCCTACCTTATATCTCAACTCCATGACGTCTGGGCTTTCCACGCCATCAAACAACGTACCGGCGAAAAATACCTGTGGCTGCGCAACAACGCCTCCACCATGGTCAGTCAATTGCTCGACTCGGCCATTTTCTGTTTCGTTGCCTTCTGGGGCCTGTTCCCCACGGAAGTCTTTCTGGAAATCCTGTTTTCCACCTACGTCATCAAGATCGTGGTCGCCGGGCTGGACACGCCGTTCATTTATCTCGCCAAGCGCATTTTCACAGGCCGCGCCCACGCCCCCAAAGAAGCATAACTGATCAAGGTTTTCAAAATCATCAAGCCCCTGCCTCGGCAGGGGCTTTTTTTAACAACCGGAACTCATATTCCAACCACTTCTTTCCAGATCACAATGAGTACAAAAAAAGGCGGGCCATCTGGCCCGCCTTTTCATTCGCATTATTGTACCGGAGTCTTCTTTTTCAAAAGCGGCTTCTTGATGCCATGCTTAGCAAGCACGACCTTCATCTCATCTGTGGATGCCGGTGTGCCGTGATAAAATACTTGGACGCGATGCCAGGTCGACCCTTTGGCTTCACCGGAGGCCACCTGAGCACGCAGACCTGAAGCGACCAGCTTGTCACGCAAGGCATCGGCCATATCGGCTTTTTTAAACGAGGCCACCTGATAGATGTAATCAAAGACAGGATCACCCGGTTTGACTGCCGTGGGGTCAAAAACCTCAGGCTTGACAGGGGGTTCCTCTGCTTTTACTTCTGGCTTCTTCACCGCAGGCTTGACCGGTTTAGGCGTAGCTGCGGGTTGATCCATAACTTGCTGAGTCGGTGCAGACAAACGGTCCGCATATTCCAACTCCTCAACCTTGAGAACCTTGGGCTTGGCCTGCTCCTCTGCCTGACCATGCTCACTGGAAGGCATGATCTGCTCAAGGGGCGGCACATCAGCCTCAGGGCGATACCCCCGGCCAATGAGAATTCCCATGATAAAAAAGAAAGTCAGTGCGAGTACACCCGCCCCAACCGCGCTGATCATGCCCGGCAGAGACAGGGAGAAATCATAGGTCTTCTTGCTCGCATTGAGCTTGGGGACTTTGATCTTGTATTTCGGTTCTTTTTTTTCCGCCATGATCCTACATCGATTCCGGTGCGTTCACTCCGAGCAGGCCCAATCCGTTTTTGACCACAACGGCCACACAATTCAGCAACATGAGCCTGGCCGAAGCAACATCGGCCTCGGCAGAAAGTACATGACAATTGGTATAGTATCTGTGGAGCTTTGATGCAAGCTCCTGCAAATACATGGAGATCATATTCGGACTTTGGGTGCGTGCGGCCACTTCAACAAAGTCCGGGTAGAGGTCGAGATGTTGAAGAATTTCCATGTCATACTTGGTATTGAGCAGAGCCAGAGAATCCGGCCCAACAGCGGCGGCATTCATGCCGGCCTCTGCGGCCTTCTTATTCAACGAGCATATACGGGCGTGGGCGTACTGCACATAGTACACAGGGTTATCCATGGACTTCTGCTTCACCAGCTCCAGATCAAAATCGAGCTTGGAATCAGACTTGCGGGACAGGAACATAAAACGGGCGGCATCGGAACCGACCTCGTCCACAACGTCCTTGAGGGTCTCGAACTGACCGGCTCGGGTGGACATGGCGATGGGCTGACCATCCCGAAGCAGGTTGACCAGATTGACCAGAATGACATGCAGGCCGCCCTTCTTTCCAAGGGCTTCACAAGCCGCCATCATGCGCGGGATGTACCCGTGATGGTCTGCACCCCAGATGTCGACAACGAGATCGAAGCCACGCTTGAACTTATTATCGTGGTAGGCGATGTCGGATGCGAAATAGGTGGTGTCGCCATTGGACTTGCGCAGGACACGGTCCTTGTCGTCGCCCAGCTCAGTAGACTTGAACCAGAACGCGCCGTCCGCTTCATATCCCATGCCGGATGCGGTCATGTCCGCAAAGGTTTCATCAACCTTGCCGTCCGTGACCAAAGACTTTTCCGAGAACCAAACATCGTGACGCACACCAAAGGCAGCCAGGTCGACCTTGATACCTTCGAGAATCACGTCTTTACCAAAGACCTTGCACAGCTCGGTGGCTTCGGCTTCGTCCATCTCCATCAGATCGGGATACTTCGCCATGACGTCGCGGGCGATATCGGCGATGTAATCACCCTTATAAAAATCTTCCGGCTCAGTGACATCCTGTCCGGCGATCTGACGAGCGCGGTACAGGATGGAACCACCCAGAATAAGCATCTGACGGCCTGCGTCGTTGATGTAATATTCGGCTTCAACCTCGTAACCGGCTTTTTCCAGAATACGGGTCAGGGAATCGCCCAGAGCTGCACCACGACCGTGGCCAATATGCAACGGACCAGTGGGATTGGCAGAGACATACTCCACCTGCACCTTGGTGCCGTTGCCCATGGTGGACGTGCCGTACGCTTCACCAACCTCGGTGATGACACCCACGGTGTCCTGCCAAAAACTCGGTGCAAATGTGAAATTCAGAAAACCGGGGCCAGCGATCTCGACCTTCTCGATCAGGGCATCACCCTCAAAGGCTGCCTGAATGTCTTCAGCCACGGCACGCGGAGCCTTTTTGGCCTGCTTGGCAAGCATCATGGCCACGTTGACCGACATATCGCCGAACTTCTTGTCCTTGGGCGGCTCAATGACCGTTTTCTCCGGCCATTCCCAACCAAACCCGTCCAACACTTTTCTCAGTGCCGCTTCCAAATGTATTTTCGCTCTCATGAGTATATATTCTCCTTAAACAAAGCTTGTGGGGCAGGCACTAGCACGTTTGGTTCCGCAATCCAAGAGGAGAAAGGCGACCAATCCCGGCTGAAATACCGACATATACCCTATTTCCTGAACTGCGGCAGCGTCCGTTTCACGCCATCGGGGAGAAGGTCCACCACCATCCGCTCAAGGGCCTTTTCGTGCCGATGATACTGCACTCCCAAAGCAATGACAGCCAGTCCGACCCCGCTCAGGGCAAACGCGAAAAGCAACTCACTTTCAAAGACATCATACGCAAGATGTCCAAGGTAAATGCTGACGCCAAGACCACCAAAGACAATGAACACACGGCGTTGCAACAGCACGGACACGCCCATTAATACGAGATTGATAAAGCAATAAATAAATTTGCCGAGTTCCGTGTCGCTATCCATGCTGGTCAATCCACCCCAAAAAGCAAGCATACCGAACAGGTACCCCCAAAAGGCAAAGTCTTGCTCAGTTCGTCGGTCCACCCAAAAACTGCCAACAAGCATAGTCAGCCCAAACCACAGAGAGACCAGCTTACGTTGTTCCCAGGAAAAATCCGGTCCATACAGAACAGCGGTTAGATCCATGGACATAAACCAAAGGCTAAACGCTACAGGCAGCATGATGAAGGGGAATCGACACCACCGGAGAGCGGCAAGCCCGGCCACAATGGTGCATATCTCCATCGCGAACCACCCACTCTTGATCCACTGATAAAAATCCGAATAACTGCCCGGCTCATTCCATACCCACCAGCCGGTCATTTCCTGAATCCCGAAGACAGCCATGGGTGTCATGCAAACCGCCGCAGTGATCAGGATGCCACCGGGAATAATCTGGCCCTTGCCTTTCCAGAGCCACCGGCCCGCCAACAGGAACGCTCCGGCATAGAGCAGCGCCACGGCCAGATGGCCGGCCCCGCCAAGGGCCTCCCATGCTGTAGTGACGTAAAATGTCATGGAACCGATGACGATAAGTCCACCCAGATAATACAGGACATTGGCAAAAGAGAGAGATGCCCTATTCGCATATTTCTGTTGGAACGCATTGACCAACGCGTCACGTACTTCCGGTTTGATAATATCGGTATCTACTGCCCAATCAAGGTCTTTGATCGTAAATTTCATGGCACTCCTTCCAAAGGATTCTCTTCCGAGGCAGGGTACGCCAAACATGCCACTGTGTACACATTTGCAATTTTTCCCACTCTTGGCATGATGCCCATATGAGCCGCACCGCCAAAGAATCCTCACAGGTATCCACCCTCCCGTTTCTGGGCGGAGTAGAGCTTTTGCGCGCACGGTTCGTGACCCAGACCTTCTCCAAACACTTTCATGAAGGATTCGCCATCGGTTGCATTGAGCACGGGGCCATGCGGTTCAATTATCTCGGAGAGAGCGTGGTAGCCAGCAAAGGGCAGGTCAATCTCGTAGTGCCCGGAGAAGTGCATGACGGGCACGGCGCTGACGGAGATGGATGGGCATACCGAATGTTCTACCTGCAACCTGAAGCTCTCATGACCGCTGCCGGGGAATTGATAAAACGCCCCACACTGCCCAATTTTCGCATGGGAGTCATTGACGATTACGAGCTTGCCGCAACTATTTCACAGACACACCGGCTCATGGAAAACCCCGATATTTCGACCATGAAAAAAGAAACTCAACTCCTCAGTCTGTTGACCAAGTGGGTAAGCCGGTATGCGGACGAACGCGGTTCCAGACCCAAAATAGGCATAGAACATCGTGCCGTGAACAGAGCCAAAGAAATCATCGAAGACCGATTTGCCGAGGATATATCCCTGACCGAACTGGCCCGATTGGCAGGGCTATCACCTTTCCACCTGACACGGGTCTTTGAAAAGTGGTTCGGCATCACCCCGCACACATATCTGACCCAGACGCGTATCAAACGCGCCAAGGAACGACTGGCAGGGAAGGCCCGAATAGCCGACATCGCCATGGACTGTGGGTTCTCCGACCAACCCCATCTGACCCGACTGTTCAAACGGCAAACGGGCGTCACTCCCGGTAAATACCGCAATATTCTTCAAAACAACTGACATACACTCCGGCATGATTCATCCATGCCGCATCGTCTTACAGCTTACGTCAATCTCAGTCTCGCCATGATCCTGGTGGGCAGCTCCGTCGTGGCCGGAAAAATCATGGTCGCGGAGTTACCGATTTTTCTCGCATCCGCCTTGCGATTTATTCTGGCCCTAACCATCCTCCTGCCCATCCTTGCACACCGCGAAGGGGGATTGCCACACATTTCCCGCCGTTCGTGGCTCATGATCGGCCTGCAATCACTCTGCGGATCATTTCTGTTCACTGTCTTCCTGCTCTACGGCCTGACAATGACCGGCCCGGCATCTGCCGGAATCATCACCTCCACGACACCAGCCTGCATGGGGCTTATCGCATGGTTGTTCCTACGGGATCGCCCCACCAGACGGGCGGCCCTTGGCATCGGCCTGTCCGTACTCGGCGTGCTGGTCATCAACATGATGCAGGAGAGTGGAAGTGTGTCAGGAGACAACCCGGTCTTCGGGAATCTGCTCATACTCGGAGCTGTTTTTTTTGAATCTCTTTTTCTGCTTATCCGCAAAACCGTGCCTGAACCTCTTTCCCCTCTGGCGGTATCCACGCTCATCTCCCTGTTCGGACTGGCCTGGTTCCTGCCAATGGGCATGATTGAGGCATGGAGCACGGACTTTACGGCCATCACTCTGACCGGCTGGCTGACAGTGATCTATTACGGAGCATTCGTCACGGTCCTGGCTTACCTATTCTGGTTCGCGGGTATCACCAAGGTTCCAGCCTCCACGGCAGGAATATTCACGGCCATCATGCCAGTGTCTGCCCTGGCCCTGTCCGCACTGATCCTGAATGAGCCACTTGGCTGGCAACAGCTCTCGGGCTGCGGGTGTGTCCTTGGCGGCATATTCCTGATCTCACGATGACACTCTTATCCAAACAGGACAACGGTCCGAAGCGATTACAGCTCCAGATTGGTAAAGGGCTTACGCTTCTTCTTCGTCTTTTCCTTGGGTTCGGACAAAGCTTGGTCAAAGGCCCGGGCAGGCTCTGTTTTAGCCTTTTTCCGCGCTTCGGCAAGCTTGACCTGTGCCAAAGAATTCTCTGGATCAAGATCCAGAACATGCGCGAAAAAAGGCACCGAATCACGATACCGCCGCAAATCCAAATGGAGTGAACCTATATTCAGGGCCGCACCAACGCTGCCTGCGTAAAAATACGGATCAATATTCAAGGCTCGCTCGAAACATTCCAGAGCGACCATGCGCTGGCTGCCTTCCCAATGGGCCAACCCCATATTGTAATGAATCACCGGATCTTCCGGGGCGATAGCCACAGCCTTGCCATAGACCTCCACAGCCTCGGCCCACCGCCCTTCACCCCGCAAAATGATGCCGAGCCGATTAAAATGAACAAGGTCGTCCCGCCCAAGGACGCGCTTGGTGTCAATGACCCGATTCAGATATTTAACCGCCAAATTGGGGGCAATAGCCGACACTGCGTCAACAATACGCTGGGTCAGGTCACCGACCATGCTGCTGACTTCCTTTTCCGCGACCGCCACACCTCGATCCAGATACTCCTCGGCTTCTTCATGCTCGCCCTTGCGCAAGTGCTCCTCAGCAATGTCGATCTTGCGCTCCGGATTCAACGGACTGATATCATCCAGTTCCTTCATGTATGCCAGAGCACGTTCATCCTCCATCTCCCTAAACGCTTCGGCAAGCTTGATAAGCGGAGCCATAAAAATGGGCTTGGCTTCATGAGCGATCATATAGCACTGCACAGCCTTGTCGATCTCGCCGACACCAATAAGGGCGTTGCCGCGAAGGACCAACCCGCGAGCACTATCCGGGCGGACCATAAGAATGCGATCCGATGCCTCCAATGCCGCGTCATAATCCCGCTTCTCCAAAAATTCCTCGCAGAGTTCGATCTGCTGTTTGAGTTCCATAGGCGGCGAGATAACTTCGGCCAGAGCGTCAATGACCATATTGGCAGACGCGGGTTTGATCAGAACTCGGCTCACGCCCAATTCAAAGAAATAGGCCACGGTTTCCTGCGTGGCTTCCCAGGTCAACACGACCATCTTCACGTCAGGAAACTCTCGCTTGAGACTGATAATGAAGTCCGTGGAAGGCCGGTTGTCGAGCATGCGCTCAATAAAGATCACACATGGAATCCCCTGATCTTGCAGTTCCAGGCATTTTTTCATGGCCGACCCCATGGAGGAAAAAACAAGCAGGGAATCTCCGCTGAGACCTATTACCCGTGATACTATATTCCGCAGGGCACGGGTAAAGACAAAGTCATCAGACAGATATACAATGACTCCCCCGTCCTTCTTAATAAAATCATGGACTATAATGTCCGCGGATTCTCCAGGCATGGTCTCTCCCATTTTCGCACAGCACATTGCAACTGGTCCTGCCTATATGCATACTACGTGATGTGAGTGAAACGGGTCAACCCGACATAAAAAACCCCGACTGTCTTTCCTGACAGTCGGGGTTACATAATCTGGAATATCCGAGAATCGCCTACATCTTCTCTTCCAGCACGGCCAGTTTGCGTCGTGCAATAGCATTGTTCGGATTAATTTTAATCACGCTTTCAAAACAGGGCACGGCTTTCTCATACTCCCTGAGCTCACTGAAAAGTGTACCGACATTCATGGAGACGGCTTCGCTGGCCGTGTAAAAAACCGGATTCTTCTTCAGGGCATTTTCAAAGCATTTACCTGCCAAACGGCGCTCCCCGCCATCAATATACGCCATACCCATGTTGTAGTGCAGTCCTTCATCGTCTGGGGAAATACGCAATGCCCGAGTATAATTTTCAATAGCTTCCTTCCATTTGCCCTGCCCGCGCAAAGCTATACCGAGCTTGTTGAAAAGCGTAATGTCACCAGGTCCAAGACGCTTACCTTTGGCCTCAAGCACTTTGCTCAAATACTTCTCGGCCATTTGGGGCGAAGTCTTCTGCACTGCCGCCGAAATATTTTCGGCAACCGAGCTGATCAAACTCATGGCTTCATTTGTTGCGGCTTCAATGGCTTGATCGAAATATTTTTCCGCCATATCCATTTTCTTCCGATTGACATAAATTTTACCAATATCCGTTTTGCGTTCGGCATTGAGTGGACTCAATTTGTCAAGCTTCTTCATATAGATAAGAGCCTGGTCCTGATCTACTTCCCGGTACGCTCCCACCAGTTTCTTGATAGGTTCCAGATACAGCTTGGAGCTGTCATGGGCACGATGAAAGCAGCCTAATGCCTTTTCCATGTCGCCCTGAGCCGAATAGATATCACCCTTGAGCATGAGTCCGGCCGGGCTTTCCGGCTTGAGTTGCAATATCTTGTCCGCGATTTTCATGGCGTCCATGAACTTACCGGCAACCAGGCATCGTTTGCCAATGGACATATATTCGCTGAGCTTGCCCTGCGGCTGCACAGTGAACGCCATTTTTTCAATGATATTGTTTATGGAAGCAGGTTTGGAAATGACGTTACTCACGCCAAGTTCATAGAAGTAGGCGATATTTTCCCGCTTGGTTTCGCCTGCCAAAACGATGATTTTTAGCTCCGGCAACAAACGTTTGAGGGTAATAATGGTGTCCGTACTCGGGTGCCCCGCCAGAATTCGTTCGATAAAGACAATAGTCTCTACGGATTTCTTCTCCAGCTCCTGGACTTTTTTCAACCCTCGCTGAACACCTTCAAAAGCGAAGAAGCAATTGCGCTTGATGCCAAGGACTTTAAAAATAGTTGAACCAAGCGTTTTTTTAAAGATTTGATCCTCAGTAATGAGGACAACGCTCCCATTCACCTTTTCAAAAAAATCATAAACGATAGAATCGTATTTTCCCGCCATGGTTTCCTCTAAGACAAAACTGATAATCAGTAGCGTTAAGTCAACGCCTATTTCAAGTCGTCAGCCTGAGGGCACGTTGGCATAAAAGGACGCCGTTGGGAATGATAAATAATTCAATAAGACTCTACAAAATATGGATATCACCCGGTTCAGGAAGAAAAACCTTCAAGTCTGAAATCGCATTTGCCCGGGCAAGAATCACATCTTTCCTTTCCCGTCGGACCGTCCGATTCACATGGACCAAGGCACAGGCCTTGGCCCCTGCTTTGCGTGCAAAATCCATGGACGATTCAACACTTCCGTGCCCCGGCAAGTCCTGATCCAGAGAATAGGACTCAAGCGCCACAAGATCACAACCCAATGCCAACTCCAAAGAATCGTCAGTAGGCT
>Ga0209692_10004998_pt1 | contig 11644 bp, 7 predicted proteins | sample tdDd472_FD_187129 | JGI IMG/M metagenome (GOLD analysis project Ga0209692, IMG submission 187129) | Marine sediment microbial communities from the Atlantic coast under amendment with organic carbon and nitrate - tdDd47.2 (SPAdes)... | ecosystem: Environmental > Aquatic > Marine > Coastal >...
TGGCTATGTCGATCGTGAAATCCACGAAATTCCCGATGAGGTCATCGGGGTCATCCGCATGGATGCCAACTTCTCGCCGGTCCGTAAGGTGGCTTATCGGGTGGAGGACACCCGTGTCGGTCAGCGGACGGACTACGACAAGTTGATCCTCGAGATCACCACCAACGGTGCGGTGAAGCCCGAGGATGCCATCGGATTCGCGTCCAAGCTCATGAAGGACCACTTCCAGATCTTCATCAACTTCGACGAGGCGCCCATCGACGCCCAGGAGATCGAAGTCGACGAGGAGCAGGAGCGGACCGTGGAGCTGCTGGCGCGGAGTGTCGAGGAGCTGGAGCTGTCCGTTCGTTCGGCTAATTGCCTGAAGAGCGGCAACATCGGCACCATCTTCGACCTGGTGACCAAGGGTGAAAGTGAAATGCTGAAGTTCCGGAACTTCGGCCGCAAGAGTTTGAACGAGATCGCGGAGATCTTGGAGGGCATGAGCTTGGGCTTCGGAATGGCGTTCGATGAGGACGTCGTCGAGAAGGTCAAGGCTCGCACCGCCGATTGACCGCAGAACAAGGACGGAAAGTACAATGCGTCACAATGTCAGCGGTCGTAAGCTGAACCGGACGCCGGCGCATCGCAAGATGTTGTTCCGGAACCTGGTGACCGCCCTCTTCGAGCACGAGCGCATCACGACCACGGTCCACAAGGCCAAGGAAGCCCGCGTTCTTGCCGAGAAGCTCATCACCTTCGCCAAGCGCGGCGATCTTCACGCTCGTCGTATGGCGGCGCGTAAGGTCAACGATCCTGCCGTGCTGCAGAAGCTCTTCGAGGAGATCGGTCCTCGGTATAACGAGCGTCCCGGTGGTTACACGCGCATCCTCAGGATGAGCGGCAACCGCAAGGGCGACAATGCCGAGATGGCTATCCTCGAGCTGGTCGACAACACCGCACGGCCCAAGTCGGTGGACTCCAAGAAGCGCACCAAGGCCCGCAAGATCCTCAAGGTCGAGGAAAAAGCGGAAGCCAAGCAGGCGCTCGTGGATGCCGCCGAGGAGATGGCTGCCACCGAAGAGACCACGGAGGAGGCTCCTGTCGAGGAGACCACCGACGAGGCTCCCGAGGTGGAGGCCACTGAGGATGAGGAGAAGAAGGAGGACTAGCTCCTCTGGATTCTCGAATTCGCGGTGACATCGTTGGACCCCGGTCGTTGGACCGGGGTCCACGTTTGTCCCGTGACCAATGCTGGACAATCCCGACAATTCACGCGATCTTTCCCGGATCACCAGGATGTGATTCCAGGAGGCACGGACGATGGGTTCCCGAACCCGACTCGAGCCTCCTTGACGATATGTCTAGACCTCGCCGGCCATCCCTGGTCGGAGTGGTCGATTCCTGAACCAGAGAGGATGCCATGACGGCACGGACGCTATACTCTGCCGGCATCACCGGCACCGGCATGTCTTTCCCCGAGAAGGTCCTGTCCAATGCGGACCTCGAGAAGATGGTCGACACCAACGACGAATGGATCGTCGAGCGGACGGGCATCAAGGAACGGCGCATTTGCGAGCCCGGTGTCCCGGCCTCGCATCACGGCACGCTGGCCGCTCGTCAGGCCATGGAGATGGCTGGCGTCGAGCCCGACGAGATCGATCTCATCGTGGTCCCCACCGTCACTCCCGACATGATGTTCCCCAGCACCTGCTGCGTCATCCAGGAGAACCTGGGTTGCAAGAACGCCTGGGGCTACGATGTGGTGGCGGCCTGCAGCGGCTTCGTCTTCGCCCTGCAGACGGCGCGTGCCCAGATCGAATCGGGTGCGGTGAAGAAGGCCCTGGTCATCGGCACCGAGGTCATGTCCTCCCTCGTCGACTACACCGACCGCAACGTGTGCATCCTCTTCGGTGATGGCGCGGGTGCGGTGGTGGTCGAGCGGATGCCCGAGGGCGTCGAGGGAATCGTCGACCACATCCATCACATCGATGGCAAGGGCGGCAAGCACCTGTACATGAAGGGCGGCGGCAGCCTCCACCCCACGAGTCATGCCACCGTCGATGCGGGCATGCACAACATCTACCAGGAAGGCCGCGATGTTTACAAGCACGCGGTCAAGGGCATGACCGGCGTCACGGTGGACATCCTCGCGAAGAACAACCTCACCGGCGACGACGTGAAGCTGTTCGTGGCGCACCAGGCCAACCTGCGCATCATCGAGGCCGTGCAGCGACGCGTGGGCCTCACCGATGAGCAGACGGCCGTGACCATCGACCGTTTTGCCAACACGACTAGTGCCACGATCCCGTCGGCTCTGCATATTTACCAGGAGAAGGGTGTCCTCAAGCCCGGCGACAACGTGGTCCTCGCGGCCTTCGGCGCCGGCTTCACCTGGGGTTCTACATTGCTGCGCTGGACCGTCGGACTCTAGTTCGAGACCAGCCCGGCCGACCGACAGACGGGGGAACGTATGATCGAGGTCCGCAATCTGACCTTGCGCTACGGTTTGGTGACCGCCCTCAGCGACGTGAGCTTTCACGTCGCCGAGGGTGAGATCGCCGGATTTCTGGGACCCAACGGCGCGGGCAAATCCACCTGCATGAAGATCCTCACCGGTAGCCTGGCGCCCACCCGGGGCCAGGTGCGACTGGGCGGGATCGATGTGGTGACCCGCCCCCTGGAAGCCCGCCGCCTGGTGGGCTTCATGCCCGAGAACGTGCCTCTCTATCCCGACACCACGGTCCGTGAACTGCTGAGCCTGGTGGCCGAGCTCAAGGCCGTGCCCCGGGGTAAGATCAAGGACCACCTGCAGACCATCATGGAACGCTGCGGCCTATCCCACATGGCCGACCGCCTGGTGGGTCACCTGTCCAAGGGTTACCGCCAGCGGGCCGGTCTGGCCCAGGCCCTGGTGGGCGACCCCAAGGTCCTGGTTCTCGATGAGCCGAGCAGTGGCCTGGATCCCCATCAGATCGTGGAGATCCGCGAACTGATTCGCAGCTTCCGCGGTGAACGCACGGTCCTCCTGTCCAGCCACATCCTGGCCGAGGTGAGCCAGGTGTGTGAGCGGGTCCTGATCCTCAACCAGGGCCGCCTGGTGTGCGAGGAGCGCCCCGAGAACCTGGTCTCCAGCAATGACACCGCCACCGTGGTCCTGAACTGGGACGGCGACCGCGAGGCCGTGGGCAAGGCCCTGGCCGAGGTCGTGGGCGAGGATGCCGTGGAACTCACCGCCAAGGGCGCCGAGATCTCCATCGCCGGCAACCCCGTGGAGATCAAGCCGCGCCTGGTGGAATCGGTGATGCGGGCCGGCGGCAAGCTCCAGGGCATGGAGGACCGCGGTCCCACCCTGGAGGACCTCTTCCTGCGCCTGACCGGTGCGGGCATCGACCCCGATTCAACCCCGACCCCGACCCCGCCCCGCGACGTGGAGGAATCTGAATGAGGCAGATCCTGGCCATCTTCCGACGCGAGATGCGGGCCTTCAGCATGAGCACCATGGCGCCGGTCATCGGCGCCGGCTTCCTCGTGCTCACCGGCCTCTTCTATTACCTCTTCGTGCTGGGCTACGCCGAGTCCAGCCTGGCCACGGTCCGCAGCGGTCGGCCCGTGTTCCTGAACATTCATGCCGGGATCTTCCATCGCCTCTACGGCGACATGGTCCTGTTCCTGGTGTTCCTGCTGCCTGCGGTCACCATGCGACTGTTGAGCTCCGAGTACCGCAGCGGCCGCTATGATCTCATCGCCAGCTGGCCGGTGTCCGAATGGTCGTGGGTGGTGGGCAAGTGGATGTCCGCCGTGGCCGTGGCCAAGGCCCTGCTGCTGGGCGCACTCTTCTACTTCGTGGTGACCTGGCTGCTCGGCGGCCTCACCAATCCACCCGTGCACCCCGACTGGCAGCCCATGCTCACCTCCTTCGTGGGTCTCGTTCTGCTGTCCTGTGCGGTCTGCGCCTGGGGAGTCTTCGCCTCGGCCCTGGTGTCGCATCAGGCGGCGGCCTATTTCCTGGGCTTCGCCATCGGGCTGGGCCTGTTCCTGGTGGGACAGTTCGAGGTCTTTCTACCGGGTGCTCTGGGGGTGGCGGCGGGACAGCTGGCCCTGGGCGAGCACTTCCTGCGCTTCGCCGGTGGGGTGATCGACAGCCGCGACGTGGTCTACTTCCTGGGAGTCACGGCCGTGGGCCTGGCCGCCGCCGTGGCCGCCATGACCCAGCGTCGTCTGCCCACGGTGAGGCGGGGGCGTCCCTGGCTCACCGTGCTGGTGGTGATGGCCGTGGTGGTCTTCCTGCAGGTCGTGGCCGCCCGTCGGCCCCTGCGCGTCGACCTCACCCCGGATCGTCTCTACAGCCTGGCTCCCCAGACCGAGCAGATTCTCCAGTCCCTGGAGAAGGATCGCAAGAGCGCCGATGGCTCGGTCATGGCACCGCCCGCCGTCGAGATCCTGGCCTTCTACCAACGCCTCGACGGAGCTCGCCAGGGCATGCAAGCGCTCCTGCGTTCCTTTGATGACCAGACAGGTCAGCTCAGCTTCCGGCTCCTCGATCCCGACACCGAGCCCGAATTGATCCGCGAGTACGGCATCAACGTGGCGCGGTCCGTGGTCGTGGTCTGCGAGGACCGCCATCGGCTGCTCCTGGAGCCCGACGAGGGCCAGCTGGCCAGCGCGGTCTTCCGGGTGGCCAACGACACCCGCCCCGCGGTCTACTGGCTCATCGGTCACGGCGAGGCCCGCATCGACCTCGGGGAAACCGGCGGCGCCAGCCAGCTCGCCGGCCAGCTCGTGGACACCGGCTACGACATCCGTCCCCTGGCCCTCGGGGAACGCCTGAGTATTCCTCCCGACGCGGCGGCTCTCATCTGGGCCGGTCCCAAGCTCAATCCCTCGGCGGAGGTCCTCGACCTGCTGGCCGATTACGTGGACGCCGGGGGCGCCATGGCCTGCTTCTTCGGCCCCGACAGCCCGCCCGCCGTCCAGGACTGGACTCTGCAGTACAACGTGCAGCAGAACGACGATGTGGTGGTCTCGCCCAACCGCAGCAGCGCCCTGGCCGGTGTGGGGCTGCGCACGGTCACGGTCTCCTCGAACTACGGCAACCATCGCATCGTCCGCAGCATGGAGGCGGTGGCCACCACCTTCCCCCTGGTGCAGACCCTGCGTTCGGTGTCGGCCGAGATGCCCGATATCGAGGGCGTGATCATCCTCCTGACCGTGCCTGATTCCTGGGGTGAGACCGACCTCGAGACGCGCTACTCCGGAGTTCCCAGCTACGATCCGGCCCTGGACCGCGTGGGGCCCAAGCCCTTCGGTGTCGCCATGCAGATTGACCGCGCCGAAGGACCCGAGGCTCCCCGGGGCCGCATGGTGGTCATCGGCAGCAGCGCCTTCATCACCAACGCCAACATCGGACTCTACGGAAACCGTGACCTGGCCCTCAACATCGTGAGCTGGCTTGTGCAGGAAGAGGACCTCGTGGGAATCCGCGGGCGCCGCGCCAGCTATCAGCCCCTGCTCCTGGAAGATGGGACCAAGGATGTCCTGGGCTGGGTGTCGGTGCTCGGTTGGCCGGGACTCATCGGGCTGGGCTGGTTCGGGCTCGTGATCCTGCGGCAACGGAGGCATTGACCATGCGCAGCTGGCTGATCCGAATAGGACTCATCGCAGCCGCCGTGGCCGTGGGCGCCTGGATCTGGACCTGGTCCGGTGGCGACGAGGGAAAGGGCCGCGGCCTCCAGGGTGGACCGCTCTTTCCCTTCGGCCTCGCTGACCTCGCCAGCATCGAGCTCCATCGGTCCAGCGGAACCGACACCCTGGTGCGCAACGAAGATGGGTCCTGGCGCCTCGAAGGCGATGTGGCCGACATCGTCGATGCCCAGGCCTTCGAGGTCGTGTTCGGCCCCATCGTCGGCGGCAATGGACACTCCGTGCTGGCAGGCACCGAGCCCGATGAACGTCGATACGGATTCGGCAGCGAGACCGCGCTGGAACTGGTGTTCCATCGACACGATGGGGGGCGCGACCGCCTGGCCCTGGGTGACGCCAATGCCGTGTCCGGCCTGGTCTATGCCAGCGGCGCCGGTCGCCGTGGCGTGTTCGGTGTCGGCGGCGGCCTCTATGCCAAGGCCGTCCGACTACCGGACAACGTGCGCTACAAGCGCATCTTCCCCCGCCTCGACGCCGTGGACCTCGACTCCCTCCACATCGACCGCGGCCCCGACCAGCAACTCAACTTCGTCCGCTGGCCCGATGGGCCCTGGTGGGTGCGCCTGCCCGAGGGTCGGCAGACCCTGACCGGCAAAGCGGATCGTTACAACAACCTCTACGACGACCGCCGCCGCGACCACGACGGTGCGGTGTGGTTCCTGGCCGACCAGCGCCTCCTCACCGAGCTGGTCTATCGGGTCACCGACACCCAGGTGGCGGCCTTCCCCTCCAAGTCCGCCCGCCACACCGCGAACTTGGAGGAAGTCGGCCTGATTCCCCTCTACCGGGGCGCCACCCTCTTCGCCACCGGTGGCCTCACCCGCCGGATAGAGTTCGGCCACGAGCAGGACCAGCAGCTCGTCATGGCCCGTCGCGACGGAGCCCTGGTGGTCACACGCAACATCGCCCTGCATCCGCTGGAGGGCCCGGTGTCGGGATTCCTGGACCTCGGAGCCCTGAGCTTCCGTCTGGCCGATGCTGACAGTTTTTACATCGACGAGGTGGTTCATCCTCTGATCTGGGGCCGCAAGGCCGCGGATCCGGCTGCTCGCCGGGCCAAACTCGAGAGCATCTGGGATGCCGTGGTCCCGCCCAACTACACCATGAGCTTCGGCGCCGAGACCACGGGCAATCACGTGGCCGATGTGCAGACTTACCTCGACCGCCTGGAGTGCGTGGCCGTGCGCGAACCGGTGGCCCATGACTGCCTGCTTGGTCAGGATCGCTGGCGGATCACCGCCTGGATGCCGGACGGGGTCAAGCATACGGTGTGGCTGGGGACCTTGCTGATCGACGGTAAACCGGTGCTCTGGGATCCGGGAAGTGGCAAGGTGCTCGAGGTGCCGGGGGAGATCCTGGTAACGTTGCGTGGGCTACGCGGAGATCTGCAGTAATGGTCCGCCGATTCCTTCCCCTTGTTTCACTCCTCGGCCTGCTCTGGCTCGGCGCCTGCTCCTCCAACGACTCTCCCGACGGTGATGCCGCCGCTACCCCCGCCATCGACGAGATCGTCGAGGCCCAGAAGAGGATTCGCCTCGAGGGTCAGGCGGGCCGCTGGACCAAGGTGCGTCAGGCCGGCTCCGAAGATCAACTCACCGAGGAGCAACGCCGCCAGATCCGGCGTCTCGAATCCCTAGGATATGTCGGCGGTTCCCAGCTGGCGCCCACCATGAAGAACGTCGTGGTCCACGATCCCGACCGGGCCTGGTCCGGGCTGAACTTCTTCACCACCGGTCATGCCCCGGTGGCCCTGCTCATGGATATGGACGGCCAGGTTCTGCATCGCTGGGGCCTCGGCTACTGGCGGGTTTGGCCCGACTCCGATGTCGACCGCAACCACGATGGCACCATGCACTGGCGACGCGCCCGCATCCTTCCCGGCGGCGACCTGCTGGCGATTTTCGAGGGCCTGGGCATCGTGAAGATCGACCGCTACTCCAACCTGATCTGGGCCAACCACTGCCGCGCCCATCACGACCTCGAAGTCCTTCCCGACGGCGACATCATCGTGCTGTCCCGGGAGGCGAGGCTGATTCCCCGCCTGCATCCGCGGACCCCGGTCCTCGAAGATTTTGTTCTCCGGCTGGGGCCCGACGGTGAGATCAAGCAACGTGTTTCCTTGCTCGAGGCCTTCGAGAACTCCGAAGAGTGGCGCCATTTGCTGGACCGTCTGCGGGTAACCGCCGGGAACATCTTCCATACCAACAGCGTCGAGTGGCTCGATGGCCGCCATGCCGAGCACCATCCCGAATTCACCGCCGGCAGGGTGCTGATCTCAATGCGTGAAACTCACACCGTAGCCGTAGTCGACCTCGATCGTGTGGAGGTCATGTGGGTCCTGCAGGACGACTTCAGGTCTCAGCACGACGCCACCATGCTGGACAGCGGTCAGCTCATGCTCTTCAATAACAATTATCAGCCGGGGATGTCGTCGGTGGACCGTTACAATCCGGCCACGGGAATTCGTACCTGGCGATTCACGGGGACACCGGAGCGGCCCTTCTACTCCCGCACCTGCAGCACGAGTCAGCCGTTGCCCAACGGCAACATCCTCATCACCGAGTCGGACAATGGCCGCGTCTTCGAGATCGACGAGGCTGAGAATACCGTCTGGGAATTCTACAATCCCAACCGCACGGGCGAGACGAACGAGTACATCGCCACGCTCTTCGAGGTCCTGCGGTTGCCGGCAGATTATCCAGTGGATTGGGCCGTGACGCCGAGGTGATCTCCGGCACCATGGATGACAGAAAAGGCCGCCCGGGAAGGGCGGCCTTTCAATACTTTACACAACGATGAGACCTAGTGCACGGCCCGCACCATCATGGGAACGGAGACGGCAGCCCGACGCGCATCCCACCAGGGCGATTCATCCATGCTCAAGGCCGTCACCTCGACCGGGGCGGCAATAGTCTGTCCCGCCAGCTCGATCAGGGCCGAGTCATAAGCATGGCAGAGTGCGAAGTAGCTCGCCTGCTCGTCGTCAGGCACCGGGGCCGCCGGCGGCAGCTTGAGCTTGCGTGGGTTCACGAACTTCCCGCTCTTCTTCACCCGGAAATCCAGGTGCGGCCCCGTGGCGTAACCACTGGCGCCCACGTAGCCGATGACCTGACCCTGCCGCACCTTGGTGCCCTTGTTCACGCCCTTGGCGAAGCGGGAGAAGTGCAGGTAATAGGTCTCGTACTCACGATTGGTATGCCGGATCTGGACGTACCGACCGTTGCCCTTCTTGCGGCCCTTGGCCACCACCACGCCATCACCGGCGGCCCACACGGGCGTGCCGATGGGGGCGGCGTAGTCGATGCCCAGGTGGGGCATGCGACGGTGCAGCACGGGATGCATGCGGCTGTAGCTGAAGTTGCTGGAAATGCGGGAGTAATTTACCGGCGCGCGCATGAGCTGCTTCTGCAGGTTCTTGCCCTCGGTGTTGTAGTAGCCGGTCTTGCCATCTTGCAGCGTATAGCGGTAAGCGCCCAGGTCACGGCGCGGTCCCTGGTAGGTGCAGGCAAGGATGGGCCCGGTCCGCACGAAGTCGCCGTCCTTGTAGATCTCCTCGTAGACGATGCGGAAGACATCGCCCTGGCGCGGATCGCGGGTGAAATCGAGATCCCAGCCGAGGACGTCGTTCATCTTGGCGGCCAAATTTAACGGGGCGCCGCTTTCCTGGAGGCTCAAATACAGGCTCGACTCGATGACGCCGGTGACGCCCACCACCCGATGCTCCACCGGATAGGCGCCCAGTTCCTGGACAAAAGTGCCGTCTTCTTGCCGTTCGTAGCGGACCCAGCTCTCCAGGTCGAGGTCGAAACTGAAAGCGGTCAGTTCGTCCCGTACGGACATTTCCACCTGGAACAGGTCGCCGGTCTTCACCTTGCGCAGGTCCCGGAAGGATTTGACGGTCTTCACGAGGCCCATGATGTCCTCGTGGGGGACGCCCAGTTCGGCCACGGCCTCGTAAAAGGTCTGCCTGGGCTGGATGCGCATTTCCACCCGGCGTCCCATGGCGGGCCCGGCGGGAGCGGTTTCAGTGATCAGGGGCTCGGGTTCCTCGACCAGGGGAGGGGCCGGGGGCAGGTGGTCCTCGGGGCCACCCATATCCAGGTTGGCCGGACCGAGGTCGGCCTGGGCCACATTACCCTCGGGCGAGGGGCCTGCGAGCCTTCCCATGAGGCTCAATCCGCCAATGGCGGACAGCAGGACGAGGGTCAGAATGACATTGCGCATCATTGTTTATCTGCCTGAATGCTCGAGGTCTGGCCGGGGTCTTGCTAAGATCAACCCGACACCTTGTTGCAGGCAAGGGTTTTCTGCAACCTTGCCCCTGTTGTACGATGCAAGGGAACAACCGGGAAGTGAAGGCCGCTCCGGGCCCATTGTTCCTGGTTCTTTCCCCTGGAGGTCTCTCGTGCGTCCGACGTTCCTTGCCTTGCTCATGCTGTCCATGCTTGCAAGCACCGTTCCAGCCGCCGATTACCTTCGCGACGCGGACGGAGTCGCGTCCCTCCAGCTGGGAACGTGCCTCAGCGCCCTGGACGACCAGAACGGCGACGGTGCCTGGGAAGTCCTCGTGGGCGCTCCCGGGTACAACGAAGGCGGCCTGGATGCCGGTCGGGCCTACCTATGGTTCGGCGGAACCGAGCTGACCTTGAATGCGCAGGTGACCTGGGAAGGTTCCAGTGCCGAGAAATTCGGGCATTCGGTGGCCCGCATCGGCGATGTCAATGACGACGGCGTGGGCGACTGGGCCGTGGGTGCTCCCCTGGCCAATAACACCGGCGCCGAGGCCGGCCGTGTCTACATCTTCTACGGCGGCATGCCCATCGCCACCGAGCCCGACCTCGTCCTCGAGGGTCCCAACCCCGGTGGTCGCTTCGGCTATGCCATCACCGCCCTGGGGGACTTCAACGGCGACGACGTGGACGATTTTGCCGTCGGCGCGCCCTGGACCAACACCGCCGGTCTCGAGGCCGGCGCGGCATTCGTCTACTACGGCGATAACAGCGGGCCAGAAACCGATCCCGACCTCACCATGCTGGGTAACCTGGCCGGCGAGCACTTCGGCTGGTCGTTGGCCGGCGCCGCCGAGTTCCTGGGCGGCAGCGCCTATTGCCTCGTGGTCGGAGCCCCCAGCAATGCCACCAGCGCCGGCACACGCCAGGGCGCGGTTTACGTCTTCGAGGGATCCACCAGCACGTTCCCCGGCCCTGACGAGACCTCAGACCTCACCCTGCAAACCAGCCATACCTCGGCGGCCGACAACGAGTTCGGCTTCTCGGTGGCCGCCATCGGCAGCTACGATGGCGACGGCGATCCCGACATCGCCGTGGGCATTCCCTACTTCAGCGGCACGGGGCTCAACGTGGGCCGCGTCGAGGTGTTCTTCGGCGGCAGCAATGCCGACGAGGACAGCGATCGCTACGTCAACGGGCCCCGGGCCAACTCCAAGTTCGGCTGGTCGGTGGCCGGCGTGGGCGAGATCATCGATTCGGCCCGCCCCGACCTGATCATCGGCTCGCCCACCGATCCCACCCTGGGCACCGATGCCGGCCGGGCCTTCATCCTGCCTGGTGGCTCGGGCAACGTGAGCGACGCCGACAATTTGCCCCTGGTGGACCGTGGTGAACTGGTCGAAGGCTATGCCCCCAACGACCTCTTCGGAGCCTGGGTCTCCTGGGCCGGCGACATGGACGGCGACGGCCTCGACGACTACATGGTCGGCGCCCCATTCGCGAACATCTCCAACTTCGCGGTGGCCGGCTGGGTCCGGTTCATCGACAGCAGCGGCGACGCCGTCCCGGCCATGCTCGGGGCCTGGTCCTGTCGCTGGACCGATGATGGGGCCGTGACCGGCTCCCTGGGACTGACCCTGCCGTCCAGCGACATCACCCGCATCGTGTTCACCCGGCGCGACGGCACCACGCTCCATGACGGTCCGCCCGCGGTGGGCAGTGCCGCCTGGGCC
>Ga0209692_10005003_pt1 | contig 11639 bp, 13 predicted proteins | sample tdDd472_FD_187129 | JGI IMG/M metagenome (GOLD analysis project Ga0209692, IMG submission 187129) | Marine sediment microbial communities from the Atlantic coast under amendment with organic carbon and nitrate - tdDd47.2 (SPAdes)... | ecosystem: Environmental > Aquatic > Marine > Coastal >...
AGCCCAAGCGCGGACGCCCAAAGAAGGCTAAGAAATGACAAAGCGCATTGAAGGCACTATCTATGCACTGAATGACGAAATCGTCATTGATGTGCAGGGGACCGCATCCGCAACGATTTCTGTTAGTGGCACATTTGACGGCGACATTGCAGTTGTCGGTGCGAACTCTGGTTATTCACCAGAGGGCGGGCGCTTGCTGTTTCAGTCGGGCGTCGGGGCGCTTGGGTCCAACCTGATCGTCAATTCTGGTGCGGCTATTGAAAAAGAGTTCCGCATCGTCACTGGTTCTGAGCGCATTATTCTTAGGGCCACCCGCTGGGCTAGTGGTTCTGCGAAAGTTGACGTTTACGCCACAGAAGACCCTTCAACCGTCTTTGTGAATGGCCCTGTTCATACATCGTTTGAGCAGGCCGTCAGGGATGGGCGCGGGTATTCTGCGGGCGTGGGTGACGTTGCCGTGCAGACGGGCGAGTTTCTGAACATCACGTTTGTTAATCCGCCAGACAGTGGGCGCAATGCGTTTATGCAAATTCGTTCATTCCAGCAGGAGGCAACGGAAAGCCTTGTCCTGCATATCGTGTCGGACCCTGACCCAATTACCGGCACGCTGATTACTCCGCTGAACCTGAATAACGGAAACCCCGCGTCTGATATGGAAATCAGATACGAGGTCGACACAACGGCCCTGACCGGGGCGTCGGTTGGCCCGGGTGCGTTCATCCCGGCCAATGGGGTGCCATATGACATTGACGCAGACATTTTTTTGCGCGTCGTGCCGCCCGGGAAGGCCTTCGGGTTCTATGTTGGCGGCACAGGCAGCAATCCGGCGCAGGCGTCAAAGGTTGCCTTTGTTTATGGCCACTATGAGGAGGACATTTAATGGGCAAACACAGCAACCCCCGCGCCCTTCATAGCGGAAAATGGAGTTTTGACACATGAGCCGAACACCCGTACCAGCAGAAACTTGGACAGAAATAACCACCACAACCGGTGACGTTCTTTTCGGTGTTGAAGGAGCCGACGTGCGCTTTCAGACGGGATCCACAAGCGGCGTTGACCTTGATGATGGGTATCTAGTTCGCGTTGGTGGCGCTATCATCTTCCCGACCGGGTTGACCGTAAGTGCAGTCTGCGTAGAGGAATCAACAGCGTATGTTACAGCAATTGCATTTGCATAGCATAATCACCAATGGCATCAACGCCCGCATTCTAGGCGCGGGCAATCCTGTTTGGGTTGGCCGTTCTGGTGGCCCGCCCGCGTTTGAGGAGTTCATCAGCTTCCGCGCTATTGCCGCGGATTATTCTGGCGGGAGCATTGTTGGTGAGGGCGTCACACTTGCACCAGATACCGGCACACCTGTCCTTAGCGGCAACATGGTCCAGCTTGACGGCGACGACCTGGTCGGCACCATCAGCGCCCCGTTGAACGACCTGTCCGTTATCCTTGCGGCGCGGGCGACGGGAAGTAACAACTCGCGCGATGCGGTCATCACCCTGAAGGACGGCACAAAAACCATTAACATCGAGTCAAAGACGGCGGGTGAGATGGAAGGCCGGATGCGGTCTAGTAACTTCGGATTCGGAACGTCCATCCCCTCCCCTGCCGACGCGCAGCTTATCACCAATGACCTGCTCAATACGATCACCGTCTTTACCATGAAGTTTGACGGCGCGAAGGCTCAGAACACAGTGGGCGCGTTCAACAGTGGCAGCACCACAATGAGCGGCACGGAATACACGGTCACTAGTCTGATTATCGGGCGTGACGGTGGGTCAAACTTCATCCCTATGGATTTCTTCGAAGTGATCGGGCTTGAGGGCGCTGACGACGCGGCCATTGCGTCCGCCGTGGAGTACATGCGCAACAAGTACAGCGCAGAGGGTACTTATTACACTCCCGTTGTGGAAACCCCTGTTCCCCTTCTTGGTGACAGCAACACTGTTGGCATCGGCGGCGATACAATTAACGAACGCTGGGCGCGACGTGTCCCCAAGGATTTCAGCGCAAGCACCTTCGACCTGCAAGCCACGGCAGGAACGCAAGCCTCGCTTTACGGCTTTGTTTCCCCTGCGGACGACAGCAAGATTGCCAAGAGCTTCCCAACCGTCACCCAGACAGCGGCGACCTTCACCGACGCGCGCATGTGCCTGATCTCCTTCGGGGGCAACGACTACGGGCAGGACGTGCCGATTGGCACCTTTGGCGACACGACCGACCAGACGTTCTACGGCGGCTTGCACCAAGGCTCGGCCAACCTTGCGGCCAATGCGCCAGCGGACATGCTTCGAGTTTTCGTCAGCATCCCACCGCGCTTCCCTGAGCCAGCTGCAAATGGGGCGGGCCACCTTCTTGAGGACTACCGTGTCGCTGTAGAAACGCACATCGCGGCCCAAGACCCGGCCACGCACATCCTTGTGGACCTAGACACGGCTGGGCTTGTTGAAGAAGACATGGTGAGCGACAGCAACCCGGCGGATACCCTTCACTACGGGGACAACGCGCACGCCAAGATTGCGGCGACGATCCGCAAGGCTATAGCAAAACACTTTGGAATCGTTCGATAGGGGGGAATAAATGGCACTAGACACAACAATCGGCGGGGCATCAGCTGACAGCTACGTAACGGCGGCTGAGTATGCGGCTTACATCGTTGCGAATATCGACGCCTCCTATAGCGGGGTAGAGGCAACGCAGGAACTAAACCTGCGCCGTTCTGCGCAATACCTTCGCCGCAATTTCCGCTGGATTGGAGCGCAGCAATACCAGACGCAGGCCCGCGCATGGCCACGCCTGACCGACAAGCTAATTGACGGCTGGCCGGTGGATCCAGACACCATTCCGCAGGCCGTAAAGGACGCACAGTGCGAGCTAGCCTATATCTTCGAGGTTGATGGGGTTGACCCGTACGCGGCTATCACAACTGGCGCGGTGAAAGTTTCCCGGTCTAAGGCGGGTCCGGTTGAAGCTGAGACCGAGTATTTCGACGCACGGCAGTCGCCACGCTTCCCGGCGGTTACGGGGCTTCTGTCCGATTACACGCTGGGCGGATCAGGTCAGGTGAGGTTGCTTCGTGGTTAGTGTGGCGGACATTGCAAAAACGGCCTTTGACAGCGTTGCAGCGTCTATCTCTGATGCAATCCTAACAGGCACAATCAATGGCACCGACACGGGGCGAGTTGTGTTTGGCGGCGAAAAGGCACCGGGCGGGTTTCCCATTGCCGAGGCAAAGGACAAGACCCGCGAGGCATACCTAGAGGGCTTTGCAAGTGCAGCGGCCATTGGCGACACGCTAGTTGCGGACGGCAAGACGTGGCACGTTCTAAGCGTGCGTGACATTGTGGAGGCGGGCGGCTTTGTTGTGGCTCGTGTTCTGGATGCCGCAAACCTTATCTGGGAGACGGCATCGTTTGAGCGCATGACAAACACGCCAGACGGGGCGGGCGGCTATACGAAGGCATGGTCAGCGATTCCCGGCCTTGATGCCGTTAGCGTAGGCATTATGGGTATGAGCGGGTCTGAGCGCTGGGCGTCGCAGCGTGTCGAGGCAATTAGCCAGTGGCGCTTGTGGTGTAAGGGCGCAGATGAAGTCACCGAGGCCGATAGCGTGGTTGTTGACGGGCGGCGCTATCAAATCCGGTTTGTGAATGACGTGGAAAAGCGCGATGTATGGCAAGTGCTGGACCTTGGCGAAGGTGAGGCGCAATGAGCAAGGTTAGCTACAGCCTGAAGGGCGCAAGGGAATTGACGGAATACCTTCGGGAAGCCCCTCAAAAGGTCCGCATGGCCGTTGACGACGAGCTAAGCGATATTTCCGCCGAGATGGAAGGCGCTATCGTGCTGAAAATCACGCACGGCGCAAAGTCTGGGCGCGTATACAAGCGCGGTCAGGTGACGCATCAGGCATCTGCGCCAGGTGAAGCCCCTGCAAGCGACACCGGCAACCTTATGAAGTCGATTTATAGCGAGAAGGTGCGGGATCTGACCTATGTTGTTGGGTCGCGTATTGTCTACGCCCTGCACCTAGAATACGGCACGCGCAAGATGGCCGCTCGCCCATTCTTCAGGCCCGCTGTTGAGCAGGAAAAGACCGAGATAAACCCGCGCCTAAAGGCCGCAATTGATGGGGTGCTGAAATGAGGTTCAAGGAACTACGCCAAGCGCTTTACAGTCGCGTTGACGCGCAGGTTGGCGCTTCTGTTGTGGCAGTCTATGCCAAGGTGCCACAGGCCGCACAAAGCGAGGATAACAGCGCGTTTCCATACATCACAATTGGCGCGTTCACAGCATCGCCGTTTGATACGGACGACGAAAGCGGCGTTACTGTTCTGGCTGACGTGAGCGTGTGGAGCCGTGACACATCGGTTTTGGCAACGAGTGATATCGTATCGGCTGTTTATGCTGCCCTGCATAAGCATGACCTATCAATAACAGGGGCAAATACTGTTGATTGCCTTTTCAACAGTATGAATGAACTAGACGACCCTGACGGGCTGACAACGCAGGACGTTCTTACGTTCCGCATAACGTATGATGCTATCTAACTTTGCAACTTTGCAACTCTGTGCTAGTGTCTTTGCAAACTGAATAGGAGGCCCTGAAATGGCTGGCTTTAACGGACGCGAAATTACTTTGGATTGGGACGCCACGACGCTTGTCGGGGTCAAGTCCAAGACGGTTTCAATGACAAACGACATGGTTGATGTGACCACGGACGACGATAGCGGCTGGCGCACGCTGCTGGCCGACCCGGGCTTGAAGTCGCTGGAAATCACGGCTTCTGGCGTGACTTCTGACGAGGTGCTGATTGCTGAATACTTCAGCGCAACTCCGGGTCAGGCGCTTGTAACTAACCTGCCTTCGAACCTTGCGACACCGGGCGACCTTGACGGCACGTTCTATCTGTCCGGCCTTGAGCTTTCCGGCGAGCATGATGGCGCGTATGAGTTCTCGGCAACCTTCATGTCGTCGGGCGCTATCACTTACACCGCTTCGACCGCATAAGGGGAAACCATGCGCAAGCTAACGTTTGAAATCTGTGGCGAGGATCGTGACTTGGTTGCGACCTTTGCTGCGTCGGTCGAGATTGCCGAGAAGGTAGGCGACCCGCTGTTTATCACCCGCGAAGCCGCTGTCGAAAGCATCATGCTTTCGCAGAACATGCCTTACAGCCCAAAGTGGCGGTTCACGGTAAGCAACGTGCCGCAGGTGATCCACATCGGCCTGAAAGCGGCTGGCGAAAAGGTCAAGCTGTCTGAGGTGCAGGAGTGGGCTTTTGAAGTTGGCTTCCCTGAAGCGCAGCGAATTGCCGCCGAGTATATCGCCATGATTACCCGGCCAAAGCCTGAAGAAAGCACCGGGGAAGCGGAGGACTCCGACACGGGGGAGTGACGTGGGCGAGGTTCGTAAAGACCGCTTATCGCCTCGCCCGTGACTGGGGCATCCAGCCTTCCGAGTTCTGGGGAATGTCCCCTTGGGAATGGTGGATGGAATTTGATGCAAAGATTGAGACAAATCGGCGCATAGAAGAAATGAAGTCACCGACGCGCAAGGTCGGCACTTCGGCGGATTGGGACAGGGCTTGGGAAGCCCATCGTGAAAAGATGAAAAATGGCTGAACTTACACCCCTTTCAATCCTTATTACAGCGGACGCTGACGACCTGAAGGCGGAGTTGTCAGCGGCCCGCGCTGCTCTTGACAAGTTTGACACTGCCGCGTCCAAAGGTGCAAAGGGGTCAACTGCGCTAGGCGGCGCTCTTGGCAAGCTTGGCAACGTCAGCGGATCGACCCGCGCCAAGATCCAAATGACGTCCTATCAGCTTCAGGATATCGCGGTCCAAATGCAGATGGGAACACGGGCTTCGACCGTGATGGCTCAGCAGCTTCCCCAGCTTGCAAGCGCGTTTGGTCCGGTTGGTGCTATCGTTGGTACGCTTGCTGCGGTCGGCATTCCTGCGCTTGCGTTTGCGTTTGGCGGCGCTGAAGAAGAGGCCCGCGACCTAGAGGCCGCCATGAGCGACTTTGTAGCGGCTGGCGACGAGGTGAAGCAGCTGGGCGACCTGCTGGGGCTTTCTGCGCAAGAGATGGCTGAAAAGTACGGCAGCGCAGCAGAGGAAATCCGCAAAACCGCATTTGCCCTTCTCGAACTAAAGCAGATTGAGGTTGAGCGCGCCTTCGCCGAGCAGGTGGAGTTGCTCAAAGAGGCAACCCGCGAATATACGGGGTACGCGGCAACGGCGCTGCGTTCAGGCAAGTCGCTGACGGCAGCGTGGCAGACTGTCCAGAAAGAGCTTGGCGTCTCAACGGAGCAGGCGGTTGCGCTTCGTGACGCCTTTATTGAGGTCGGGAACGCTGGCACAATGGAGCAGCAGCAGGTGGCGATGGCTAACCTGCGCGACTTGCTGGACGAAGCCGGTGTTGAGGCCAAAGACCTTCCACCAGAATTGTTCAAAGCGCTCGAACATATGTATAACCTGCGCATCGCAACCGAGGATGTGAAAAACTATCTGTCAGACGCAAACGCGAACGCAGGGGATTTGGTCGGCACCCTTAGCAAATTGAGCTTCAGCGGCATTGGTGCGGCTGGGTTGGGGGCTGGTGTTGGCGGCGGGTTCAAATTCAGTCGCGGCTTCGCGTCTAGCGACCCACCATCTATCAATAAAAATGGCAGTGGCGGCGGAGCACGTTCCAACCCGCTAGAGGCGCAGCTAGAAGCACTGCAAAACTCGCTTATGTCGCAAGAGGAGGCGCAGATTGCGTCGTTTGAGCGGCAGCAGGAAACCCTGCGCAGCGCGCTAGAGCAAAAGCTGATTACGCAGCAAGAATACAACGCCCTAATGGAAGACGCGCAGCAACAGCACGCTGACAAGATGGTTGGCATTGATGCATACCGCTACGGTGATTCACTGCAAGCCGCTGGTGCGTTCCTTGGCGACATGGCGAGCGCATTGGCGAGCGGCAACGAAGAAATGATGCGTATTAGCAAGGTATTCGGCGCGGCTGAGGCACTTGTAAACGCATGGCGTGCGGCTTCGCAGGCGCTTGCTGACCCATCCATTCCGGTTTGGGGGAAGTTCGCAGCAATGGCCCAGGTGCTGGCAGCAGGTATGGGCGCTGTGAATGCCATCAAGGGCGTCGGCAAGGGCGGCACAGGTCAGACTGCAATCGGATCCAGCGGCGCGGGAACCATTGCACCTTCTGGAGACGCTCAGGGACCCGCTATGAACAGATCACTTACGTTGATTGGCGATAACTTCAACCGCAAGCAGGCAATCCAGATTGCGGAGTTTTTGAACGAAGGGTCGGATGATGGCCTTATTGTTAGGGGGCGATAATGACAGTCGTTTATGAGTCAGGCTACACGCTTCCCGGCGGGGATTACCCGCTGAAGCACGCCCGCATTTTGCATGATGGCGTACAGGGCCGCGTGCAGACTGTCACAGTGTCGAGCGAAGATGCGAATTTTCCCGGCACTGGTGCGAACAACGGGACGACTGTTGACCGCTGGAAGCCGTTTACCAATGGACTTGAGGCACCTTCAGATCTGACGCTATCAGACTGGACCGCGACCAATATCACGGCATCAAAGAACGGCCTAACGGAAACCGCAGACACCGGCGAGCATAGCATTTCGCAAGCCTACACCTTCACGGCTGTGGAGCATGTTGTTGCCTTCCGTGTCGGGCGTGAGACCGTTCCAGAGGTGCAGATCAAAGCGACTGACGGAACAACGGACTTTACATGCTTTTTCGACCTTCGTGACGCTTCTGTCGGGACAGCGGCAAACTGCACCGGGCAGATTGTTGACCTCGGCGGCAGCGATTATCTGGTTTCGATTTACTTCACCCCGCTTGCCGCAACGGGATCTGCTTCCCTGCTCATGTCAAACGGGTCTGAAACCGTTAGCTATGCCGGGTCAACAGCAAGCCAGATTGTTGTCTATGAGGCTATCACGCACGCCTCAGAAGCCACGTTGCGCTATGACCTATACACGGCAACGGAATGCGACGTTATGGCGATTGCGGCGCATAACATTTTCACAGGCGGCGGGCGCGTGCAATTTCAGCATGACAGCAACAATGACGACACTTGGACAACGATTGCAACGGTAACGCCGTCTGACGACAGCCCAATCATGTGCATTTTAGAGCCTGTAACGTCCAGCCGCTGGCGCATTGTTGTTGACCGCTGCGCGATGCCTGAAGTCGCGGTATTTCGTGTGGGTGTGGCGCTGCAAATGGAGCGCCCTTTCTATGCTGGGTTCACCCCCTCACGCATGAACAGAACAACCGAAACGCTTGGAAATATCAGCGGGTCCGGTGAGTTGCTGGGGCGCAGCCGCAAGCGGTCGATCTTGCAGGCAGAATACCAGTGGGCCAACCTGTCTTATAGCTGGGTCAGGGCAAACCTTGATGGCCGAAATGGCCTTATTCAGTCTGCCGAGGTGAAGCCGTTCTTCGCGGCATGGCGACCGGGCGAAACACAGGACGTTGACTATTTTATGCGGGCAAGCGTGCAAGCGCCTTCTGCTTCTGGGCAACGTGACTTGCAGACATTTTCGATTAGCGGGGAGGTCCATGCTTATGAGTGAGAATGAAGTCGGGCGCGAGCCAATTGAGATTGTTGAGATTGTCTTGCCGAGGTGCATCAACACTTATGGCGTATCCCCGTGCACGGCCAGCATCGGCGGGGATCGAAAGTGCTACAACTGCCGCGCAACGTGCCAAGACCCGGACAGCTATCGTGACACGCCAGATCGTCACCTAACAGCGGACGTTGCAAAGGCAAACGGGGAAACGATTGATTCCTCGGAGCTAACCAGAACTGCCGACCTGTTCTTCGGCGCTGAAGTTCGGTTCTCCGCTGATCCATCTGGCGTAATTTGGGAGTTGGGAGGTGCCGGGCGCGGGGCATATTTTGGCGTAACTAGCGGAAATCTTGTGTTCCGCGCTGGCGATGGCAGCGTTGCGAGTGGTGCGAACACAGGGAAAATTACTGTGGACGCCTCGCAATACGCTGGAAAGACGCTCTGGCTGTATGCCGAAATTGATTTCGCGGCGCTCTCTGCGTGCTCTATGAAGCTATGGGCGTTTGACCCTGTCGAGCTATCTCTGACGCTGGCCGGTGAAGACACGTGGACAGACAACGGGTCTAACTGGTCTGGTACAGGGGGCGGGGCTATCGGCACTGCAAACGGGGACGTTCCTGTTGGTGAAGACGATACAGATTGGGACGGAAATATTTACGGCGCATATTTCTATGACAGCCAAACAGCGCCCGCCGATATGAGCGACGATTATAGCCAACACCTTTATTTGGGGCGCGGCATTAAGGGCGAGCCGCGCGACATGTATATTTTGTCGTGCCTAGGCCAGCTTTCCGCCGTAGGCTCGCGCATCAATATCAACGCAGCGGATGGTAACTACGAGCCATTGGGCCGCAGAGCAACGCTTGATTTTTCTTGCGACGACTTTACGCATTCAGACATTGGGCAGGACCCATACCTAAGCGACCGAACCGGACGGCCTGAAGACAGCGGTACGTTTTGGCGGAAGTGGCTTGTTCGGCAGAAGTTTGGGCGCGTCGGCGCAACCGTCAAGGTGCATGATGGATACGCTGGGCAGGCATTCTCGGACTACAAAACCCGCTCATACGTTCTGGACTCTGTGGAGTACAATGAGGATTCGATTTCGTTTCACTGCCGTGACGTTCTGTCCAGAACGGAGTTTCGGAAGGCGCAAGTGCCACCGGCCAGTAATGGAACGCTGTCCGCGGACCTGAACAACACGGCAACGAGCTTTTCTGCGGTTGGTGATTTTACTGACGAATACCCAGAAAGTGGAACGGTTCGGATCAACGACGAAATTATGACCTACACGTCAATTTCGTATTCGGACCCCGACACCACATGGAGCGGCGTCACGCGCGGAACGGACGGCTCTGAGGCAACGGATCACGACGCTGAAGACCTAATTCAGGTTTGTCGCAGGTACACGGGCGAAGCGATTGATGATGTCGTCATTCCGCTTTTGGTGGATGATGCACGCATTCCGGCGCAGCTTGTGAACGTGTCTGGGGTTTCGGACGAGGTTCTGGAGTACCTTAGCGCATACACGCTGACGACACTGATCACAGAGCCGACAGGCGTTAGCGAGTTGGTTGGAAAGCTGTCAGAGGAGTGCAGCTTTTATACATGGTGGGACGAGCGCGCCCAGCTTATTGACATGAAGGCCATTCGCGCTGTTGGTGCCGCTGACATTGCGGCGCGGTGGACGAACGAAGACAATATCATTGCAAACTCCCTGAAGCTCAGCGACAAGCCAAAGCAAAGGTTGAATGTTGTGACCTTCTATTACAACCCCTTGGATTGGACGCAAGACCTGGACAAGGCGTCCAACTTCAAAAGCGGACTGAAGGTTGTGAATGGAACGTCTTCCCTTCCAGAGCAATATGGAAACGTCTTGCAAACGCGCGAAATCTATAGCCTGTGGCTTACAACAGAGGCGCTTGCGAACCAAACGGCATCACGCATGTCCATTAGGTATGCAGATGTGCCACAGTTCGCCACGTTCTATGTTGACGCAAAGGATCGCAGCATTTGGCTGGGTGATGTTGTAACAATAAGTCACCCGATGATAGTAAACGAGTTCGGGGCTAGGTCCGTTCGAAACTGGCTCATTGTCGAGGCCGAGGAGGTGGTGCCGGGTCATACAGTGAAGTACGTGGCCGCAGATATCACGCTCGACGGAAACATCTACTACATCACCGAAAACACGGTCACGGAATACACCGAAGAGCTTTTCGAAGCTGGCAATGCATTCATAACGGATGCGAACGGTCTGAACCCTGACGGAACTATAGGAGCTACGATTAACTAATGGCAGTTGCATGGACAGACATTACGAACGCGCAAGTTTCTGCTGGCGCAGCGCTAACTACAGCGCTGGCAACGGCTTGGCGTGATAACCCCGAGGGCATTGCGCAGCGTGCTTCAGGTGCGCCTAAGATTTTTGGCGTTCCTTATGACTATCAAGAGTTCACAGCGAACGGGACGTGGACAAAGCCCAGCAATGCAGAGACTGGCGATAAGATCCGCGTTCAAATTGTTGGCGGTGGGGCGTCTGGATCAAGGAACAGCGCAAACGGCGGCTGCGGTGGCGGCGGCGGCGCGGGCGCAATGTTCGAGTTTGACATTGACGAGCTGTCTTCTACAGAACCCGTAACTGTAGGTGCGGGCGCCGCTGGGCGTGCCGCGAACAATTCTGGAATTGATGGTGGGTCTTCGACCTTTGGGACATCAGGGACCAGCACTTTCAGGGTCGCAACCGGCGGGGAGGGGGGCGACCAGACAATCTCAGCGACAGGCGGCGGCGAAGGTGGTGCTGCTAAGATTTACGAAGACGCAGCAATTGACCCGCCAGAAACTGCGGCGGGCCTGAACCGAGGCGGCAAGGGCGGCGGCAATGACGGAAGCGAAACTGGTGGTGCCTCCGCCTTTGGCGGCGGCGGTGGAGGTGGTTATAATTCGGGGGCGATTCCAGACGTGCCGGGCAATGGCGGCCCTTCGTCTTTCGCGGGATGCGGAAGTCGTGGCGCTTTGAGTGGCTCTGTTGATGCCGGTCAATTCCCCGGCGGTGGCGG
>Ga0209692_10005004_pt1 | contig 11639 bp, 7 predicted proteins | sample tdDd472_FD_187129 | JGI IMG/M metagenome (GOLD analysis project Ga0209692, IMG submission 187129) | Marine sediment microbial communities from the Atlantic coast under amendment with organic carbon and nitrate - tdDd47.2 (SPAdes)... | ecosystem: Environmental > Aquatic > Marine > Coastal >...
GATACGGTGTTCGCGTTCCGTCAACAAGGCCAATTGCATTTGTGCTTTCCGCGCTTGGCAGCAAACCTTTGCCGTTTTGATGGATGTGTTGATGGTCGATTGCACCCGTTCAATCAGGGCCTGTTGATTGACCGGTTTTTCAATAAAGTCCACCGCCCCCAGTTTCATGGCTTCCACGGCCATGGCGACATCGGCGAAACCGGTGATAAAGATCACCGGTAAAATAATTCCGATGTCATCCAATTGTTTGATGAGTTTGATGCCGCTGATGTTCGGCATACGCACATCGGTCACAATGCACCCCACACAGGTTTGCGGTGGATTGTCCAGAAAATGGGTGGCGCTTTCGTAAATACGGGTTTTCAAACCAATTGATGAAAACAATAATTCCAAGGAATCGCGCATGGCTTCGTCATCGTCAATGATGATGACTTCAGCCGTCAGGTCACTCATGGGATGGCCCTTCAACCGTTGGCAGACAGACGGTGGCGGTTGTGCCTTCGCCTGTGACCGAGTTTAGACACAATGTACCATGATGACGCTGAACAATAGTGTGTGCAACTGAAAGCCCCAAGCCCATGCTGTTTTTAGAAGTGAAAAACGGATCGAATACACGGCTTTGGGCTTCGTTATCCAAGCCTTTACCCCAATCTTTGACCTCTAAGGTGCTGCGGTTTGCATCTTGGTGGAGTGTGATTTCAATATCCTTGCGCGCGTTTGTGTGGCTTTCGCACGCTTCCATTGCGTTTTGCACCAAAATCATCAAAACCTGCTGAAATTGGATACCCTCCACTGGGGCGATGATGGGGGCTGCAGGCCGGTTCCATTTCAGTTGGCAGCCATGTTTCGTTGCATTCAGTTCACTGAATTTCAATCCTTGGTCAACCAAATCACGCAGGTCGGTCAACACCATTTGGGGGGGGCGGTTGTGCAAAAAATCGAAAATGCCCCGAACCACGCCAGCCGCCCGTTCACCTTGAGCGCCAATTTTGTTCAAGGTTTTTTCCATCAAATCCGAGTCAACTTTTTCTTGTTTGATCAATCCACCCAGCGCGTGCACATAATTGAGAATTGCGGCAATCGGCTGGTTCAATTCATGGGCCAGCCCCCCCGCCATTTCCGCCATGGTGTTGGTGCGATAGGCGCGGGCGGTTTCGGCTTCCAATTCTTGGATGCGTGTCATGGCCTTGCGTCGGTGTTCTTGCTCTGCTTCCAATTGGTGGGTGCGTTTCCACACCAACCGTTCCACGCGAACGACATGAACCAGAAATAAGAAGGCCACAAATGCGGCGAAAATGAACCATTTTCCGTTTTCGCGTATTAAGGTGCGCAGGACTGTCCACGTGCTGGGTACAAACGGCGTGATACCCATTTCACGGTACAGTGCTTTGACCGAAGCATAAGAAACGGGTGTGATCCAACCGTCGTATTTCAGCTCCATGGCATTTTGGGCGGGTGGCATGGTGAACAATGCGCGCGCCATTTTGGTCGTCAACTCAACAGATGTCTTGGGATGCTTGGAAAAAGCCCAACTGGGATACAAATCACTTGATACCATGCAGTCGAAACGTGGTTCTGTACGCTGGGACAACACTTTGACATTTTCAGGCTTAAGCACCCCGCGAGAAAAAAGATCTTCCAACAAGCAACTGCGCACCACACCAACGTCACCGTCTTCGGCCAATACGGCATCCACGATCGCGTCGTGTGGGAAGCCGCGCTCAGTAACCGTGATGGTTGATGTTTGTGATTCCAATTCTTTCATGATCGCATGCCAGGCAATCAAAAAACCACCAAAGGCTTGGCGTTCCACCACCAGCATTGTGGCCCCTTCCAAATCGGCGAGGGTTTGTAAATCGTCACGGTCACCACGGGTGAAAATAACGGACCCCAAGGTGCGGCTGGGATCGTGTGCGCCGTGGACTTTTACGGAAGCAAATTCGGTAATGCCATAATACCGTTCCAGATAAACGGTATGGCCCGGATTGGTGAGAACAAAATCAATGGCGTGGGTTGCCACTGCTTTTTCAAGGCCGGACAGACTGTAAGGCTTTAGGCGAAAGCCATGTTCCAGCATGGACGCTTGTAGATGTTTGATGGTGTCTTGCCACTGTTTGTGGGCGAATTTGTCCCCCCGGTATGCCAACACCCCGATATTGATGACGGTAGGGTTTGCTTCGTGTTGTGCAAATGCGGGGAGGCACCAACTGAACAAAGATATAAAAATGGCAATTGTACAAACAGACACTTGGAAAATCGTATGTGAAGTCTCAGCGTTGTATTGAATTTTGTAGTGCATTGAGCTGCCTTGTTCATCCGACACACGTTTGTGCACGCTCCATGTAATCATGATCCGCCTCGGCGTTTAGGTCCAGTCCTTACATTGCACGACACAACTTGTTTCGCGCGTTGATGTGAGAAACGCCGTGTTGCTTTCATCTCAAGGCATGCTTTTTGCTGTACTTCCGAAAACCCCCGATAGGGGGAGAGGGACGGCGTCACATGTGTTCAAACATATCTCGATATATCCGTATTTCTGCAACCTTGTTTCTGGTGGGAATGACGGGGTGTGCGCAGATGCCAACCATGGAGGATGTTCCATTTGGTGGTTTTGCGGTCCCGGATGATGAGGTCCGTATCGGGGAGGATGAGCACAAGCAAATGCTCGCGATGTTTGGCGGGGTGTATGGCGACCAAGAGCTTTCCCGCTATGTTAAAACCGTTGGTCAGAAGATTGTTTTGGGTAACGAACTGCCCGCACAGTTTTTTCATTTTACGGTTCTCAACTCACTGAACGTCAATGCCTTTGCGCTTCCTGGGGGGTATGTCTATGTCACCAGGGGATTGTTGTCATTGTTATCGGACGAATCCGAATTGGCTGGTGTGTTGGCCCATGAAGTGGCTCACATTACATCCCGGCATGTTTCAAGCCGAAGTCAACAATCAACCATCACCAGTGTGTCTTATATGTTTTTGATGATCTTGACGGGTGGGGTGAGTGAAATTGTTGAGCGGGGCAATAAATATTTGTCGAAAGCGTATGGTCGTGATCAAGAAAGTGAAGCGGACCTTAGTGCCGTTCACTATCTGAATCGAAGCGGTTACGACGTGAGAGGCCTTTCTCGTGTCCTCGACAAAATGCAAAAACATGAAGATTTCGTGACGGAAATTACATCCGGTGCATCTGTGCGTGAAGATGACTGGTTTGCGAGCCACCCGTCATCACGTTTTCGCATCGCCACACTTGAACAATTGATTGAGAATGATTTTGATCGTGTGGTCAAGGCTGTGAAACCTCATGAATATTTAAAACAAATTGATGGCTTGCCGCTTTTTGTCGATCCGATCTTGGGTCCGGCGCGATTGTGGGTGGTGTTTGTTGAACATGATATGACGATGAAAGAGCTGGCGGCGGATGCACACGTTGCGACACACATTAAATGGCTTGAAGTGGTCAATGGTTTAAAGCCGGGCGAAATCATCCCTATGGGAACAGGTGTGAAACTGATTGTCTATGAGGGCAGGTCGGACTGAGTGTTGTTCAATATAAAGAATGAGGTCTCGATTTTGAGAATTCACCATTCATCAAATCTCATATTTGGGAATTTCCGTCATGTACCATTTGAAACGATCTGGTTGCGGCCCATTTCCTTGGCTTGATAGAGCAATTGATCCCCGCGTTCGAAAAAAGCGTCCATTTCTTCCCCATGTTGTCGCAACACCACCCCCCCGCTGACGGTGACGCTAAATTTGGTTTCACCACCAAATGTTTGGTTTTCGATCTTGCGGCGCATACGTTCGGCGACTTCAATGGCGATCTGCAATTCAGCGGTTGGCATGACGATGGCGAGTTCTTCCCCGCCCAACCTGATGGTGATGTCGTTTGAGCGTGTTTCGGCCAAAAGAAGTTGACCGATGTCGCGCAGCACACTGTCGCCAACGGCATGCCCATACGTGTCGTTAACTTTCTTGAAGTGATCGATGTCGAAGAAAATTGCAGCAATATTTGAAACCCCACGCTCATCGTGACTGCGGATCAGGCGGGGCACTTCTTCTTTGGCATAAAGGCGGGTGAACAGGCCGGTCAACGGATCCCGTATGGCATTGTCGTAGACGGCTTCGAGGAACAGTTTGCGTTGTCGCAACAAAATAAATGTAGTGAACGCAATGAGGTAGGCAAGAAACGCAACAATCATGTTCCAAGCGATTTCGTCATATGTGAACTCGGCCCGGTTCAATCCGACCACAGTCCAGTCGGTTCCCAACACGGGACGGGATTGATAGATGAATTGAATGTTTTTCTGAGATTGGGTTTCCACTGGTGGAGCGGGGAGGGAGATCAATTCTCCACTGCCCAACGGTTTCCGATCAACAATTTTAAGGGGCAGCAGCGGGGCGCTTCCATACTGTTTGTTGCGCCGAACGGTGTCTTGAGTTCGTTGGCTCAATGGAGCAAGAGCTTGAAGAAGAAGGGCTCTGCTGGATGTATCAAAGATGATGCCGTTTGCATCGACGACGGCAAAGATACTCTCATTGTTTGTCTCGATGGGTTGATGTTCCAGCAACACCAGTGGGTATTTTACGGTTACAACTCCCAACGTTTCTTCACCACGTTTCACGACACGGGATACATAAATCCCCATTTTGTTGGTGATGACCCCCAATGCGACATACAAACCCGAACCCAGGGCCATGGCATTTTGAAAATAAGGCCGAAATGCAAAATTCTTCCCAATCAGTGAGGTTTTTGACCGCCAATTGCTCGACGCAATTGCGGTTCCAGCGGGGTCCATCACATAAATGGCCAAGGCATTGATTTGGGTGTTCACCTTTTCAAGTTGCAGGTTGAGTGCGTTCAATTCATCCATGCCCGGTGTCGTGGATGCCAGAACGTTTTTAAGCAATTGGTCATTGACCAGAACCGTTGGCGCTTGGTTCAAAAGCTCCGTGCGGCTGCTCAGGAAAGCTGCAGCGCTTGCCACATGCTCTTCCATCTCAATTCCGTGTGAAAGAAGGATGTTTTGTTGGGTCCAAAAATAGGCAGCCGTAAAAATGGTCATGGCGCCCACAATTGCCATGATTATAACCGTTGGAGAGAATAGCTTGGGGGGAGATTTTTTATGCATTGCCGTTGCTCATCGAAGCTTCAATATATCTGAACATAACTCTCTTTGAGGCATTGGCTTGGCTGTGTTTGACAGTCTGAGCAAGTTGCAAGGCCGCACCGTGATGGCTCATGTCATTGATCTAGAGGGTTTGTTTGAACATCGCCGCGACAATCAAGTTGAGCGTAAAACCGAGATAGTTCATCAATTTCTTTGTCGCCCAGCTTTGCGGCTTGTCTCGTCATAAAAATATTGTGACGGCTTGCGCCGTTGGTGTTTGTCCCCGTTGATGATCGGCGAAATGCGTTCAATTGAGCCACCAAATATGCTTGTTTTTGACCGGCCAGATTGGGAATGTTGGGAGCTAGGCTGATCCCATCTTCACCGTGACAATCTTCGCAAATGACTGTCTGTCTGGGGACCTGCGCAGGTCGTGCCCGCTTGGGGCCAAATGAACATGTGCGGGTTGAAAAATAATCAGCCAAGGAAAGAATCTCTTGGTCCGTCAATTGGGATGCCTTGGCGGCCATCATGCCGTTATAGCGTGCGGCGATGCGGGCAATTTTGGGGTTGGACATCGTGCCTTGCTTGAATACGAACAGTTGATTGACAATGTAGGCTTTTTTTTGTCCGGCTAAGTTGGGGAAATTGGGGTTTTCATTAACGCCACCAACACCATGACACCCAAAACACCCATGTTGAACGGCATAAGCTTCACCAGAAGAAATATCGGTTCCTCCCCTCATGCACGATACCAAAGACAGAAATGCACCCAGCGACATGAGTGTTGTGAGGCGATATCGCAGGTGTCGATTTTTTACACGCAACACAACTTCGTTCCCTTGTTTGCCGTCAAATTGCCCAACACCCAATGTGCAGCTCGTGCTTACAGGGGCGACACAATGGATGGAGGTGTCGAAGCAAATGTCGTGCCGGAAATGTTTGTCGTGTGATTTTTAAAGTGTGCTGTGATTTTAAAGGGAGGAGAGGGTCCTGTATGGGGGGAGGGACTATGACGTCTCTGGCATCGCTTGGGATTGTAAAAGAGCCTCGAACCCAGCTGCGGGAACAGGTTTGCTGTAATAGTACCCTTGCACGATATCGCAGTTTACGGATTTCAAAAAATCAAGCTGGCTTTGTGTTTCGACACCTTCGCTGATGATCTTTTGCCCCAATGCTTGACCCATTCCGATGATGGCCTTGATGATGGCCTGATCATCAAGGTTGTCGGCGACGTTGTCGACAAACGACTTGTCGATTTTCAACGTTTCGACTGGAAATTGTTTGAGATACGAAAGTGATGAATAGCCTGTTCCGAAATCGTCCAGGGACAAAGAAACGCCAAGATCGCGAATGGCCAAAAATTTTGCACGGATATTTTCGGATGGATCCATCAAAAGGCTTTCGGTCAGTTCCAATTCGATGTCTTGTGGCGAAACCCCGGCTTGTTTGATGGCGTGCATGACGGTTTGGGGAAAATTGTCATCTTGAAATTGAATGGCGGATACGTTGATGGCCATGCGATGGTTTGTGAACCCTTGGTCACGCCAATGTTTTTGTTGATGGCAGGCGGCTTCAAGCACCCAGGCGCCCAGTTTACGGATCATGCCGCATTTTTCCGCAATGGGAATGAAAACGGATGGGGGAACGTTGCCGTGCTTGGGGGCGTTCCATCGCATCAACGCTTCGGCTCCGATGATGTTGCCGGTGGTGATATCAATTTGTGGTTGGTAGTGAACCGATAATTCTTTTCGATCTAGGGCAGTGCGTAAGCTGTGTTCAAGTGCAATAAATTCATGTGATCGACCGTTCATCTGTTTTTTGAAAAACTGAAATGTATTCCGGCCGGATGTCTTTGATTTTTCCAACGCCATATTGGCTTTTTTCAACAGCACGTCGGCATCTTGACCATCGTCTGGGTATATGGCCAAGCCGATGGATCCGGTCACGTAGGTTTCCGTATCGTTGATGGCAAACGGTGCACTGAGCGAGGCAATGATTTTTTTGGCCGCATTGACCATATCTTGCTCTTCGCAAATGTCGGTCAACACAATGGCGAATTCGTCGCCCCCCATACGGGCGACGGTGTCGTCACTGCGGATCGATGAGGCCAGTCGTGCCCCCACATTTTGCAAAAGCTTATCCCCAACAGATGCTCCGAGAGAATTGTTGATCCAATCGAACCAATCAAGATCGATCGCTTGGATAACCACTTTGTGCCCGTTGCGGTTTGCCTGACGGATGGCTTGCTTCAAACGATCGTATAGGAGTATCCGGTTTGGCAGGCCCGTCAATGCGTCGTAGTTGGTGGTGCTTGTGACCGCCTCTTCGCTTGTTTGGCGTTTGCTGATATCGCTGAACACGGCGACATGTTGATTGACTTGATCGTCTTCATCACGAATTTCCGCGATGGTCAGCCATTCTGGGTAAATTTCGCCGTTCTTGCGTCGATTCCAAATTTCCCCTTGCCATCGACCGGTGGTTTGCAGGCATTTTTGTATTTCGTCATAGAATGATTTTCCATGGCGCCCGGATTTCAGAACGGATGGGGGCTGGCCAATGATTTCATCGGCTTGATAGCCGGTGATTTCGCAAAAACCTTGATTGACCGCCGTAATCTTATTTTGGATATCGGTGATCATGATGCCTTCGGTTATGGATTCAAAAACGATTTCCGAAGACCGCTTGATATCGCGCAGTGTTCTTTTGTCCGTGATGTCGCGGATGATGCCGATGACATTCTTACCCATATCGGAATTTAAGTGACTGAACGCATGCTCGATGGGAAAAACGCTTCCATCTTTTCTGCACCCGACACCGGGGGACATGTGACCTCTTAAGTTGTAGCTATGAGTTTGTGGTGCGTTCGAAAGCAATGCGATGAGGTTGTTCTTTTCCGATGAATGAACCAATTGAGAGGCTGGACAGCCGATAATTTCAGACTTTGAATACCCAAATAATCTTTGAGCACCTTCGTTCCAATGCGAAATCATACCAGTGTCATCAATCATGACGATGGCTTCGATGGATGATTCCATGATTGTGCTGAGGAGAGATGTGGAATGCTGCAGGCTTGATTCAATTTCTTGATGCTTGGCTGCGTTTTTAAGCGTTTTAACGATTGAGTTTCCATCGTCTTTACCAAGAACGACACAATCGTGTGCTCCAAGGGCAAGTGCTTTTTGCGCATAGGTCACATCGTCACTGCCACAGAGCACAACGACAGGGATCGTTTGCTTGGTATTTAAAACTTTGGCGACGGTTTGAATGTCCAATTTTTCCGGCAAAGATTGATCCAGAAGGATCGTGTCCCAGTTCGCCGTCTTGAGTTTTACACCTAAGTTTTCAAGACTGCTGCACGTTTCCAGCGTGAGCGTTCCTTCGCTGCTTTCGGTCAAAAATTCGTGAATAAGTGTTGCATCAGGGTCATTATTGGTGATGAGAAGGACGTCTAAAAGATCACTCGGCATACCGACTCTCCCATTTGCGAGCATGTTTTCTTTTGCATGAAGAAAAGCAATTGGTATGCCAGATAGAATGATCCATATAAGTAATTGAAATTAAATAATAATATTTAATTTTAAGACTCTATGAATTGGGAAAATCGATACATATTTTCACCTCTGGGAAAGGAAACGATGGCCGTATTGTCCAAGTGGTTCTACCAAACTGTTGAATTTATGGTACTTTAATACGACGTTGAGGGGTGTTTGACTGTGGGGACGATATATTCCGATGAAGGGTTCAGTTGTGAAACTGACCCATCGAAAGAGTGCGGATGCGTCGTCCTAACAGAAAAAAGAAAATGGGAGACGGGAGGGAAATGGGACAAAACCCCATCGTCGTCACACTTAAAGTTTTTATGCTGTTCGCGGCATTGGCGTTGACATCGTGCGATGATGCTGAACCCATAAAAATCGGCTATGTTGGTGGATTAACCGGGCGCAATGCCGATTTGGGGCGTGAGGGTCGCGACGGTGCATTGCTTGTCATTGAGTTGGTTAATGAAAACGGCGGTATCAACGGTCAACCGATTGAATTGATCGTCAAAGACGATCGACAAAATGCGGAAGTCGCCCGCACGGTTGACCAAGAACTCCTTGATGCCGGGGTCATTGCCGTTGTTGGACATATGACCAGCTCAATGTCCATGATCGGGGCTGATATTTTTAGTCAGGCCGAGGTCCCCCTCATCAGTCCCACGACCAGCACCAACAATCTTTTTGCCCAGGATGATTATTTTTTTCGAATTTATCCACCAAGTAAAGGGGCGGCAAAACAACTGGCCGAATGGATCAGTCAAACATCTGCCATGAAGAATGTTGTTGCTCTTTATGATGTGAACAATCGTGCCCATACTGAAAGTTGGCTGAACGCCTTTGACATCAGTTTTCATGCCTATGGCGGCAATGTGGTCAAAGCTTTTCCTTTCAAATCGGATAAGCTTGATGGGGTGTCTGCGGCCATTGCGGCTGTTGTTTCGACAGAAGCGTCAGGCGTGTTTATCCTGGCAAATGGACTGGATGCAGCCTTGCTGATCCAAAATTTGAAAAAAAGTGGTGATGAACGTCCCATTTTTATTACGGAATGGTCGGCTACAGAAGATTTTCTGCGATATGGCGGTGCTGCGGTTGAGAATGTAAAATTTTTATCAACGATAAATATGTCCAGTAAAAGTGATCAATATCAGTCCTTTAAGTCATTATTTAACAAACGTTTTCATCGTGATCCCTCATTTGCGGCCGTTCATACAGCGGATACGGTCCGATTTTTGCTTTCTGTTTTGGAAAAAGATCCAGACCCGAAGCGGCTGAAACGAAATTTGCTGTCTGCAGGCCAGTTTGAAGGTTTACAGCAATCGTTTTCTCTAGGTGAATTCGGTGATGTGGACCGGGATCTATTTCCAATGAGGGTCAAGGACGGGCAATTTGTTTCTGCGCATGAAAAAGGAGATGGCTGATTAAAACGCGGACATTCATCGTTTCATTGCTTTTGATGTGCTTGATGTTGCCGATTGTCACGCTGGGCATGTATTTCAACACGTCTGTAAAGCATGACATGTACGAGCACGCTGTCGAACGCAATCAGGTTCTGGCCAATTCCATTGCTGAGCTGATCGGAGCGCATATGCAACAGCCCTTGCTTTCGTTGCGACAAATTTTATTGGAAAAGAAAACACGTCTAGAAGAGTGGCATCATCAAGGTCTATTGAACGCGGTGGTTCAGCAAACAGGGTTCTTTCAGTCGATTTTTCTGGTTGATCGGGATGGGCAGGTTTTGGATGTTGGGGTTCCAGAACGCTTAAAAGCATTGCGGCCCGAATTGTTGGAACTTGATTTCCGCGGGCATGATTTGTTCAACAACCAAACGCCCAGAAGTCGCCCTGTTTGGTCTGGCGTTTCATCATCGATCATAACCGGAAACCCTGTCATTTCCGTGGTTCTGGATTATGACGATGGCATGATCATTGGCGGGTTCAGTCTTGAACGATTGGAGCCCATTTTTTCCGGTTTTGTGGGACAAGCCCAGCAAGAAGTTTTGTTGCTTGATCGTCAAGGGGTTGTGATCCAAAGCTCCGATCCACGCAAAGGGGCGGAAGCTCTCAGCGTTTCCAATATTCCCGTGGTTCAACTGGGAATGAACGGTGAGGCCGGCACACGGCGCTACATGGTGGGCGATACCGATGTCGTTGGGACCGTTTCTCTGGTTCCGGATATCGGTTGGATGGTTGTCATGCAGCAAGGTTATGACGAGGTCGTCGGCATGCATGGCCATGTGATCACCACTTTCTGGCTGATTTCATCGCTCTTTATCATTCCCGCCCTGGGTATAGGAATCTGGTGTTCGCGTAAAATGGTCGATATTCTCGACCAACTTGGCGTTCTTTTTCAAGCGCCATTAGAGGAAGGCACCATTCCAGCGATGCCAAAATTCTTGACCACAGAGTTTCGAGAGTTTTGGTCTGCGGGGTGTGAAGCGGTCAGTAAACGGGAAAAACGCATTCGAATGTTGGCTGAATACAACGCCGATATTTTGGAAGCGATTGAAACCCTAGGGATGGAAACGCAAAAACTCAATCAACAGGACCGAGCTTTGCGTTTGAAAGCCGAGTCCATGGATAATTTGTTGGCGTCGATTGCTTCGGGGATCATCAGTATTAATGAGGCCTTCGAGATTACATTTTGCAATCAAAGAGCCTTGGACATTCTTGGATATGCGAACGAACATCATCTAAAGGGGCGTAAAATTGCATCCATCATGATTGCGATGCCGGGGCAACAAAACAAGTGCACGCGGGGGCCCGGATGTCCTTTCCCGTGTGATGGGTGTGAAGAGGGGCATTGTACGGCGACTTTGATGGATGCCAAGGGGCTTCCCATTATGATCGATTTCACCGCCAATCCATTGACCAAGGAAGACGAACGCGTTGGTTGCGTTATTTTGTTCCATCCGATTGCAAATGAACTTGCAGGCGTTTCCGGTTTAAAGGGCGCCTAAGAATGCCATGGCGTGTGCGCTGGGTGGCTTTGTTGT
>Ga0209692_10005005_pt1 | contig 11639 bp, 10 predicted proteins | sample tdDd472_FD_187129 | JGI IMG/M metagenome (GOLD analysis project Ga0209692, IMG submission 187129) | Marine sediment microbial communities from the Atlantic coast under amendment with organic carbon and nitrate - tdDd47.2 (SPAdes)... | ecosystem: Environmental > Aquatic > Marine > Coastal >...
ACTAACTTGCGTTTGCATAGGCCTTAGTTTAATTAATATTAGTTTTAAAGAAATACAAGATAAAACTATGTGTCTCTCAAGTCAATTGAGATGAACACTGGCCTATGCCTTTATCATAGTGGCTCAACAAAAATGCGGGGTTTTGGTGGTTCGCTGACATTGTATTATATTAGTAAAGATTATTAACGGGGGACTGTGAAACAGGTGGGGGAACCCGCACTATTGTTAACGCGGAGCCGTTATAAAGGCATTTTATTCTAAAAAAACGTACTATTATGAAAGGAACAGTAGCTTTAATTCTTTTAATTTTCTCAATTAGTGTATTCGGTCAATCAAATGAAAAATATTTTGATTTAAGCACTTTGCCATCTGACTGGGTAAAATTAACTGAAACTGATAGTGGATTAGTAATTTACAATATTTGTGGTGCTGGGAATCGCTTATTGACTATTTTGCAAGAAGATGATAAGTTTGGAATATTATTACATGGACTGCAAGAAGATTATTCTTACGAAGTATTAGAAGCTCATCAAGTAAATGAAATAGTTGAAATTAAGGCAAAGTGGAAAGATTCAGAACAATTGCAAAATTTTAAGTTTTCATGGTTTGACAGAGAAAATGGAATTGGAGTTTGGGAAACAACATATTTTAGTGGTCGAATAGATAAATACAAATTTTCAACATTTGAAAGACAATTTTACTTTCCAATTGTTGATCAACCATGTTCTGATTGTTGGGGAGACGAGTGTGATTACTTTCCTATTGAGAAAATTAAAAGAATCTTCGCAGATTATGTCAAGTTCAATGAATCAACAGACTCACCAGAAGACAAAGATGAAATGGAGAAAAGTCTTAACCGCTTGAGAAAGTTACAAAATCCAAATGACACTAAATTAGTTTTGAATGTATGGTTGTATTATGACCCAACTGACTTTCCAGTAAGACAATTAGCTTATAGAGTTTTAAAAGAAAATAAAGAGAGAAGTATTTTAGCGGTTAAGCATCGTTTGGTAAATCCAAGAAAAAGTGAGTCTTTGGAAAGTGCTCCATTTTCTGACTTGACAGGTTTATTAAATAATCTTGAAAACGAATAAAACGCCTTATAACATGCGTTCAGGTTCAATGCGGGGTTTTGTGGTTTGCTGACTAAGTATTATCTTAGTAAAGTTGTTCAACGGTGGACAATGAAACACAGCGGAAACCCGCACTAAACCTAACGCAGGACCGTTATAAGTAAGGCGCGAAAAAGTAAATTCTGAAAATTTTATCTCATTTTTACAAGCTGTAAATCAAATTAACTTTCTTTTCGGTTTGACAATTATTGCAAATTGGAAGCTACATCTCATTCTGACAATGAAAATTTTATTTCAGTTAGTTGCGATTTGATAGAGTATTTTTTTGAGATTGGCTTATCAGTTTGATAGAAAAACATTTTTGCCTACCCGCTTTTTGCAGCTTTCAGCTGCATTTGTGTTTTACTAAAGCACATTTCCTCCGCTACGCTGCGGAAAAGAGCTTTAGGCTAATTTAAAATCCTTGTTACATTAGTTCATTTTAATTGAATTTTATTAACTTCATTTAATAATTAAATTGAAATTGTATGGATAAAATTATGCAACTGGCTGATTTTTTAAGTAGAAAATCAATGTTTCCAGTAATACGAAAAGGTTTAAATCTATTATTCTGCGCAAGTATAACATCATTTTTGTTCGAGAAATACTATTTCAATTATTCTTGGATTGAAATAACCGATTATAAGAGTATTCTTAATTTCTTTATTAAGGGAAATTATATTGTTCCATTTTGTATATTCATTGTTATTTTTCTAATTACATATTTTATACCGTATACTATATTCGCTGTCCCAAATTATTTTAAAGGGATTAAATGGAGAAGAAAAATATTAGGATATAAACTATCTAAATTTGAAGCAGAAAGTCAATTTGAGAAAATTAAGTCTGAAACTACTAAAAATACCGCTTTACAATTATCAAGTAAGGCTATGTTTCAAATTTACAAAGATATAAGAAACAGTTTTGATGAGAAACAATATCAACAAATTCAAAGAAAACTTGAAAAACAAAAAGATAATCTTTTGGCAAACTTTATTTTTGCTTTTAGAGCACTGATAACAATATTTATCTATTTTATCACAATTGAATATTTTGGATTTTTTTTATTTACTATTGTTAATCTTTCAATAATCTTATACATGGTTTTATTAGTATTTTCCTATCGCTTTCTTGATTTGATACCAACTTTTATTGGGAAGATAGCTTTGGAATTAGATAAATACGTTAGGTTTAATGAGAAATAGAAACCTGAACAATAGAAAAAAACTTTAGAACTGTATTTTTAGATTAATCATAGTCATAAGCTACTGCAACAATTCGCTGAGTTGGTCTGTAAGGATTTCCAGAACCTGTAGTCCATCCTTGTTCTGAAATTAGATGTATTTCTTTTTTTGCTCTTGAACATATAACATACAGTAGCTTATCAGCAGCATTTTCAATTGTTTCATTCCAGTTTGGAAGTTTGCCCTCCAATAGCCCAAATGCTATTACAATTTCAAATTCTTCACCTTTAATTCCATGACAGGTATTTACAACTACTCCTTCTTCATGTTTAAACATTTTTTTAAAACTGTCTATATCTGATGCCAATTCAAAGTCTGGGTTTTCTAATCTTTTTTTAGCTCCTTCAAAAAATGTATCCCAATGCAGTTTTAAATAAGCATTATCTTCTATACTAATCTCTAATAAAACTAAGAGTTTAATAAAACAATCTTCCAAATAATCCAGCCCCTCTGGTTCTTCTGATTTAATAGTGTTTATTAATTTTAGCATTTTTTTAGATTTAAGCTCACTATCCTCAAATAAATCTATTCCTACATCATTTATTTCACCAATTAATTCATTCGCCCATCTTTTTCTTGTTAAATACGTTTTTGGAGATGGACTCACCAGAAATAATCGGGCTATCTTAAACCATATGTTTTCTTTATTTTTTGATAATGGAGAAAGTCCAACAGCGTCAAATTTCACATCTGGCAAACGGGATTTTAATCTTCTACCCATTGGTATAACAAGATACCATGTAGGCGCAAGTACACATATTTCATTTTCTGGAATACCTGACGCTATTTTTTCACTTATTATTTGTGCTATAAACTCATCAATATTATCTTTATGTACATCAGTTGAATACTTAATTGTAGCATTTTCTTCAGAATTTTCACCAACTGCAGTAATTTCAATTTCGGAAGTTTGATAATTTCTGTAATAATCAATTATTTGTTGATTACTTCTATAGTTACCTGATAGTTCTTTAGGAGTAAATTCTTCTTGAAATTCTTCTTGAATTTCCTCCAAAGACTTAGCTACTCCACCTAAAGAACCATAAATAGCTTGGTCCGCATCGCCAACCATAAACATTTTGCAATTGCCAGATTCAGCTCGAATAATTTTAGCTAAAATTGAATATTGTAGTTCTTGTGTGTCTTGATATTCATCTACACAAATAAACTGAAACATATTTTTTAGAATTTCGGATATTTTAGGAAATTCTGAAATTAATCTATGAGCATAATGTAAAATTTGGTCAAAATCAATCAGCTTTTGGCTTTTAAGTATTTCATGATAGTCATCAATTAAAGTTCTATTTGCGGTTTCTTCTTTTTCACCTGTTTGTAGATATCTGGTTGAAATTGAAACCCAATATTTTAAACCAGCATTTTTTTTCAATTCACTTATAATTGCTTCAGAATTATACTCATCAGAAATAGAAAAACCATTTTTTAGTTCATCCAAATAACACATATATGGACGAAGTATCCATTCTAAGCAAAATGAATGGATTGTTCCTGCCCATAAATTTGAATCAATTGAGTTTAAATTGCGAATTCTTTTTTTAATTTCATCAGCCGCTCTATTTGTAAAAGTTACGGCAATAATCACTTTTTTAGAGTTAGAAAGTTGCTCTAATTCATGCGCAATCTTATAAGTTAAAGCTCTTGTCTTACCACTACCTGGACATGCTGTAAGCAACACATTTCCTGATTGTAATATAGCTTCTCTTTGTTGACTATTTACTCCTCTAAGCATTTAATTCAATAAATTTTGTTAAAACATCTTTAGGTAAACTTGTCTTATAGAATTCTAATGCTTCATCTTCAGTTTTAAAACTGCTAAAATCTTTTAACAGTTTAGTGTAGTTGTTTTCATCTTTATCAAAATGCCTATCTTTCAATTTTAGTAACCTAAATTTTGCCATTAATATAAATACTGATTGATTAATCTTAGGTGTTGCAAATGCAACTGCTTTTAATATGTAATTAGGAATTACAGAGATGTTATCAAGATTTTCTGCTATCATAATAGCAAACCAACCTTTTCCAAACTTTTCCGCTAATCTCAAAACTTCCTTTCCAGATATTGCAACATCTTTATCTTTGAGTAAGGCACTAATTTTATCTTTATCAGCTTGTCTTTTATATTCTGATTCTATAGAATTTATTATTTCATGCGAATTATTTGCTTTTAAAAAATCAACTTCAAATGTATATTTTGCATAAAATGGTTTTAACCAATCGTTATCTTCACAAAACTTATCAAGTTTAACTTTTCTTTCTATTCCAGATTTTTCAGAATTTCTACACCCTTTTTGATAATCAGTATCGTCATCAGGATTTGCTGGTAATGTTTCAATTGATAAATCATTATCTGTAAGTATACTGCAATTTCTTTTAATCCTATCATCATGAAACAATGTTGCAATATTATCGAAACCTGTACTTCCTATATTAATTAGAGATAGTCCTAATTCATCTAAAGAAATTCCAAAAACCGCTTTAATCAATTCTGGAATTAAAATTTGCTCTGCATCACCTTCAACAAGTATAACTCCTTTTGCAAAAAGCAGATTTGTTCGTGAAGCATCTAAATATCTCTCTATCTTGGTTATTTCTTTCTTATCAAGACCTTTTGATGGATTAAAGACATCTGCAAATTGTTTACGTCTTCCAAGTATATTCATAGAACTTATTTGACTTACTGAAGATATATGTGTAGAGTGTGTTGAAATAAATACTTGAGTGTTTTCTTTATTGAGTTTTTGGAAAAGAGATTTTTGTATATGTGTATGAATATGTGCTTCGGGTTCTTCAATTAATATGAAGTTTGCAATTTTATTCTCTTTTTTTACTTTTTCAAACTCAAGTAACTTTAATGATAAATATATAAGATTAGCACCTCCTAAACTTAATTCCCATAATCGTCCTTCGTGTCCTTCTTCATCAGGGTCGCCAACCCATAATTTCAGAGTTTGCAACAATTTTTCCATTTCAGCTGGTAATTCAGATTTTATATTTACGTTCGGTGCATACGTCTGTCCTACAGCATCTCTAACAGTTTCTGATATTCCAGTTGAAACACTTTTAACTTCATCTAAATTTGAAATATTTGTATTAAGTTCTTCTACTTGCTCTTCTATTTGCTTCTTTTTCCCGATTTCTATGTTTTTTTCTTTATCTCGTAACAAATTTATTAAAGGATTATTTTTAAAGGACCTTAATTCAGATTCAACATCTCTCAATGCTTTTGCAAAAGTGCAAGCAAATTCATTAGGTATAGAGATTCCAAACATTTTGATTCCATATATATCAGTTTTTTCTTCATCAGGGTCAGGAAATATTATTTTATCAAAATCACCAACGTATTTTAAATAATTATCTTCTTTAGCAAAATCTGCATTTCCTCGACCTGCAAAAACTGTTTCATAATCGTTTAAGGTAATACTATTTAATAATGTATCCAGTTGTTCCTTTGTTTTTTCAGGTTCTTCAGAAAGGTTGAAAAGGTTTCTTCTAAAATCAATTCTTGGTCTGAAAAATACAGAATAAGTTCCCTTTGTTGCATCATATTCATCTACAACTCCAGTTTTGTGCATTGCTATAGATTGTGCTTCTTCGCTTGCATCCAGCTCTGAAAATTCAAGTTGTATAATAATCCAGTGTCCAAGCCGTTTACCAACTGAACGATTAAAGTCAGTTTCATAAAATCTTGTTACTCTTGGCATACTTTCGTCAATCAAAATTCTGATAGCCTGAAAAAGATTAGTTTTACCCGAACCATTTTCACCAATAATAGTATTTACACCTTTTTGGAAATTTAGAGTTGCATTTTTAAAATTTCTATAATTCCTAATTGACAATTTTGATATGTACATGTTTGTATCGGATTAATAATTTACAGCATTTAAATAATGTGAAAGCTATAAATACAAAGTTTTCTTATAGTTATGTGAATGTACAATTTTTTAATAATATCATCAAACAAAATCTACCGCATTTACAAACACTTTGGTAAACCCACATTTCAAGCTCACAGCCAATGGTTTACCAAAAAGTTTGTAATCCTACCCATTTTGCCGTTATCGGCAATATAAAATCCCTCCTTAAAAATGTTTTTTGTTTTTCATAGTTAACTAATCTACAAACCTGATACGGCTTGTCTATTGCGCCCAACTTATAACAGCGGTTCAGAAAAAATGCGGGGCGCATTAGTATTTTGACAATTTTACTTATCTTTAACTTTCGGTAACGGGGGATAACGAAACAGGGCGAAAACCCGCACTATTTCTAACCGCAGACCGTTACAAGCCATTTAAATCTAAGCAATGAAGAATCTTTTTATAATTGTTTTTATACTTATTTCAAATTCTATTTTTGGTCAACAAGTTGAATTTAGGAGTGAAAAAATTGACACAATTGAATTTATATCTTCAGTTGGACCAGATGAAACTAAATCACTTCAATGGAGCATTGATAAAGTTAATCGCTTTATAATTGTTTTTGATTCAATTTCTCAAAAATATATTGTCAAAGATTATCTAATAGAAACAAACAGATATAGTATTGAAACTCGTGAAGAAAAAATAGATAAAAAGAGTATTGATAAATTTGAAAACGAAACTATACAATCGATTGATATTCAGAATTTAGTTGCAGCTTTAGATACAAATATTTATCCAATTACCTTTGACCATCTTAATCATACTGAATTAGAGTTTGAGAAATTTGTACATGAGCAATCAGTTGTGCTTGTTGCTGAAAAATATGAAATTAAAAGAAAATTCGAAAGAAAATATTCAGAAGAAGAAATTCAAATAATTTTTAAAGATTGTTATAATATTGACACGTTCAATTTATTTTTAAAATATGAATTTGTATTTTATCCTTATCCTGTATTTGAAATAGGTTATTGGAATTTTATAAACTTTTTTATAAAAACAAATAAGGCAAACTATCGTTTTGAAAGTTCATATAATTATACCTATAGACAACCTTGGAATGAAATTGTTACAGGTGATAGTACTTATAGAAGCATATTGAATTTTGAATTGAATGAACAAATAATAAAAATCTTGCCAAACGACTTTTTGAATATGGTTTCTTTAAAAAAGGAGAGTTTATATAATAGATATATCGAGTGGTATATTAAGAGAAAAGGCATTCTTTTATAAAAATAAACAGCTTGTAACATCGGGTCATAAAACATGCGGGGGTTTGGCGGTTTTCGAGCTTTTTACTATCTTCAAACTTTATTAACGGGTGATAATGAAACAGGGCGAAATCCCGCACGATTTCATACCCGAAGACCGTTAACACACATAAATATTTAATCCGATGAGATACAGTTATTTAATTTTAATTTTCTTGGTGTTATTTTCATGTAAAAGCGAAAACGTTAGTGATAATTTGACACATCTGGAAAGAGCATTTGATTTATCTCTTGAGACTGTTTTAGAAACACTGGATAAACCTGCATATTATTATAGAATTTCAAAGGAAAGCGCAAACCAAATAAATGAAATCATAATTCTGTCTGATAGTATTTTACGATTGATTGATAGTAATTCCTTGAATGAAAATTCTGATAAGTACATCGAATTGAAAAATTCATTCATTACATTGACACCAAATGCTAATATCAAAAAATCAATTGCTGAGATAATGAAAGTTCCTTTTTCGAGAGAAAATCTTTTACTTGAAAAAATTAAAATTAAGCAGAGTTTGTATCTTTTTCTAAATGCTTATCAAGACTCCATTGAATCAGGAAGTATTGATATATATGACATTGAAACCTTAGTTTTAACTGAAAGAACAAAATTTGGAGACAAGAATGGTTTAAATGTTAAGGTTATTCCAATTGCTGAAGCTGCAACTATATATGTTGGAGAAGTTGATTCAACAATGGATAAATTTGGCAAATTCCAGTATTTTATGGTTGGCGCCTATGACTCAGTTGAAGTTGTAAATGGAATTGGACAATTTGGATACACAATGAATAAAAAGGAATACAATCTTAGTGGAATTGTTAAGTTTGAAAACTTTAATGGAGAAAGAGTTTCAAAGCCATTTAGAAAGAAACTTAAATATTAACGTGTGTTAACAGCAAGTCATACTACATGCGGGGTTTTGTGGTTTGCTGACAAAGTTTTATCTTAGTAAAGTTGTCCAACGGGGGACAATGAAACACAGCGGAAACCCGCACAGTAGCATACTTGCGGACCGTTATAAACAATAGCTCATGAAAAATTACCTGACATTTTTTTCTTTAATTATTGTGATTGCAATTTTATTGACAGGCTGTAAATCCACTGAAATAAAGAATCAAAAAGAATATGTGATTGGTCATTGGTACTATCTTGATTATGAATGTACCGATAGTGTTATTGAGTACGGCGAAATACTTATTACAGATTCAACATTTATAAGAGCATATGTCACAGCTGGACTAGGTCCCATCTGGGGAAAACATGAAATTAAAAACGATACAATTTTTATAAATGGAGAAGTTAATTATCTACTGCAAATTATAGATAATAACTCTTTTGAATTGAAAGAGAGTCTTTCTTATTGTGAAGATTTAGGTACAATAACAGTTCATAGAATGAAAGAACACGAGTTCGAATTAAAAGAAGAATTTGCAGATTATGACGAACTTGATATTTATTTCTATAATGCTTCAATAAGAAGTAAGAAATATATGGACTAAGAGAAAATATAGAACTACGCTATGACACAGATAATTGAAAAAATGGATATTGGACATTGGATTCTAATAATTGGTACAATTACAGGATATACCTTTGCTATATATCAAATGAAACTGAAACATAAGTTAGAAAAGAAAGTTAAAAAACAAGAAAGAAGATATCAGGCATATAAGCGTCTAATGGATAAGATAGGCGAAGTTAACAGTAATTTGAGACTTGACGAAAATAATCCTTTTAAGGTTTTATTAGAATCTAAAAACTCAATGGAAAATATTATGGAAAGGCTTAATATATTTATTAAGAAACCACTTGATTCATTGTCTATTCTTGAAACTGAAATTGATTCAGTAAAACTTGATAGCAGTCTGATAGTTTATAAACAACTTGAAGAACTAAAAATAATTGTTAGAAAGTTAAATGATTATTTGACACCGAGAGTCCATTTAATCAATTCAGACCCCAATGGACTTTTAAATCAGATAATGTCACTAACAAAAGATGAATCTATTACTCGAATTAAAACTTTATCTGATGAGATAATATTCCAAATGCGAAAGGAAATAGAAACTGAAGATTAGCACTACAGCTTATAACAGCTGTTAAAACAATAGCCATGAAGACAACTCTGATAAGTATATTCTTTATTATTGCTTTTGCAATTAATTTAAATGCACAAGAAAATATCGATTCCAGTGAAACAATATATATTTTATCGGAAAACAATCCAGTTTTTCCAATTAAGTCTATGACATTTTATGAATATTTAGACAAATATTTGGATTATGACGGTGCCGAGAAATATTTCATAGTTATAATTGACGTTATGAAAGATGGTTCTGTAGAGAATATTGAAATAAAGAAACTTGAAGACGAATTATTTTGTTTGAAAGTTAAAGAAGTAATACAAAAATCTTCTCCATGGATAGCAGGAAAAGTTAGAGAAGAAAGTGTAAATGTTAAGCTTCATTATGGAGTTTTATTACCAAATTTTAAAAGTCTCACTTATGAAAATGCAATAGAGTTGGGAGATAGAAGTTTTCAAGAAAGGGATTTTTCTTCAGCAATTACTTACTATAATAGGTCATATTTAATTGACAAAACAGAAGATATTAAAAATAAGTTAGCTGAAACTTATATCGAATTGGGTAAAGAATATTTGATTAAGAAGGATACTACTAAAGCTTGTTCCTATTTTAGAAAGTCTATTTCGAAAAAATCTAATAATGCAAAAGCAAAAAAGTATCTAAGAAAGCATTGTGATTAGAACATTACTATGCTACAGTTTATAACATTCGGTCATACAGCATAAGGGTTTCAGGCGTTTTTGGTTAGTTTATTGCAAGAAATAGGCACCGCCAAATCAGCGATTTGACTCCTTAATTATTTTAGTTAAATTTGTGTAAAATCGCATATGTGGCTCAGCGTTATTTTGACAGATAAATCTCTCAAAATTCCCTTACGCCGCATACCGAAAGACCGTTAGCAGTAATAGCTTATTTAACGAATTGAATGAATGGAAATTAGATTAAAGTATTCTTCTTACGATTCTTTTGAATTTAAATTAATAGGTAAAAAGAGTTTAAATGAGACTATTGAAATTTTTAATAGTTATCCTTGGGCTGAAGAGACAGCTAAAATAAAAAATATTAAAGAGCAAATATCATATCCGACATTAAAGCTTCTTAAGGATAATGGAGAATATATTGAAATTAATGGTTTCAATAAGAATGAGCAGTTATTTTTTAATGTTAAAGCAAAATATAAGAAGATTATTTGGCGAGTTATTATAGGCTTACAATATTCTGATAAAGAAATATTAGACTTTATAAAAAATTACTTTTCTGAATCAACAACAACCATTTTGACAAAAATAAAGTCAAGGAGACATACAATGAATTCTGCAATCATGGATTTTCTTGTATACGGCTTTAGCGACAAAGATAAATTAGTGCTATTTGATAAGGATGCTCCAAGATACTTTGAGTATAAAATGAAAGGCTCAAGAGCTTTTTCTAAAGTGTTTTTCTCGTTAATTTTCCTCTTAATGCCATTAGGTTTCCATATTTATACTGTTTTGACTGGTAATCCTTTTACGCTGAAAATATTTCTCTTTTTGCAGCTTTTACTTGGACTATTTGCAGCTCCTGGATTGATACTTTTTTTTAATCATGTGAAACATTCTAAAAATATTAAGTTGTATTTTCAGAAAAACAACAACAAATTCATTGTATTAAACGGTTCTGACAAGGTTGTTCTTAATAAAGACGAAATTGAAACTTTTGTTAAGCATGTTTGCAATGCAAGCGGGAGAGCTCCTTGGACTGACTTTGAGTATTGGAAAATTAAATTTAAAAACGGAGATATTTTGACTTTGTCGGATATGATAATTGACGACATGACGTTTATGAAGCATTTTAATATTTTAGCGACTGATAAGGTTAAGGAGAAACAATTTTTACCTTTAATTAAACAAGCTACAACTGCTAACATTGGGTCATAAAGCATGCGGGTTTTCGTGGTTTTCTGACAATTTTAGTTATCTTTAACTTTCGGTTTCGGGGGACACTGAAACACGGCGGAAC
>Ga0209692_10005007_pt1 | contig 11638 bp, 7 predicted proteins | sample tdDd472_FD_187129 | JGI IMG/M metagenome (GOLD analysis project Ga0209692, IMG submission 187129) | Marine sediment microbial communities from the Atlantic coast under amendment with organic carbon and nitrate - tdDd47.2 (SPAdes)... | ecosystem: Environmental > Aquatic > Marine > Coastal >...
GCACGGCAATATTTTGAATGGAAAAATTCTTACTAGCTGCCGGGTAAAGATGCTCGGACGAATTTTTAAGAAAAACTGCACCAAATTCCAGCTCGATATATTTTAGTACTACCTCAATAATCCAGGAAATTTTTCCTTCAAGACTATCGAAATAATTTAATCTTGATGATATTTTATTCTCAATCTTGAGTGAAAGTTCTGAATGTTTTTTTTCTGTAATATCTTCGCCAAACTTAATAAAGCGGATAATTTCCCCGTTATTATTTTTTATTGTTGATATTTTTGCAGATTCCCAAAAGGAGCTTCCATCTTTTTTAATATTATTAAATTCACCTTCCCAGAAGCCATCTGTGAGAAGAGAATGCCAAAGCTTATCATAAAATTCTTTCGGCTGATATCCCGATTTCAGCAGGTTTGCCTTTTTTCCTAATACTTCTTCGTAACGATAATCGGTTAATTTCGTGAATTTTGGGTTGACGTATTCTATTTCTGCATTCCGATTAGTAACAACAATAGTAGAGGGACTGTTTTCCAGGATCTTGAAAAAATCGTTCGTGGTGTTGCTGATAATCGAAATAAAGCTTGGATCAACAGCAAAAAAATGGAAGTACGAAGATTCATTTATATTAAATAATTCAAAAATAGAATATAATGCGAGTGTACTACCCCCGTCTTTTTTTAATTTAAGGGCGGGCTCAATAAAATAGCTGCCGGGCATAATTTTTCTTGATAGGTTATGAGTTAAAGTATCGGAATAAAAACCCAGTTCCCGTAAATTTTTGCCCCTTATTTTTTCAAAATCACCACCGCTGTTGTTAATAAACCCGGTGTTAGCATTTATGACAGAGAGGTTTTGACAATCCAGTGTTGCGATCAATAGAAACTGGCTATCGGGCAGCCATCCGGCACGGAACTCCTTTCTCGATGTGACCGTGCAAACGCCGCTAAGTTTTTTAATTCCCTTGTTGGTTGTTTCATATTTAATTGTTTCGGATATGGATAGTACTTTACCTGTGCGGGATATTATATCAAATTGATGAGAAATTGTTTTTCCGGGGTTTGATAAAGCACGTGAATAATCAGCCTGGACCTCTTTGCGACTTGATGGCAGACAAAGTTCTAAATACTTTCCTAAAGCATCTATATTATCATTCGAATATCCGGTATGATATTCGGCACTTGGACTCAGGAAAAAATTGTCAGGCGAAATTTCGGCTTCCCACCAGAAGACCCCTGCTTCACCGAACAACTTTTCATCTGCATATTGGAGCATTTACTTTCCCGGTAAAATTAGGCTAAATTATAGTATGAAAAATTCCGGTCATCAAATATAATTATCGAAATATTAGTTGGATTAATTAGAAAAAATCCGATATATGAAAAAAGGCCGGCAGTTAAATAATACTGCCGGTCTTGAAATATTATAAAATTTCGAGTAACTCAACTTCAAAAATTAATGTTGATGCAGGGGGAATAACAGGTGGTTTTCCATTTTCCCCGTAAGCTAACTCGTAAGGAATGAAAAATTTATATTTACTTCCTATTGACATGAGCTGTAGACCTTCGGTCCAGCCCGGTATAACACGATTTAGGGGGAAAGTAATTGGCTCGCCCCTGTTGTACGAGTTGTCGAATTCCGTTCCGTCTATCAAAGTTCCGATGTAATTAACCTTTACCTGGTTTGTTGCAGATGGTTTAGGCCCCTCGGTCTTTCTGATAACCATGTATTGTAAACCGCTGGCAGTTGTTTTTACATCTTTTTTAGTCTTGTTTTCAGTAAGAAATTTCTCACCTGCTGCCTTGTTGGTAATAATGTCCGCACTTTTTTTAGCGTCATTTTCGGCACGTTTTTTTGTATGATAAGCCAGTATGGTATTGGTGATTTCCTCTTCTGTTAATAATGCTTCTTTTTCTAACAATGAAGTTTTAAGTGCCGCCACAAAAACATCAACATCAACATCAACACCCTGTAGTTTTATATTTTTACCCAGATCGATCCCCAGGGCATAACTTACTTTAGCTTCTTCTGTTTTAAGATCATCTTTTGTAAGCTCTTTCGGTTTTTCATTCTGGCATGAAACCGTAAAAGAGAGCAATATTAATAGTACTGTTATTTTAGTTAAATTCATTTTATCTCCTTAAATTATAATAATTATTCATTAAAAAATTTTTCAATCCCGGGATACTTCAACTTTTTAATAGCTTTTTCACTATCAAAAGTATAATAATAAACATTCCCCACCGAACACAAATTGCCTGCAGAATCAAAAAGATTTACAAAAATATTTGCAGTTTTGTCAACTATCTCTTGAATTTCGGCTGTAAGTGAAATTTCTTTACCATTTATAATACAGGGGCGTTTATAATTTATCTCAAGTCTGGAAGTAACTCCTGCTGTTTTTAGCAATACAAAAACACTCCAACTTGCTATTTCATCCATGATTGTTGATTGAATACCACCGTGAAGTACATTTTTATATCCCTGAAAGTTCTCATCCGGAAGCCAGCTGCAACGCATTATATTCCCGTCTAACCGGAAATTTAATTTAAGTCCGTAGGGATTTTTTGGTGAACAGCCAAAACAATTATGCCCATCCATTTCAGCAAATGGATTTAATACTTTTTTCATTCAGTGGGAGAATCCCTATTTTTGTAAAAACTAAAGTAACTAATTTACAAATATTTGAGGGAATAATGTATTCAATATTTAAATCGGAAATAAATGTTCGCCCCGATGATATCGATATGAACAATCACGTTCATTATACAAGATACCTTGATTACCTGCTCGCGGCTCGATATGAACAAATGGCACGTGATTACAAGATGCCCATGGAAGAGTTTGTTGCGGAAGGTTTAACCTGGGTTGCCTCAACTTCACACATTGAATACAAGAGAGCGTTAAAATTAAATGATACTGCTATCGTGAAAACACAACTTGATGGTTTTAGTGGAGCCCAGTGTAAGGTGAATTTTTGGATTGAAGTAAAAAAGACCGGTAAAGAAGCCGCGTCAGGTTATGTTAATTATACTTTGGTAACGATTAAAAGCGGTCGCCCAACACGTATTCCTGAAGAAGTGATAAAACGATACGCAATATAAATTGAAGTAAATAGTAGTTTTGTAAATCCGGGAATTAAAAAGAGGGAGGGAGTTCACCTCCCCCATGTTTCAATTTTTTTATTTGATTAAGTTCATTTTTCTCACGCTTATAAAATTTCCCGCGACGAGCCGGTAATAATAAACACCGCTCGAAAGCCCGGAAGCATCAAAATTTATTGTGTAATTACCCGCAGCCTTAACCTCGTTCATCAAGGTAGCAATTTCTTTCCCAAGAAGATCATACACCTGCAGAGAAACATTCGATTTTTCAGGCAGACTGAAAGTAATTGTTGTAGAAGGGTTAAAAGGATTTGGATAGTTTTGAGTTAACGAAAATGATTCAGGTTGGTTAATACTAATTTCAATTGTTTCTGAATAAGTAAATTCACCGTTAAAATCGATCTGTTTTAACCTGTAATAATATTTGCCAGAGTTAACAATCTTGTCAGTAAAGCTATAGAAATTCATCTCGGAAGTTGTTCCGTTCCCGGAAATTTCAGCAATTTTTGAATAACTTTTGTTATCAATTGACCGTTCAATTTCAAAACCTTCATTATTACTCTCTGATGAAGTGCTCCAAACTAAATTTACCTTGTTACCATCCACGCCGGCAACAAATGAGCTTAACTCTACCGGAACAGTCCCCTCGTTAATTTCAAAGACTTGAACGGACCCGGAAATTTCATAAGTTACAACCAGAAGGTTTTTCCCGTTCGGGCTCTCGTTCGCGGGAATGAAAATTATTCCTTCCGGGCCCATGTTGCCTGCACTTCCAGCCGCGGGGTCTCCACTAAAATCTCGTGTTGTAATATACTGAATAAACTCAGGGGAGACCGGAACGGAAACCTTGTAAACCATCACTCCACCCATTCTCTCAAGTCCGATAAAAGCATAATAATCGCCATCTATTTCACCTACTACGATTCCTTCAGGTTCCGGACCTTTATCATCACTTCTGCTATCAAACGATTCGTTTTCATCATTGGTGGAGTTAAAATCATTTTGATATGCAGCAGCTGTTATCTGCTCTAGATCATCACCGCTATCAAATACAAGATCACCCGTTGAACCATTCCAGATAGAAAACGACCTTGCTCCGAATGTATAAATTGTATCGAAATCATTATCCCCGTCAAAATTACCCATGGATGATGTCATTTTTAATCTTCCGATATTCCCGTTCTCCTGAAGTGAAGCAGCATCCGGGAAAAGTGTCGGGTCAAGATTTACATCTTTTACCCTTTCTTCTTCAGAATACCCGTCATAATCACGCGAATCACCTTCATTAGCACTGACGATATAGTCAATACCATTTACATTATATGAATCAATCGCATCTGGAAGATAAAGCCCCATAACAGGCCATGCTGCAATATTTATAACATCATCTTTGTCGCTGGCATCTATTGCATTTTGCGGCAGGTTGTGGTTTTTCACACCAAGGGGAAAAATTGATACAACAGTTTTGGAAGTTAATGAAATAACAGCTAATGCGTTATTCTCCTGACACGAGATAAAAGCGGTTTGCCCGTCTGAGAAAAACGTAATATATTCCGGCTCAATATCCTGTGCCAAAGTTGCGCCCGGTCCGAATACACGCACACCAGGGAGAAAAGTGTTATTAAATGATGTAAATGTTGCGTTTACTGCATCCCCCTGAGTAACATTTGCGACACCGCCTGAAATATCGATGATTGTGACAGAACCTTCGGGGTCAACAGTGTACTCGTCATTTGGCTCCCCTTCGTTTGCTGAAAGCACGTAGTTCCCATCGGGTGAAAACGCTACCATATCCGGGAGTGCCCCGGCTGTAACATCCGACAGATAATTGCCATCAGAATCAAAAAACACAACTTTGCCATTATCCTGCTTAACTTCTGCTTCCATTGCTACTGCGAGAATACCATTTTTAAAAGCAACACTATTTGCGCCGGCACCATAATCTTCCATATTTAGTGAGCTGATAAGAGCAAGATTTGACGGATTCGACATGTCAATAATAGAAATGGTATTATTTGATGCATTTGTTACAAAAAGTTTTTTAGAATTTTTATCATAAGCCGAAATTTCAGTACCACCATCGGCAAATATACCGGTCTCGTATTTTCCAAGTGGATTTAATTGAATTGAGTTTTGGGCGGGAACTAAATTTAATGTGACTAAAAGTAAGGGTAAAAATAGTTTTAGTAATTTTTGCATAGACCATCTCCTGTTATTTGATTTTAGCTGAAGAAAGATAGCAAACGTGTATTAAGGATATATTACCTGATTATTAATAGAATGTTAAAAGTTAGATTTTTTCTTATTATTTTAGTGCTCCATTAAACTTGGTCTTAACTTTTACGATTATAGTTAGAGTATGGATTATTGTGGCTTGAAAGATCAAAATTGTGCTTAATCACAAATCACAAATTCTTTGTCGAGCAAAAAAGCGGTTTTGTCGATTTTATCACACAAGTTTGGCTTTGAAGTTATTATTTTACGAACAGGTAAATTATCCGTGAAAAGAGAATTATTTTGTAGCATGGTCTGTTACAGTATAATTGGTCTTTTATCTACAAAAGTTTTAATGTTTTTTTTTGATATTGCAATTAAATAGCTCAGGATTATAAATAATTGTTGGAGAGACAATGATAAAAAGCAGATTTACAAATTTTTTCCTCTTAGCCGCATTTCTTATTTTTGGTGCTTCATCTTTATTGGGTGCTAACGGTGGCTCTCAAGAGTATGAAAAAATCAATAGTATCGCGACTGTAACAGGTACTCACAAAACAAGAAATATTAACTTGTTTAACCCTGTATTAAATGTGCAGCAGACTTATAATGTTGGTTCATTTACCGGTACTATAAATGGCGATCCTGCAAATTTTTATTGCATAGACTTGGGACATAATTTGCAGTGGAATACTCAGTACGAGGATGATGGATTTACACCTTCTCAAATTACTTACATTCTTAACAATTATTTCCCATATGTCACAAATAATCCAACTGCTCTAGCTGATGATAGAGACGAGGCAGCTGCCGTGCAGTGTGCAATTTGGCATTATAGCGACAGTCTTGATATTACAACAATATCAAATAATGCAGTAGTTGAAGCACGTGCACTTGCAATAAAAGCAGATGCCGATGCTAATGCCGGTACAACTACTCCTGTTAAAACATTGGATATAGTTGCTGTTTCTTCATCCATTCTGCCATTTGGAACCAATGCTGAATTTGTTGTAGAAGCGTATGATAATAATAACGACCCTGCAGCAAATGTAGAGGTTACTATTGTTACTTCTTCTGACGGTGTTCTTAGCCAAACTGTTGTGATGACAGATGCTAATGGCAAAACTCCGGTTATCACCCTTACACATGATCAGGATAATATTGCAACAATTACTGCTTCTGCAGATGTGGTTATTCCGCAGGGTACACGTTTTGTAAGAACAAACGGTAATGCAAACCTTTATCAGCAGTTAGTGCTTGCAACTCCGGAATTTGATACAAAGGAAGTTGATGTAAATTTCACATGGGTTCCTGATGTTGACCTTGAAATTGTTAAAAGTGTAGATAATTCAACTCCCGATGATGGTGACAATATAACTTTTACTATTACTGTTACCAACCCTAGCGCGCATAATGCAACCGGTGTTGAAGTAATAGATATTCTTCCTGCTGGTTATACTTTTGTTTCAACAAATCCGGCAAACGTGTATGATGAGAATACCGGAATATGGACTGTAGGAAATATCGCAGCAGGTAGTTCAGCAACTTTGGAAATTACAGTTAATGTTGATTATGCTACATTAAACGCTGCACCTTATGATCTTGGTGTTGCCGGCGATTATAATCTTTTTGTATGGAGAGATTTGACACAGCCTTCTTCTGATACTGAAGGTAAAGTTGCAGTTGGTCGTAATGCAAACCTTAATAACTACTCTATTGGTGACAAATTGCCGCAATCAAACGGTACAGAAGATGTATTTGTTGTTGGTAGAAAAGTGACCTGGGGAAGCGGTGCTGTATATGGCGGAAATGTTGTCTATGGTAAATTTAAGGATTGGGGTGCACAGGTTAGTATAGTTGATGGTACAATTAGAAAAGATACTGTTATTGACTTTGTTGCAGCTAAAAATTATTTGCAAAGCCTTTCAATGACTTTGTCAGCTTATAACGTAAACGGAACTACAACACTTGATGGTGTTAATTTGACCCTTACAGGTACCGATCCTTTCCTAAATACTTTTTATGTAACTGCAAATCAAATTAACGCACAGCAGAGTTTAACTATTAACGCGCCAAACGGTTCTGTTGTTTTGGTTAATGTTAATGGTAATAATATTGAATGGAAAGGTGGATTGCACGTTTATGGTACAACCATGCAAAACGTTCTTTTCAACTTTTACAGAGCAACAAATTTAACTATTAGAAATATTGATGTAACCGGTAGTGTACTTGCTCCTAAAGCTACAGTTGATTTTACAAGTGGTGTTCAGAATGGTCAAATGATGGCTAAATCTGTTACAGGTCAGGGACAGTTTAACAACGTTCCTTTCATTGGAAACGTGCCGATTGATCCTTATCTTCCTAATACTGCTGAAATACTTGCTGCTGACCAGCTTGATCCAAATCCGAATAACAATAGCAGCCAGATTGTTGTTCAAATCAATGTTATTCCTAATCCTAACAATGGTGGCGGCAACGGCGGTGGTTTGAATGTAAACTGGACTCAGATTGGTGCTGTACAGGTTGACCAGATTATCTGGACTATTGTTGAAGATGTAAATGGTGATCTTGTTGCCGGAACATGGGGTGGAAAAACCTTGATTTCTACTGACGATGGTATTACTTGGAATGATCTTGCCTCTGGAATGTCTGCCGGGTATTTATGGTCAATGGCTGTGAAATCCAATGGAGATGTTTATTGCGGTACTGAAAATGGTATCTGGATGCTTGATGATTATAATGGCACATGGGCCAAAGTTGCTTTAGACGGCAAAGATGTACGCGCATTTATTATTGACCCGAATGATGAAGATGTAATGTATGCTGGTACCTGGGGATATGGCGTTTACAAATCTGTTGACGGTGGTGCTAACTGGGTTGAAATGAATGATATGCTTGGCTCTGTTGCAGTACACGCACTTGTTATGAATTCGGCTGGTGAAGTTTATGCCGGTACTTTTGATAATGGTATTTATAAATATGATGCTAACACTTCAGAATGGTCTGACCTTGGTATTGGATACCGTTATATCTGGTCGTTAGCTGTAAATAGTAATGATGACATTTATGCCGGTACTTATGGCGGCGGTGTTTATTACACTGATGATGATGTAAACTGGTACTCTGCAAATAACGGCTTAGGCGGGATGTACATTTATGGTATCCGTGTTGATAGCAATGATGATGTATATGTCAGTACATGGGCAAGTGGTATTTACAAATTCACTTCATCTCCATCTGCCAACAATCCGCTTACATGGTATAACATAGGCCTAAATGGATACGAGGTTAGCAGTCTTTATGTTAACGAAGAAACACAGAAAATTTATGCAACAACACGTGACGGTCAGGTATTTATTGGCGACCTGGTAACTTCAGTAAAATCTGATGAAGTTACAGGCGACCTGTCATACGCAATGCAGCAGAACTATCCTAATCCGTTCAACCCTACCACTAAAATCAAATTTAGTGTTCAGGAAGCCGGTACTTACGTTCTAAGAGTTTACAACGTACTTGGTGAAATGGTGCAGGAACTTCATAATGGTGAACTTGCTGCTGGTAATTATGAATTAAACTTTAATGCAGAAAAACTTACATCCGGTGTTTATATTTATAGACTTGAAGGTAACAATGTAAATATTACACGTAAGATGATGTTATTGAAATAATAAGATTAGTCACCGGTTAATAGTCGGTAGTCTAAAGTCAAGGGCGGGGTTTTCCCCGCCCTTGCTATTTTAAACCATTCATTAAACTTAAAAGGGGTGAGGTGTCTGAGGTTGCTCGAAGACCCGAACATCCCTGATGCACTGAAGTACCTGAAACCCAAGAAAAGCAAAACGACACAACTTATCATGTCATTCCGCACGGAGATGCGGAATCTCCGACACACCCCGGCATAACAAAAAACGAGATGCCCGCTTACGCGAGCATGACAAAAAATTAGCAAGAACAGGTTCCGCAACTACAGCGCGGTATTATTGTCTTGTTACATGTTGTAACCAATATTTCGCCCCGATGGGGCTTTCACTTTCGAAGGTGGAGGATGAGGTACTCAAAGCCCCCCCATGCACCAAAGTTGCATGACACGAAGAAAAGCATGGCGACACAACAACTCATGTCATTCCTGCCTTGAGCAGGAATCCCCGACACACCCCGGCAAAGCAAAAACGAGATGCCCGTTCAAGCCGGGCATGACAGGGCTTACATGAAATCATTCCGTGAAGAACCCACCCCCAACCCCTCCCTTTGGTAAATGGAGGGGAGAAAGAAATTACAAAACTAGCATGTCATTCCAACAAACCTTTTAACCGGGAAAAACAAAAAGTATTTATTCTATATTGCCATAAGAAGTAGTAAAATTAAGATCACCTTCACTGGCTGTTTCATGTACAACTGTTGAAATGACAATCTTTTTATCATCTTTTGTATAAACCTCAATAGTTGCTTCATCACCGCTGATATTTTTAGTGACACGTGTATATTGAAGTTCCATTTCATTGATTCGAATATATTCTGAGACAACAAAATTATCTACTTGTGAAAGCCCTTCACGTTCCTTATTCAGCAATGCCAGGAACTCATTTTTATTTTCCGAATTTTGTTCACTAAAAACAACTTCGGCGAGTATAGTAGAAATATTATCAAGTCCGCCATTTTTCTTTGCTTCATTAACCAGAACGAAAGGTTCCGGGTTTACATCAAGTATTTTTTCGATTGTTTCATCATCAACCAAATCTGTAAGTCCGTCACTGCACAGAAGAAAAATATCACCGGAAATTACACTCTCGGTGATATCAAAAAAATCAACATCAACTTTTTGTCCGCCCCCAACAGAGTTCAAGAGAACATGCGTGGTACCGCGGTCGTATCCGGCAGCTTCCGCCAGTGAGTGATCTTTCGAAATTTGTTTAAGAATGCCTCTCCTGAAACGATACAATCTGCTGTCACCCGCATTGATATAAAATATTTTATCGGCATAAAACAAAATAGCGATGAGCGTTGCACCCATTCCTTTTTTAGCACTATCAAGTTTTGCCTGTTCCACCAAACCGGAGTGAATTTCCTTGATCGTTTCAGTAAAATAATCTTTGAGTTTTTCGAAATCTAAATTGCCAGCAAGACCATTCATTGCCACAGCCAGTTCCCGCAGGACCGTCAGGCTTGCAACATCCCCGGCGCTATGCCCACCCATGCCGTCGGAAACAGCAAGCAGCAGGGGGGAGTTGTGCAAATCCCTGTCAAGTTCAACCTCAAGGTTGTCGTCCCTTAGTAAGTCAGTGCCAACTAATATCATATCCTCATTATGGTTTCTTTTAAGGCCGGGATCGGAAGCTGCTTTTATATTAAATTTCATACTTCACCTATAACCTGATAGTTTTATCATCATCTGCGCCGGCGGGAGCATCTATCTGTACGATAAACTCTATGTTTGCCAGGATAATCCTGGAATTATTCACAATATTTTGTGGTACATTTGCCGCTAACGGAGCTCCGTTATATTTTGTACCATTTGATGAATCAAGATCAGTAATCTGCCAGTTTTTACCGTCGAAATCAATCCTCGCATGCCCGCCCGAAATTTGTTTATACTCAAAAAATTTCTCGGCAAATCTTCCTTTTTTCCTGCCTATAATATCACCACTAACAATTTGCAGTTTGAAATTTATTGCATTATTAACAAGTGTGAGACCAGGTGTATCCGATCTTCCATAAGGATTATCCTTACCAATATAGCCTGTATTAGCCACGAGTGGCGGTTGGTCATCCGGTATTTTTTGAGTGTTGTTATCCGGAGTCTGTTGAGGCTGACCAGAGGGTGCCTTCTGATCATTTCGCTCCTTTGCGGGAATCAGTTTTTTACCATGCTCGGTGCACACTTTACCTTTACCCGGTTGACCGCACTGGGGACAAACATTTATTTCCTTGCCACACTGGTCGCAAAAATAGGAATCTGATTCTATTTCATTTTTACAAAACGCACAAATCATAATTCAATATCCTCTTTGGTTATTGTGACAAGATCTTCTTTCTTGAAATCCGGTGAATCCAAAAGTGATACAATCCTTGAACTTTGCCGCTGCTGGGCTTTTTCAAACACGTTGCGTACCAGTCGCGCGTTTCCAAAATTTTTATCGCGGTTATCATATAAATGCCCGAACTTTTCAAGTAGCAGTTGTTCAACACTCTCATCAAGCAACATCGATTTTTTTGATGCAAGCATTTTAAAAATTCTCAACATTTCACCTGGTGTATAATCTTCAAACCTGATTTCTTTTGGAATACGGCTTTTTAAACCCGGATTTGTATCGAGGAACATCTG